>Ga0105048_10008536_pt1 | contig 16391 bp, 16 predicted proteins | sample MAT05_FD_78382 | JGI IMG/M metagenome (GOLD analysis project Ga0105048, IMG submission 78382) | Freshwater microbial communities from Lake Fryxell liftoff mats and glacier meltwater in Antarctica - MAT-05 | ecosystem: Environmental > Aquatic > Freshwater > Ice > Liftoff microbial mat | place...
CCCAGAAAGTGCGGTCCAGAGCCCGCCGCGGGCGAACCAAAGGCCTGCCCATTGGGGTTGGCCTTGGCCCAGGCGATGAACTCGGCCGCTGTCTTGATGGCTTCGGGCACGCCAGGGCCCACCGCGAACGCGTAGTCGAACTGCACCGCCTGCGACACGGGCTGGAAATCGGCCACCGGGTCGTAGGGCAGCTTCTTGTAGGTGTGCGGGTAGATGCCAAGCATCGACATCGGCGTGACCACAAGGGTGCTGCCGTCCGCCGGTGCCGACTTCAGCGCCGTCAGGGCGATCTGGCCGCCAGCGCCCGTCCGGTTTTCCACTTGTACCGTCTTGGCGTAAGTGCCCTGCAGTCTTTCGCCGAGTCGGCGGGCCGTCACATCGGTGGTACCACCCGGCGCAAAGCCGGCAAGGATCACCGCACGCTCGAGCATCGCGGCAGCCGGGGCCTGGGCAAATGCAGGGCTGGACAACAGGCCGGAAAAGGGCGCGACAGCGGCCAGGCTGAGAAGTTGACGACGCTGGTGCAGCATGCGGGTCTCCAATGTGAGGTGTTGAGGTGTTGAGGTGTCGACGGATAAAAAAACGAAGTCAATGTAGTGCAAAGTCTCTACGGCGTGGCTGTTACCCCTACTCCACGGTCACACTCTTGGCCACGTTCTGGGGTTTATCGACATCCGTGCCCCGCGCGCGGGCGGTGCGTGATGGCCGAACCCAGGGTGCTCAGGGTGATGCGAACACGCGCTGCCGCTGCATGCCCAGCCCCCGCACCTCCAGCGTCATCACGTCGCCGGCCTTCAGGTAGCGCGGTGGCTTGAAGCCGAGGCCAACGCCGAACGGCGTGCCGGTGGTGATGACGTCTCCCGGCATCACCCGCACAGTGCTGGAGAGGTAAGCGATGAGGTACCGCAACGGGAAGATCATGGTGCGGGTGTTGTCGTTTTGCAGCCGCTCGCCGTTGACCTCCATCCACAGCTGCAGCGCCTGCTGTCGGTGCTGTCGGTGCGGTCGGTGCGGTCGGTGCGCAGGGCACGCTCCGATCCCTGCAGGCTCCGACCCGCACGGGGACTCATGGCGACCGGCTGTCCCCTGCCCTTGCAAACCGCCCCAAACGGCGCCCTGGCCACGACCGCCAAGGAATTGCATCAGCCAACATCACGGCTGTACGCGCTGCGCATGCCAGACCGTGTTGCCGTCAACCAGGCGCCAGGCGCAGCACAACGCTGACTCGCTCTGTCAACACGTGACAGACGTCGCGGTTCACCTGCACCTCGGCTTGCGCCGAGACATAACCCACCTTGCTGACCGTGAGCCTGAAGCGGCCTGACTGTTCCTCGCCCACCGGGCATGCGCCGGCGGCAGGACAGCCCTGCACTTGCGCGGGACCGTCATTGATTTGGTAGCTTACCGACGGGCTGGGGATGGGCGCCGAGCGGGTGTCGAGTGCGGTGACAAGCACCGAAGTCCTGACTTCCATCGTGCACGCGAAGCCCTCCGGGTCGGTGCCACCTCCACAGGCCGACAAGGACAGAGCAAGGGCAGTGGCCAGCGGTGCGGTCAAGGCGCGATGGGGCATGGGGATATCTCCAAGATTTGGGCTGCCGCGGCATGCTGGGATGGCCCGGGTTGCGATGCGTGGGATGTTATCCCACGAACACGATCCTGGCCATGGGCAGTTGAAGCGTTTTCCGGCCGCACTGGTCGGCCGTGCTTGTCTGCCGCACTTGTCTGCCGTACTAGGATGCAGTGCTTGGCTGCAGTGCTTTTGTGCATCCATAAGCCCCACCCTTCCAGCGGCTTTTTTCGTCTGTTGGCTCGAACAACGGCGGTTCCTTTGCTCGGGTTTGTTGCGGTCGCCAACCTTGTCCGTAGCGGGCATCATCGGTCTGCGCCAACCGCCAGATCACCAGCTACACCCAGGTTGAATCGATTACGTCCAAGAATTCTTTTCCATGCTGACCACCCCAGGAGACCCCCAGATGACGGTGAACTTTCGATCCTTGGCGCGGCGTGCCGCGCTGGTGCTGGCTCTGCCGTTCTGGGCGCTGCCCGGAATGACGCAAGCCCAGACCGCGCCAGCCGCAGTGGACCTGCGCGCCGCCGGCTACCTGGCTGCGAACTGCGCCAACTGTCACGGCACGCAGGGCCGCAGCCAAAGCTCGTTGGCCAGCCTGGCCGGCATGCCCGCGGCTGCCCTGGGCCAGAGCATGCGCGACTTCCGCGACGGCAAGCGCCCGGCCACCCTCATGCACCAGTTGGCCAAGGGCTATACCGACGAGCAGATCGACGCCATGGCAGCCTACTTCGCTGCCCAAAAAGCCAAGTGAGCCAGGAACACGCCATGAGCTATCGCAAGACCCACCTGACTTCCACCTCGCTGCCCGAGCCACAGGCTCAACAAGCCCTGTCGCGGCGCAAGCTGCTGGCGTTTGCGGCCGCCAGCACCACCCTGTCTGCCCTGGCCGGCTGCGCTTCCACCGGCAACACCAAAACCATCGGCCGCGTGGTCGTGGTCGGCGCTGGTTTTGGCGGCGCCACAGCGGCCAAGTACATCCGCCTTTGGTCACAAGGCAGCATTGCAGTGACGCTGGTGGAAACCAACCGCGAGTTCATTTCTTGCCCGATGTCCAACCTGGTCATCGGTGGCAGCAAGACGATGAAAGACATCACCATGAACTACGCCGGGCTGGACAAGCACGGCGTGCGCATGGTCTACGACACCGTCACCGCGGTCGACGCCGACAAGCGCGAAGTGCGCCTGGCCAGCGGCGCCACGCTGCCCTACGACCGCCTGGTGCTGTCCCCGGGTGTGGACTTCATCTATGAGGGCATCACCGGCATGGACGCCGCCGGCCAGGCCGCTGTGCTGCACGCCTGGAAAGCCGGCCCACAAACCTTGGCGCTGCGCCAGCAGCTGATGGCCATGCCCGACGGCGGGACGGTCGTGATGAGCATTCCGCTGGCACCCTACCGCTGCCCGCCGGGGCCGTACGAGCGCGCCTGCCAGGTGGCCAGTTACCTCAAGTCAGCCAAACCGAAATCCAAGCTGCTGGTGTTGGACGCCAACCCGGACATGGTGTCGAAAAAACCGCTGTTCACACGTGTCTTCGCCGAGGACTACAAAGGCCTGATCGAGTACCGCAACGGCGCGGTGGTCAACGAGGTGGACGCCCGCGGCCGCAGCTTCAAGACCGAGTTCGGCGACGTCATCAAGGCCGATGTACTGAACTTCATCCCGCCCATGCGCGCTGGCAACATTGCCCGCCAAGCCGGGGTCATCAACGCCAACAACCGCTGGTGCGCGGTCGACTGGCGCTCGATGGAATCCACGGCCGTGAAGAACGTCCACGTCCTTGGTGACTCGACCTTGGCGGCGGCGGCGATGCCCAAATCCGGCCACATGGCGAATCAGCACGGCAAGGCTGCGGCGGCAGCCATCGTCGAGCTGATGAACGGCCGCCCAGCGCTGCCGTTGATGATGGCCAACACCTGCTACAGCTACATCGACGCCGCGTCAGCCGTGCACGTGGCCAGCGTGCACCGCTGGGTGCCTGAGAAGAACACGCTGGAACCGGTGGCTGGCTCCGGTGGGTTGTCGACACAAGACCGTCAAAGTTGGTTGGCTGAAGGGGTTTACGCCTGGGCCTGGGCGCAGTCGATCTGGTCTGACATGCTGACCTGAAGGTGCTTGAACGTTCTTGAGCGTCGTTAAGCGTCATTGAAAGTCGGCCGGGTGCGCGCCGGCCGGCGTGTTCAAGTTCAGGGCTTGATGTAAGCAAAGCCCTGAATCTGCAGCTTGGTCAGCCGGACCACGCCCGAAGGTGTGAAGTCGGCTTCCTGAATGAATTGCTCACGCTGCAGGTTGCGGTTTTTCAGGGTGATCTCACACACCTCGAACTTCACGCCGCGCCCCACCAGGGCGGCCACCGGGCCAGCGTAGGCGCCGCCGCTGGCGTCTTTGGCGCCTTCCATCAGCAGGTCCGCGCCCAGCGCGTGCGTGACCACGGTGATCCTGGCCGAACAGGGCCAGGGCCAGTGCGCGAAAGAACTTCGATAGTGAGGGGATGGCCGTCCCTTTGTTGACAGGGCAGTGGCTCAGGCCATGCCCGGGTTGCCCGCCACGCCCAGCAGGCGCGGGGTGTTGATTCGCCGCGGAGCCACTCGGCCACCGGGGCGGCTTTTGAGCCACGCTTCGACAACTTCCCAAACCGGCTTGTTGCCGGCGTTGCGTGCTTCTTCAGACACCGGCGCCCAGCCCGCCACCTTGTAGGTTTTGTCAGCCGCCAGCGGTTGGCCATTCAGGTGCATGTCGCTGATGCGCGAACCCATCTTCTCGTTGGGTGCCAGCGTGTACTGCAAGCCGCCCACGCGCACCATGTCGCCGCCCTGTTGGTAGTAGGGGTCGGGGTTGAAGAGGTTGTCGGCCACGTCTTCGAGCACTGTCTTGATGGTGGCACCGCTCATGTTCGTGACCGTGGCAAACGGGTAGGTCACGGCCAGTTGGTCCATCATCAATTCGCGTGTGATGGTGTCGCCCGGCAGCAGGCTGGTACCCCAGCGGAAACCGGGCGAAAACGCGATCTCCGCGCCTTGCACGTCCATCAGGGCGTCGCACACCAGCTGGTCCCAGCTGCCGTTGAAGTTGCCACGGCGGTAAAGCAGGCCGTCTGTCACGGCCAGTTTGTCGGCCAGCTTGTCGGCAAAGGGTGCGCGTACTTTTGTGATGAGCGCGGCCATCTCGGCGTCCGGCTTCAAGACGTTGCTGAACACCGGCAACAAACGGTAGCGGTGGCGCAGCAGCTTGCCGGCCCTCACCTCCAGGTCCATCACGCCCAGGAACTTGCCATTGCTGCCAGCGTTGGTGACCAGCGTGACGCCGCTGCGGTTGGCCACTGGCACGGCCACCGGCACGGCATCGTGGGTGTGGCCGCCGAAGATGGCGTCGATGCCACTGACTCTGCCGGCCAGCTTCAGGTCGACGTCCATGCCGTTGTGCGACAGCAGCACCACCAGCTGCGCACCCTCGCCACGGGCCTGCTCCACGGTCTTTTGCAGGTTGGCTTCCTGAATGCCGAATTCCCAATCGGCCACGAAGTAGCGCGGGTTGGCGATCGGCGTGTAGGGGAAGGCCTGGCCGACGATGGCCACCTTCACGCCGTTCATTTCCTTCGTTATGTACGGCGCAAACACCGGGTCGCCGAAGTCATTGGTCTTGATGTTCTGGGCGATGAAGTCGATGCGGCCTTTGAAGTCCACATCGACGATCTGCCTGACACGCTGCATCCCCAGCGTGAACTCCCAGTGCCCCGTCATCACGTCCACGCCCAGCAGCTTGGCGGCGTCAACCATGTCCTGGCCCTGCGTCCACAGTGCCGTGGCGCTGCCTTGCCAGGTGTCGCCACCGTCCAGCAACAGCGCGCCGGGGCGGCTGGCTTTCAGGCGTTTGACGAGCGTGGCCAGGTGCGCAAAACCGCCCACGCGGCCGTAGCGGCGGGCGGCACGTTCGAAGTCGATGAAGGTGAAGGCTGCGGCTTGTGCGCTGCCCGCTTTGATGCCGGCGTGTTTGAGCAGCTGCTCGCCCACCCGGTGTGGCCATTGGCCTTGCATGCCGGCCAGGCCCAGGTTGACGCTGGGCTCACGAAAGTGGATGGGCAACAACTGCGCGTGGCAGTCGGTCATGTGCAGCAGGCTCACGTGGCCCGAGCCGCTGCCCAGGGGCGGCAGGTCGTACAGCGCTTCTTCAGCCGTGGCGGCGTCAGCGTCTTGCCACTTGGCCAGACCCATGCCAGCGGCAGAAGCGGCTGTGAGCACCTGCAGAAAGTCGCGCTTGTTCAGGCTCATCAAAATTGGCCTGTGTGCGCGGCGGTGGTTGGGTCTAGAAAGCTAACGGTTGGCGGTCACTGATTCACGGGCGATTTAGGGTCCAGCAGCAGCGCCATCAGATGCGCCATCTGCTTTTCGTCCAGCAACCCGGCGTGCCCAAAGCGCGGCATGTTGGAACACGCGTTGTAACTCTTGCCGTTGTAGAGCTTCATCCACGTGTACTCGACGATGCCCTGGGCGGTGGGCGCCAGGATGTCGGCCACACCGCGGTTCTTGCCGTAGTTGTAGAGGCTGGGGCCGATCGTGCCGAACGACACCTCTGCCTTGCTGAGCTGGTGGCAGTTGTAGCAGCTGCCGCCGTTGGCACTGGTAGCCGTGCTGCTGTCGGTCCAGGTCATGCCGCGGCCGCTTTGCGCAATGCGCTCGCCCTCGCGCCAGTCACCAAAGTATTGGCCGCTGGTGGGCCACTTCACCGTCGCCTTGGCCTGCGCCATGACTTGCTCAGCCAGCGCCTCGCTCGGGGGTGTGCCGGAGGAACAAGCCGCCTGGCCCAGGTCTTGCTGGATGCGGTCGATCTTGGCGATGTTCTGGTCGCGAAACGCCGCGCGGATGACCGCAATCGCCTCGCGGTCCAGCTCGGCCGGGCTGGGGCCGGTGGCGCAAGCGGCCAAGATCGCAGCCACGCCGACACCGACGACGGTGTTGCCAAACGCAGGTTTGATGTTCATCTTGCGCTGCCGATCAACGTTTGATCGCCGGTGCGATCGACTGTGCGCCCTTGGCGTTCACACCCATGTAGCTGCCCAGGGCGATGGTCACGTCCGAACCAAAACCCGGGAACGGAAACCGCTGTTGGCGGAAGCAGTCATTCAGGCGCAACTGCATGCCCCACATCTGGCCGTTGCTGACGCGGTAAGCCGGCCAGGCGGCGAAGCCCACGCCGTCGCCCGGGTTCTTGGTCAGCTCAGGCAGGTCTTGCAGGCGGATGCGTTTGCCCGCTTCGCTGTGGCACGCTGCGCAGGAAAAATCCATCGGCCCGCCACGGAAGAAGAACACACGCTTGCCGATCTCATAACTCTTGCGTTCAGCGGGGTGGGCCTGCGGCAGGTTGAAGCGCAGACCGCGTGACTCGGCTGCGATGTAGGTCGCCAGTGCCGTGACGTTGACCTGTTCGCCGCGGCCGAACTCGGTCTTGGCGATCTCAGTGGCGTTGAAGCCTTGCAGCGTTTCCATGCAGGTGACCAAGCGCGACTCCAGGTCCTGCACGCGCTGGGTGTCTTCAAACCAGCGTGGCAACTCGACAAAGGCGCCCTTCACGACACCGGGGCCCTTGCCCAGGTTGCAGTTCTCGAGGGACGCGTTCCTGGGCCCGCATTTTTGTTTCCACAGGCCTTCGCCCTTGGCTTCGAACAAATCGGCCGGGTTGCCGTCTTCCAGCATCTTGCGGTACTCGGCAATACCGTCGGCCGTGGTTTTGGCAGGGGCTTGTGCTCGTGGTTGCGCCTGTGCCTGTGCCTGTGCCTGAGCTTGTGCCTGCGCTTGGCCCACACCTGGCAAGACCGGACTGGTCAGCAGCGCCGCGCCGACAGTCGCCCACAGCAACGCGGCCTTCACGCGACCACGGCTTCGTCGGTGCGCTTGTCGCCCTTGTTGTCGGTCCAGGTCACGCTGACCTTGTCACCGGCTTTGGCGCCTTTGAGGTTGAAGCGCATGAAGGGGTTTTTGGCCACCGACGGGCCCCAACTCGCAGTCAGCACTGGTTTGCCGTTATGGGCAGCGCTGACTTCCTGGATGAACCAGGCTGGAATGACTTTGCCGGCAGGGTCGCGGCGCTGGCCGGTTTCCATCTCATGGCTCATCAGCACACGCACGGTGGTGGTGTTGGCGCTGACTTGGGCGCGAATGCGCATCGGGTCTCCCATGGGGTGTCTCCTTCAATGTTGGTTGGTGGATGCAAGCGGATGCCGCGCAAGCGGCTCTGCCGGGCCGGTGGCGGCGCGCCCTCGAGGGGGCGCGCCGCAGGGGCTTCGGGGGTGGGTCATCTAGCCGCCGCAGCCACCCAGAGTGACCTTGATCTCTTTCTGTGCGAACAACACTTTGCCGTCGGCCATCATGGCCACGGCAAAGACGTTCGACGACTGGCCCATCTTCACGCGGGTGTCGAAGCTGGCGTCGACGCTGTCGCTGACATCGAAGACGGCGGCCAGGGTGCTGGGGTTCTTCTCGACCATCAACAGCATGCGTTTGACGCCGGGCAGAGCGGTGGCGCAGCCAATGGGCACAACCGCACCGTTTTCGGCGATGTCTGGCCCGGTGACGGTGATGTCTTTGCTCTCGATCGGTGCGCTGCCGCCCATGGCCTTGGTGACGTCGGCCATGGACTTCGCCTCGAAGGCGAGCCGTGGCCAAGCGGCTTCGGCGCGGCTGGGCAGCAAGCCGGCGCCGGCCAGCAGCGCGGCGACAGCGGCGCTGTGGCTGATCAATTCACGGCGGTTGTGCATGGTCATTTCCTTGAAGAGTTTTGAGGCTGTGCGGCTGAACTCAAGGCCGGGGCTCCGCCGGCCAGCCACTGCGCAATGGCTTGAGCGTCGGCGGGGGGCAGATTCTGCGCCGGCATGGCAATGGGCCCCCAAACACCCACGCCACCGGCTCGGATTCTCCCGTCCAAGTAGCTGGCGGCATCGCTGCGGCCGGCATAACGTCTGGCCACGGCGGTCAGGCTCGGACCCACCAGTTTTCTGTCCATGCCATGGCAGGCCATGCAGTTGTGGGTTTGCAGCAGCTTGGCCACGCCAGCGTGGTTCTGCCCTGCCGCGGGACTGCTTGGCACCACGGGGGCGCCGGGCAGGCCCGGTCCGGCTTGCACCGTCGGTGGCGGTGCAAGGGTTGCCGGTCTTGCACTCGGCACCGCCAGCGTGGGCGCGGGCTGCAGGGTGTCGACCCCGCGCTGTGGCCCGACGCTGCGGTTCTGCTCGGCCAGGTTGCCATGGGCGTTGCGCGCGTGTTCGGGCAGCGACGAGGCCACCGTGGGTGCCGGCGCGCAGTTGCTCATGCAGGCCACCGCGCGCACATCGGGCTGACTGTGGCGGCCAAAGCCGCGGCCCGGCCACAAGCCGTGGTCGGTGGTCATGCCGTTGCGATTGGGCAGGCGCTGTTGAATCTGACGCACGTTTTGCTCGGACAAGGTCTCACCCTCGGCCATCACACCGCCCAGGTTCAGCACATAGGCGGTGACGGCGTAGACGTCGTCGTCGCTCAGCGTCTTCGGGTTGTTCCAAGGCATGGCGCGGCGGATGTAGTCCCACAGCGAGGACAGCGTGGGCAGCTTCATCAATGTGCTGCGACCGGGGAAACTGGCGTCATTCAAACGCGCCACGCGGCCGCTCTGGATGTCGGCCGCGGTGGTGCCGCCGGTGATGGGCATGAAGACTTCGTTGCTCTCGCCAAAAATGCCGTGGCACGAAGCGCACTGCTCTTCCCACACCACCATGCCGCGAGCAACACTGCCACTGCCGGGTGGCAGGCCTTTGAAGTCGGGGCGAACGTCAATGTCCCAGGCCACGATTTCGGCCGGCGTGGCTGCGCGGCCGATGCCCGGGTAGGCGGTGGCTTGGGTGGTGGTCTGGGTGGTGGTCTGGGCGGTGGTCTGGGCGGTGCTCTGGGCGGAGGCGCGAGGACCGCCCTGCGCGCCAGCCAGGGTCGTCAGGAATGCCGACAGGAGCACCGCGCCCAGGCCTTGGCTGGCACCGCGCCGCAGACCCCCCAAGCGTTCAAGCCAGCTGCACATTGGCCACCTCGCCGTTGGCTTGCACGTGCCAGGTCTGCACCGCGTTGTTGTGATAGATCGAGCGCGAGCCGCGCACCGCGCGCAGCTGCCTCATCGTCGGCTGCACATAACCCGTGCTGTCGGTGGCCCGGCTTTGCACCAGAGCGGGCTGGCCGTCCCAGACCCAATCCAGGCTGAAGCGGGTGAGGCACTTGTCCAGCACCGGGCCTTGCAGTCGCGCACGGCGCCAGTTGCGCCCACCGTCCACCGACACATCCACTTTGGCCACCTTGCCACGGCCCGACCAAGCCAGGCCGTTGATGCTGTAGAAGCCGCGGTCCAGCAACACCTGCCCGCCGGACGGCGTGGTGACCACGCTCTTGCATTCCTGCACGCTGGTGTACTGGCGCTGCAGGCCGCCGGGCATCAGATCGACGTAATGCAGGGTTTCGTCCTTGGTGCCGTAAGGCTGGTCACCAACCTCGATGCGCCGCAGGTACTTGACCCAACTCACGCCTTGCACACCCGGCACCACCAGACGCAGCGGGTAGCCGTTCTCCGGCCGCAGCATTTCGCCGTTCTGGCCGTAAGCCACCAACACTTCGCCGTTCTCGATCAGTTCCATCGGCACCGTGCGTGTCATGCTCGAGCCGTCGGCGCCTTCAGCCAGCACATAACGGCCGAGTCTGGTGTTGCTGCCGGCCATGTCCAGCAAGGTCTTCAAGGGCACGCCGGTGAATTCGCAGCAGCTCAGCATGCCGTGGGTGTACTGGCAGGTCGGCACGGCCACATTGCCCCATTCCATGCCGGTGTTGGCGCCGCACTCGATGAAGTGAAAACGGCTGACGGCTGGCAGCCGCATCAGTTCGTCCACCGTCAAGACCAGTGGCTTCTTGACCAGCCGCGGGTCCGAGCCGTTGATCATCAAACGGTGCTGGGAGGGGTCGATGTCCCACCAGCCCTGGTGGTGGCGTTCAAAGTGCAACCCATTGGGCGTGACGATGCCAAACAGGCTTTGCAGTGGCGCAAACGACACGCTGGCTTGCGCCGTCTGTGTCAGCCCCGGGCTTTGCCGGCGCTGCACGGCCGCTTCCCACTTCGAGGGCATGCCGTAGCCGTCGGTTACCACCGGCTGACCCAGGCCCGTGCTGTGCGCAGGCAGGGTCAGGATGTTGGGGTCACCTTGCGCTGTGGCCGGCGCCGCACTCGCGTTCGCTGTTGCGGCAGTTGCTGCGGCGGCAGCAGCGAAGGCGCTGCGCATGAAACTGCGCCGCCCGTTGCCGTTCTGCTTGGCCGCATTGACAAGGCCTTCCCGGTCCAGGAAGTTCTCAGGCGCTTTGATCAGACGCCCCGGCGGCGACGACGAATCAAGTTGATCGGGCACGGCCACGGGGCGGGTCAGGTCTGACATATAAGTAACCACGAATATATCGAGCGCCGAGCACCCACTCACAAGGGTTTGCCTGGGGCGGGTGCCTGTCCGGCAGCCGCGTGTCGGCCCGCAGCGCGCGGGCCGGTTGAGTGCCTCAGCCGGGCAGCAGGGTCAGGGCTGGCCGACGATCGAGGCCGTGGCGCAAAGCTCTTCAAACAATGCCATCGACACCTGACCTGACACCGCAAACGGGTCCAGCGTGGGCTTTTCGGAATACTTCAGCAGCAGCGCCGGGTTGAGCCGTGTCATGTTGACCTGGCCCATCGACCAGCCGGCAAACCGCCGCTCGCTGATCTCCTCGTACACCAGCAACTCCACCTGGGTGTGGCGGGCGTCACCCACGATGCGGTTGTAGAGCGTGTTGACGGCACCGCGCCCGCCTTCGAGCGCTTGCAAGAAGATGCCTTCGCCAAAACACAGCACCCCGGTGACGCCGAGTGCCGGGTTGTTGGCCTTGCTCTTGCGCAGGATGGCCAGCAGTTCGTCCTGGTTGACGCCGGGCAGTGCGCGGCTGGCGTACATGAGTCTTACAAGCATCTTGGGTTCCCCCGGGGCGTTCAGTTGTTTTTTCTGGGCAGCAGCGACAGGAACTCGCGCCGCAGGTTGGCGTCTTTCAAAAAGGCCCCGCGCATCACGCTGTTGACCATCGCCGACTGGGTGTCTTTCACGCCGCGCCAGTGCATGCAGAAATGGTCGGCCTCCATCACGATGCCCAGGCCATCCGGGCGCACCCGCTCCTGCAGTTCATTGGCCAGCATGGTGACGGCTTCTTCCTGAATCTGTGGCCGGCTCATGATCCAGTCGGCAATGCGTGCGTACTTCGACAGACCGATCAGGTTGGAATGTTCGTTGGGCAGGATGCCGATCCACAACTTGCCGAAGATCGGGCACATGTGGTGGCTGCACGCGCTGCGCACGGTGATCGGCCCGACGATCATCAGCTCGTTCAGGCGCTCGGCATTGGGAAACTCGGTGACCGTCGGCATCGGCACATAACGGCCGCGGAACACCTCGTCCAGGTACATCTTGGCCACCCGCTTGGCGGTTTCGTTGGTGTTGTGGTCGCTGTCGGTGTCGATCACCAGGGCGCGCAGCACTTCCTGCATCTTGGCCTGGACCTCGGCCTTGAGTTCAGCCACTTCACCCTCGCGTACGAAGGCTGCGATGTTGTCATTGGCGTGGTAGCGGCGTTGGGCTGACACCAGGCGGTAACGGATCCGTTCAGACGCCGGCAACTCGGCCAGTTCTTCCTCGCTGCGGAAGATGGGTTGGGGGGTCGAAGTCTTTCGTGACATGCGAGGGGTCCGGGCAAAGTGGCTCAGGGTTGGTTTCATTGTGCGCTCACACGCCCAACCGCGTCGGGCTGGTGCACCGCTGCGGTGCGGCCGGGTGACGTTCAATGGCCGCTTGTTGCGGCCACGCGTTGTCGCCGCTTGCCTTGGCCGCCTGACTTTGCAGCCAGATCGACGCTGCCACTAGACTGGCCCCGTGCCCCATGACTACCGTCCACCGCCGCTGCCTGGCTTGACCGCGCCGGTGCTGCTGCCCCCACAACATGGGCCAGCGCCTCTGGGAGCCGCCGTGCAGGGCAGCGTGCCGCTGTGGCGGCTGCTGGAGCTGACGGCCGACGCGGTGCAGGCCGTGCGCGCCGGGCAATCGCTGACGGCCGTTTTGACACGCACACCGGCCGACACCCGCGCGGCCGTGCAGGCACTCAGCTTTCACAGCCTGCGCTGGTTGGGCAGTGCCACCGAACTGCGCAGTCAGCTTTGCGCCAAGGCGCCGCCAGCCAACGTCGACGCGCTGCTCACGGTGGCACTGGCGCTGCTCTGGCCCGGCGAGCCGCCGCCCTACACCGAGCACACGCTGGTGGACCAGGCCGTCACCGCTGTGCGCCACCGGCTGCCGGCTGCGGCCGGCTTTGTCAACGCCGTGTTGCGCCGCTTTCTGCGCGAGCGTGAGGCCCTGGTCGCGGCCGTCGGCCACAGCGCGCTGGGCGCCTACAACCACCCGCTGTGGTGGGTGGAGCGGGTCAAGCGCGACTGGCCCCGGGACTGGCAGCGCCTGCTGCTGCAGGCCAACACGCGCCCGCCAATGACATTGCGCGTGAATGCCCGGCGCGGCACGGGGGCCGCCTACGTGCAGCGCTTGGCTGGGCTGGGGCGGACGGCCAGCTTGATGAATGACCCGAGCCTGGGCGCAGTCAGCCACACCGTGGTGCTGGGCGCGCCCTGCGCGGTGACCGCACTGCCAGGCTTTGCTGAAGGCGAGGTGTCGGTCCAGGACGCTGCCGCACAGCGTGCGGCGGTGTTGCTACTGGGCAACGGTTTGCCGCCTGGGGCCCGGGTGTTGGACGCCTGTGCCGCGCCCGGCGGCAAGACGGCCCACCTGCTGGAACTGGCCCAGCTGGATTTGTTGGCGCTGGACAGCGACCCGCTGCGCCTGGCGCTTGTACAAGACACTTTGAACCGCCTGGCCCTGCTGGGGCCAAACGCCGGAGGCAGCAAAGTGGCGCTCAAAGCCGCTGACGCGCGCCTGCCGCGCAGCTGGTGGGACGGCAGGCCGTTTGACGCCATTTTGCTGGATGCACCGTGCACCGCCTCGGGCATCGTGCGCCGCCACCCTGACATTCGCTGGCTGCGCCGGGCCGACGACGTCGGCGCGCTGGCCCGCGTGCAGGCCGAGCTTCTGGACGCGCTGTGGCCGCTGCTCAAGCCCGGCGGCCGGTTGCTGCACGCCACCTGTTCGCTGTTCCGGGCCGAGGGCCAAGACGCAATCGACGCGTTTTTGCAACGTCAATCCCCTGCCACTGTGCGGCTGGACCCCGCCTCCCCTGGGCACTTGCTGCCCAGCCCCGACAATGGCTTGCCGGGAGCCCAGGCCTTGTCTGACGGCTTCTTCTACGCCCTGCTCCACAAGACCTGACGACTCCGACGCCACCCGCCCATGCACCTGCCGCTGGTCTGCCAACGCAAACTGCAGGGCCTGTGGCTGGCACTGTTGTATCTGACCCTGGCCGTCTGGCCAGCCGGGCCGGCGCTGGCTCAGTCGGCCGAGTTGACAACCCTGCGCACCAGCCGTGAAGACGGGGGTCTGAACCTGGAATTCGTCGTCAGGCTGACCTTGCCCAAAACGGTGGATGACGCCTTGCGCAACGGCGTGCCGCTGTACTTCTTGGCCCAAGCCGACCTCAAGCGCAACCGCTGGTACTGGCGCGACGAGCGCATCGCCCGCGTCAGCCGGAGCTGGCGCCTGGCCTACCAGCCGCTGACAGACGTGTGGCGGGTCGGTCTGGGCGGACTCAACCAAACCTACGCCACCTTCCCCGAGGCCCTGGCCGCTGTCTCGCGCAGCACCGGTTGGCGCCTGGTGGATCTGTCGCAGGTCGACGCCGACAGCAAACACTATGTCGACTTCAGCTTCCGGCTAGACACCTCGCAACTGCCTGGGCCGATGCAGATCGGCCTGGGCGGGCAGGGTGATTGGTCGGTCGTCGTCGAGCGCAGCGTGCGCGTCGAGTAGCGGGCGCCCCCGGCTGGAAGCCATGGCCATCAATTCATCATCACGCTGGGCCTGGATGGTTTCAGCCGTGGCCGCCACGGGCGCGTTGCTGGTGTTGGCGTTTGTGCTGTCGTTCAGCAGCCAAGGCAGTGGCCTCTACGAGCGCCACTTCGTCTGGCTGTTCTGGGTGAACGTGGCCGTGGCCGCGCTGCTGCTGCTGGTCATCGTGCTGGCCACTGTCCGACTCTCGCAACGTCTGCGTCAAGGCAAGTTCGGCAGCCGCCTGTTGATCAAGCTGGCCGGCATCTTCGCGCTCGTCGGCCTGTTGCCCGGGCTGGTGATCTACACCGTGAGCTACCAGTTTGTGTCGCGCAGCATCGAGGCCTGGTTCGACGTTCGCGTGGCTGGCGCGCTGGACTCCGGCCTGGCCCTGGGCAAGGACACGCTGGACGCCTTGAAGACCGACACCACCAACAAGGCGCGCGTGGCGGCCGAGCGCCTGAATGACGGCAAGCTGACCGGTACAAATGTGGCAGCGCCGGTGTTGCCGCTGGCGTTGGAGCGGCTGCGTGAGCAGTTGGGTGCCAGCGAGGTGTCGCTAATCGGTTCACAGGGACAGGTGCTGCTGACTGCCGGGGCCGTCAGCGGTCCACCCGAGCGCCCGGGCCCGGCCCTGTTGCGCAGCACCCGGGTCCTGGGTGCGGCCGGGCAAGTCGAGGGCTTGGACGAAGAGTCCCTGGCCCCGGGCGGCGCCGGGCCGCGGGTGAGAGCCCTTGCTCGAGTCCCGGCGTCAGGCATGGCCTCGGGTTTGTCGCTGGACAACCGCGAAGAGCGTTTCTTGCTGGTGGTGCAGCCGGTGTCGCGCAACCTGGCCGTCAACGCCCTGGCCGTGCAGGCTGCTTACAGCGAATACCAACAGCGCGCTTTGGCGCGCGACAGCCTGCGCCGGATGTACGTCGGCACTCTCACGCTCGCGCTGATCCTGGCGGTGTTCGCAGCCGTGCTGTTGGCCATCGTTCTGGGCAACCAACTGGTGCGGCCTTTGTTGCTGTTGGCCGACGGTGTGCGCCAGGTCGCTGCCGGCGACCTGACCGCCAAGCCGGTGTTTCGCAGCAGCGATGAACTGGGTGGCTTGACACGCAGCTTCGCCGACATGACCGCCCAGGTGGCCGACGCCCGCAGCCAGGTGCAGCGCGGCGTGCTGCAGATGGAGGGCGCGAGAACCCGGCTGCAGACGATTCTCGACACGCTGAGCGCCGGTGTCATCGTGTTCGACCGCGAAGCCCGCATCGACACCGTCAACCCCAGCGCCACCCGCATCCTGAAGCTGCCGGTGTCGGCTTGGCGCGGCCGGCGGCTGTCGGAATTCAGCGAGCTGCAAGGCCTCAGCCACAGTGTCGAACAGCGCTTTGAGCTGTTGGCCACCAGCCCGGAAGCGGGGGAGCGCGACCAGTGGCAGGAGTCGTTTGAGCTGGCCAGAGGCGACGGTGCCCAACTCAACCTGTTGGTGCGCGGCGCGGTGCTGCCCGGCGGCGACAGCCTGATGGTGTTTGACGACCTCAGCGACGTCGTCTCGGGCCAGCGTTCAGCCGCCTGGGCCGAAGTTGCCCGGCGCCTGGCCCACGAAATCAAGAACCCCCTGACGCCGGTGCAGTTGTCGGCCGAGCGCTTGCGCATGAAGCTCGAGCCCAAGCTCGAAGGTGCCGATCGGGCCCTGTTGCTGCGCTTGACAGCGACGATCGTCAGCCAGGTGCAGGCCATGCAGCGCCTGGTCAACGAGTTCCGTGACTACGCCCGGCTGCCCGCAGCCGTGTTGAAGCTGCTGGACCTGAACGCCCTGGTCACCGAGGTGCTGGCGCTGTACGACCAGGC
>Ga0105048_10008537_pt1 | contig 16386 bp, 14 predicted proteins | sample MAT05_FD_78382 | JGI IMG/M metagenome (GOLD analysis project Ga0105048, IMG submission 78382) | Freshwater microbial communities from Lake Fryxell liftoff mats and glacier meltwater in Antarctica - MAT-05 | ecosystem: Environmental > Aquatic > Freshwater > Ice > Liftoff microbial mat | place...
CGGTTGTTGTTAAATGCTAAATGATGGAAAATCAAAAAAATCATTGGGAGAATATCTATTCAACCAAAAAGTCAAATGAAGTTAGCTGGACGCAAGATGTACCTAAAACCTCTTTGGATTTCATTCATAGCGCAAACCTTTCTAAGCAGTCAAACATAATCGACATAGGTGGTGGCGACAGCAAATTGGTTGATTTTCTTATTGACGAGGGTTATGAAAATGTTACTGTGCTTGACATTAGCGAACAATCATTGACACGAGCAAAACAACGGCTTGGAGACAAAGCAAAAAATGTGAATTGGATTGTTAGTGACATCACAGAATTTGCACCAAAAACTATTTACGATTTTTGGCACGACCGGGCAGCATTTCATTTCTTGATAACAGAAACTCAAATAATGAAATATCTTTTAACAGCAAGACAAGCGGTTAAGCAAAATGGTTTTGTAACTATCGGAACTTTCAGCACAGATGGTCCCAAGAAGTGCAGTGGTCTTGAAATTAGACAATATAGCGAAAAAAATTTAACCGCCGAGCTTCAAAAAGGTTTCGAAAAATTGAAGTGTATTGCCACCGTACACGAAACACCATTTCACACAACACAAAACTTTTTGTTTTGCTCATTTAAAAGACAAAATAACTGAAAATGAAAATTGTACTATTCAGCGACATTCACGCGAACTTTCCTGCTTTGGAAGCTTTTTTTACAGACGTCGAAAAGCGAAAACCCGATGCTATGTATTGCCTTGGCGACCTAGTAGGATATAACATTTGGGCTAACGAAGTGATTAATGAAATACGCAAACGAAAAATCCCTTGCATTGCAGGAAATTATGATTTCGGTATTGGCCGTATGAAAGACGATTGCGGTTGCGCGTATAAAACGGAAATGGAAAAAGATATGGGAAAAATTTCCATAGCTTTAACAAATAGTTTGATAAAGCCTGATGAACGCCAATACTTGCGGACATTGCCAGCACAATTAAAAATTGAGTTTCAACTTAATAACGAAAAGTTGAATTTGCTCTTGGTTCATGGAAGCCCAAGAAAAATAAACGAATATCTATTTGAAGATCGCGATGAAAAAAGTCTACTTCGAATAATGAAACAAGCCGATGCTGACATTATGTGTTTCGGACATACCCACAAACCCTACCACAGAATTATAAATTCGGCTTCAGAAGGAACAAATCATTACCGTCATGCTATAAACATTGGTTCTGTTGGCAAACCAAAAGACAACGATGTGAGAGGTGGTTATGTGATGCTCACTATTAATGACGACAGTTCCATAAGCGAAAAGGATGGCATTCAAGTGGAGTTTATTCGTTTTGAATATGACATAGAAAGAGCCGCGAAGGCAGTTGAGGAAAGTCCGTTACCAAATGAATATGCAGAAATGTTGCGTAAAGCATTTTAGTTATTATGCATCTCAAAAACAAAATCCTTACTACTATTCTTCTGATTTCACAGCTAACTAAAACACAAATAAGTCATCATTTTGGAGTATTTCCAACTATTGATAACAGCGGAAATTTATTTAAAAAATTTAATTCTAGTTTAAACTATTATGGTGGTTTCAATTTGATAAATTCAGAAATAAACAGAATAAAGGAAAACACCAACTTCTTTGTTTTCTATCCTGAACAAGTATTAACATACAAAGTCAATTCTAAGCTCTCAATAACCGGAAGCTATGTACATGAAATGCAGCAACCAATATAGAATAATTGCAGAAATGAAAACCGCTTCTATCTTCAATCAACCTACAAATACGATTTAAAACAAACAACCTTAAAACACCGAATAAGATATGACGGACGATATATTGAAAACAGAATTATAAACGAAAGCCCTTTTATGCCTCGTATTCGTTACTTATTTAAAATTAAAATATCATTGAAAAACGAATATTAAAAAGTTTATTTCTCACTGCATACCGAGTTCTTCGCTTATCTCCATAAGAGTTCTACGACTATTTAGGCAGAGAATTGGGCTTACGCTGGTATTGGTTTTAATCTCAATGGAAACAATACAATTGAGTTTGGACCACTTTATATTTTTTGGGTGAACAACAGACAATACGAATTGACAAATTTTTATTATCTGCAACTTAGTTGGATTAGCCATTTTGACTTTAGAAAAAAAAAATTACAGTGAAAAAATATATTGCTGAATGTATTGGAACTTTTGCATTGGTGTTTTGCGGCACCGGTGCAATTATCATAAACCAACAGACAGATGGACAAATAGGACACATAGGCGTTGCTATCACCTTCGGACTAATTGTAACGGCAATGATTTATACCTTTGGTGACATTTCGGGAGCCCATTTTAATCCTGTTGTTACACTTGGTTTTTCGGTTGCAGGACTTTTTCGACGAAAAGAAATTCTACCATTTATTATAAGTCAATGTGTTGGAGCATTCGCGGCCTCAGGCCTTTTACGACTGATGTTTCCCGACAACTTAAATCTTGGAGCTACACTGCCTGTCGATACTCAAATGCAATCTTTTATTCTAGAAATTGTACTCACATTTTTCTTAATGCTTGTTATACTTTTTACATCGCAAGGTTCGAAAGAAGTTGGAATTTTGGCTGGAATTGCTATAGGTGCTACGGTTTTACTAGAAGCTATGTTTGCAGGACCAATAAGCGGAGCCTCAATGAACCCAATTAGAAGTTTAGCACCTGCAATAGTTACGGGCAACCTCACAAGTTTGTGGGTTTACCTGACAGCCCCGACAATTGGAGCATTAACGGCAACATGCACTTGGCGAATGATGAAAAAATAGGGCAACACATTTTTAATACCTCTCCACCCTTTTTATCATTGTAGAATTCGATTACGAAAAAATTAAAAAAATGAGTTTGCAAACCATCATTGCAGCAGCACTTAGGACAAACAGACGATAAATGTCACAAATTTTCACACCAATTAAAATTTCATTCTTTATGCTTCAAATCAAGTCGGTTTTATTATTTTTATTTCTTCAACGACGACAGTATTCGGTTTTTCAGAGTGGGAGCGTTTTTACAAACGCGAACGTTAGCCTGACTGTAAAAAAATAAAACTCATCCTGACTATATCGAAAGGAACTTTTTTAAGTTCATGTGTAATAACAAAGGAGATTAATGATAAGAGCATAATATCGACCCGAACTTGCAACAAAAAACCGGACAAAAAGCTAAGCTACATTTTATATTCTTTTTGATGAAATAGAAGAAAAAAAACTTTCGGACCTATTGCAGAAACTATGATAAAATTCATAATTAAAAATATCTTTCACTAGAACTTATAAGAAATGCATCCTTACATTTATTTTCATAAGTTTAGCATAACCGATAATTTAGATTTGCAGATATTTTTTCTGTTTTCCATCCCATTTTCATGAACTCGATCTAAGGCGCCAATAATTAAACAATTTACACCAATTCCTCACAATAAATGGAATTCATAGACTATTATAAAATTTTGAATGTTTCGAAGATAGCAACTGAAGCGGAAATCAAAAGCGCGTATCGGAAACTCGCGCGGAAATATCATCCGGACTTAAACCCGGGAAATAAGGAAGCAGAGGCAAAGTTTAAAGAAATAAATGAAGCAAACGAAGTTTTGATTGACCCTGAAAACAGGAAGAAATACGATAAATATGGAAAAGACTGGAAACACGGGGAAGAATATGAAAACGCCAGAAGCCAGCAAAAAAAATATGCCCAAAATCAATCAAGTCAGCAAGACTTTTCTAAGGAAGAATATTCGGATTTTTTCGAATCAATGTTTGGAGGAGGCAGATCGTCATTCAACCAAAGTAGCAGTCGTAAATTTAAAGGCCAAGATTACAATGCAGAATTGAATCTCGATTTAAAAGACGTTTACACCACTCAAACGCAAACTCTCACCGTCAATGGTGAAAAAATAAGGCTCACAATACCTGCAGGAGTTGAGGACGGGCAAGTGATAAAAATTATTGGAAAAGGAGGACGAGGCATCAATGAAGGGCCGACCGGTGATTTATTTATCAAATTCAAAATCAATAATCCCACACAGTTCAAACGCCATGGAAATGATCTTTACCAAAATGTCGATTTGGATATTTACACATCCATATTGGGAGGCGAAATAAGTGTAGACACGTTTAATGGGAAGGTCAAACTGCAGATTAAACCGGAAACGAAAAATGAATCAAAAGGTAAATTGAAAGGAAAAGGTTTTCCCATTTATAAAAAAGAAGGCGAATTTGGCGATATGGTTCTCACCTATCATATTAAAACTCTAACCAACCTCAGTGAAAAAGAAATAGCGTTATTTCAAGAACTACAAAAACTCAGAGCAAAATGAATAGAAAAGATTTTATATCCACCCAAGTGCTCTGCACGCAATATGAACTTGAAATCTCATTCGTTGATGAGTTAAATAAAATGGGTCTAATCCAAATCGAAATTATCGAACAAAACCAATACTTACATCAAGATCAAATCGGGGATCTAGAAAAAATAATTAGACTTCATAACGAGCTAAATGTGAATTTAGAAGGTATTGATATAGTTTTTAATTTATTGCAGAAAGAATTGGAGATGCGAAATGAATTGAATTTGCTTAAAAACCGACTAAGGCTCTATGAGCATGATTGAGCTGTAACAGGAAGCCAACGGATGTACTATTTCGTCTAGCTTGAATAATTATACTGACACAGAAAAACTATCAACTCGAAATAAATTTAATTTTCCTTTTTGAGTATTAAGGATATAGTTAAGCTGCACTTTTTCCACTTTTTGATTTGAACAAAAAGTGGTGAAAATCCAAATAACCCTCTATCTTAACCATCTAAAAAATTCATCGATGAAAAAAATAGGATTGCTTCTGGTTGTTGTTATTATGAGCAGTCTGACAGCATTGAGTCAAAAGAAAAGAGACATTAGCGATGCCACTTATATTATCATAACTGAAACAGAAGAAGCGATTGATTCAACAGCCTTTGTTCCAATTTCACAAAAAGAATGTTTAGACATAAAATCGAGATATAACGGAGAAATTACGCCCGACACTTCGATAAAAACTGATACCAACGGATTTTTCAGGGTCAAAACAAAAAACTATTCTTATGAATTAGAAAACAAGAATGATTTTTCTTCTTCATACTGCTATCTCGGATATTCTCCACCACTTAGATCACATCTTATTGGTAATTTTAGAGAGACCGCTTGTTCGCAATATTTTATTGATAGTGAAACAGACCTTTTTTGGGTTCTTCCATCAGAATATGATAACGGACCATTGGGAACCAACATTTCACCGGAAAACAATTTATTGCTCACCTACTCTTCCTACGACGCAGATAACTTCGATTCGTACTATTTGTACAGAGCAGTAATTTTTGTTTTTAATTCAACAAAGGAGAAGGACTAGAAAGTGTTGTGTCACACTTGCGCTTCGAGACAAGAGACTGGTCGATCGCCGAAATTAGATGGGCAGACAATAGCACCATTGCTCTTAAAACGTATACTGGAAATAAACCTGACAGCAACAACTATGATGAATTTATCTATCTGAAGGTGGGGATTTGACATTAGTATTTGTCAAAAAAAAATAGAACCTTATAAAATCTTTTTTGCTAGGCTGAAAGTACAACAGCCATTCCTTTTCTATTAACATTAGAGTCGACAATTACACCAAAAGCACTTATTATACCGCTTGGATTTATGTATTATTCCACCAGCCTTGCGTTATAAATTGAATATAGTCAATTGATAGAGTTTGCATGTAATTTATTTTGTAAATCCTCATTCTCAAAGAGCTGATTTACGGGCACTTTCTCAAAAATTGTATTTTCAATGGAGGAGATTGTAGAGGATCACTAGATAAAATTGATGATCCCTTTTTGCAGAACAACTTCTGAAGCGCAAAAAGTAATTGAAATAATGAAAAGCTTCGGACTAAAGAGGACTGAAAATGGATTGGAAGTATATGTAATGATAGAAATACCGAGTAATGCTTTGCTCGCTGAAGAGTTTGCAAAACACTTTGATGGATTTTCAATTGGTTCCAACTACCATACGCAACTTACACTTGGAGCTGACAGAGATTCGAATTACTAAATGAAATTTTTAGTCCATTTGATCCTGCCGTAATGGGTCTAATCGAAATGACATTAACAAAAGCAAAAAAGACTAAAACTCACACAGGCCTTTGCGGACAAGCTCCAAGCGATTATGCTGAATATGCCTAATTTCTAGTTAAAAATGGAATCGATAGTATTTCATTCACTCCCGATGCATTAATAGAAGGAATTGAAAATATTGCATTGGCCGAGAAAAAAGCGGACCAAAAGGATGAACTAGAGAGTTCCAATTTTGTGATTGAAAAAACTGTTGGTAATTGAAGTGCTACGTTGTAATTATAAAGACTGCATTCGTGCATTCGTGGCAACTTTTTGTTATCTAAATATGTGTCACCACAAAGACATTTTCTTTTTTTTTAGCCACAAATGCACGAATGGTTTTAAGATTTTATTCGTGCATTCGTGGCAACTTTTAAAGACACTTGTCACATATTCCTTCTATACTGCCCTCCAACTTGGAACATTGATTTGGTGAGTTGACCAAGCGAACAATACTTTACTGCTTCCATCAATTCTTCAAACATATTTTCATTATGAATTGCAGCATGCTGAATTTTTGCAATGGCCTCTTGAGTCTGTTTTTCTGAACACAGATGCAGATTGGCTAGCATAGATATCTGATACTCCTTCTCCTCTTCCGTAGCGCGAATTACTTCCTTTGGAGTAATGGTAGGAGAACCTTTTGACGAAAGGAACGTGTTTACACCGATGATCGGAAATCTTCCATCATGTTTTAAAGTTTCGTAATACAACGACTCTTCCTGAATCTTTCCTCTCTGATACATTGTTTCCATTGCACCCAAAACGCCGCCACGCTCTGTAATTCTATCAAACTCAGAAAGAACAGCTTGCTCAACCAAATCAGTCAATTCTTCAATAATGAACGATCCCTGTAGAGGATTTTCATTTTTTGCAAGCCCCAATTCCTTGTTGATGATGAGTTGAATAGCCATTGCCCTGCGAACACTTTCTTCTGTTGGCGTGGTGATGGCCTCATCGTAAGCATTGGTATGAAGTGAATTACAATTATCATAAATTGCATACAATGCCTGTAGAGTTGTGCGTATATCATTGAAGTCGATCTCTTGTGCGTGAAGGGATCGGCCGCTAGTTTGAATATGATATTTCAACATTTGCGCACGAGAATTGGCACCATACTTTTTTGCCATTGCTTTGGCCCAAATTTTGCGCGCAACACGCCCAATCACTGCATATTCTGGGTCAATACCATTGCTGAAGAAAAATGAAAGATTAGGACCAAATTCATTGATGTCCATGCCACGTGAGAGATAATACTCCACGTATGTAAATCCGTTTGACAGTGTAAATGCCAATTGTGTAATAGGATTCGCTCCTGCTTCGGCAATGTGGTATCCACTGATAGAAACCGAATAAAAATTGCGAACTTTTCTTTCTATAAAGTAAGACTGAACATCACCCATCAGACGCAATGCAAACTCAGTTGAAAAAATACATGTGTTTTGTGCCTGATCTTCTTTGAGAATATCAGCTTGTACGGTACCTCTAACCTGGGCAAGAGTTTCGGCTTTTATTTTCTTATAAATATCAGCAGGTAAAACTTCATCTCCAGTGATTCCTAGTAACAAAAGTCCAAGTCCATCGTTACCCTTAGGTAAATCACCTTGATACAACGGTCTGTTTATTCCTCTAACATCATACTTTGCATTCAGCATTTTCTCAACTTCCTTTTCCAGTTTATGCTCACGTATATATTTCTCGCATTGCTGGTCTATTGCAGCGTTCATAAAAAATGCGAGCAACATTGGAGCAGGGCCATTGATGGTCATACTCACCGACGTCTTAGGGTCCGCAAGATCAAATCCTGAATACAATTTTTTTGCGTCATCAAGACAACAAATACTTACACCACTATTGCCCACTTTCCCATAAATATCAAGACGCAAATCGGGATCATTACCATAAAGGGTAACACTATCAAATGCTGTAGACAAACGTTTAGCAGGCATCCCTAAACTCACATAGTGAAAACGTCTATTTGTTCTCTCTGGCCCGCCTTCGCCGGCAAACATTCTAGTTGGATCCTCTCCTTCTCTTTTGAAAGGATAAAGACCTGCTGTATAAGGAAATTCTCCCGGTACATTTTCTTGTAATACCCAATTTAATATATCGCCCCAACTTCTGTAAGCCGGAGTAACAACCTTTGGAATCATTTGATGCGAAAGACTTTCAGAATGTGTTTGAATTTTTATTTCCTTATCCCGAACTTGAAATTTATATTCTGCATTTTTATACAACTCACGTTTGTTCGGCCAAGTTTGAATGATCTGCCAATTGTGCGGATCAAGATTAAGTTTGATTCGATCGTATGATGATTTTAAGTGTTTGATTGCATCATCTTCCGAAACATTTGTTGTCTTGCGATTTTCTTCATTCGCCGCATTTTCAAGAAGGATTATGCTGTTGTGCAACGAATAGAGTTTATCTGCAATTGTACTTTGATCTTCAGCCCATTTATCATAAGCCCTATTACTTTCACTTATTTCACTTAGATAACGAACTCTATTTGGTGGAATGATATATATCTTTTCACTCATTTCATCATTACCAGTAAATGAAGAAAGAAGAGAGGCACCGGTTTTTTCCTGAATCTTATGAATGAGTTTTATATAAAGCTGATTTGTACCCGGATCATTAAATTGTGAGGCAATGGTTCCTACTACAGGCAAAGAATCATCTACGGCGTCCCACAATTGATGATTGCGTTTGTATTGTTTGCGAACATCGCGAAGTGCATCCTGTGCTCCTCTTTTGTCAAATTTATTAATGGCCACAACATCTGCAAAGTCGAGCATATCAATTTTCTCCAGTTGTGTAGCTGCCCCAAACTCAGGTGTCATAATATATAGCGCTACATCACTGTGATCCATAATTTCAGTATCACTCTGTCCGATGCCACTAGTTTCTAAAAGTATCAAATCAAACTTAGAAGCTTTGAGAATATCAACGGCTTCAGCAACGTGTTTCGACAATGCAAGATTGCTTTGGCGTGTAGCAAGCGAGCGCATGTAGACACGTGGATTACTGATGCTATTCATTCGAATTCTATCACCAAGCAATGCACCTCCGGTTTTGCGTTTGGAAGGATCTACGGAAATAATTCCGATATGTTTATCGGGAAAATCAAGTAAAAATCTGCGAACCAACTCATCTACCATGGACGACTTTCCAGCTCCACCAGTTCCGGTAATTCCCAACACCGGAATTACATTATCTCCTGTAGCACCAGATGAAAGCGAATGTTTTGTCGCCAATTCATGAATCTTGGATAATACAGCCTTGTGCTGATCAGGATAATTTTCTGCTGCCGAAATAAGTCGAGCTACAGATCCCGAATCAGTAACACTCATTTTCTCCAATTCTCCGTTAAGAGTCAAACCTGTTGGAAAATCGGCTCTTTCAACTAGATCATTTATCATTCCCTGAAGGCCCATTGATCTGCCATCGTCAGGATGATAAAGCCGAGTAACTCCGTATTTGTGTAATTCTTCAATTTCCGCAGGAAGAATAGTTCCGCCGCCACCACCAAAAATCTTGATATGTGATGCATTCTTCTGTTTGAGAAGATCATACATATATTTAAAATATTCTGTATGCCCGCCTTGGTACGAAGTCAATGCAATTGCTTGAGCATCTTCCTGAATAGCGCAGTTTACAACTTCCTCAACGCTTCTGTCATGGCCGAGGTGAATCACTTCGCAGCCTGTGCTTTGGATGATCCTGCGCATGATATTGATAGCCGCGTCGTGACCGTCAAACAACGATGCCGCTGTTACTATGCGTACTTTATTTTTTGGGATATATGGTGCTGATACCTGCATGATTTTATATTGAATCAATGTGGCGCGAATTTAATGGGAATTGCTCTAATACCATATCTATGGCTGTATTAGTCTAATTCCGTTTTACTCTACGAACTTAACCTGCCGCAGGAGTATCTGTAACAGTCCAATACCGCTTCATTCCATCGCCTTATAGCTGCTACTCTTTTGACATTTACCCCACTAAAATTCGAATAGATTATTGGACCCATCTGAATTGAGTAGTGATATCAAATAAAAAAGCCTCCCGAAAAGGGAGGCTAAATTATGTTTACACTTTACGTGGAAACTCAGGAGTATTTATGCCGTATTGTTATCTAGATCGGCTCAATTCAATTTCACCTAATTGACTTATAACTTCCACTCTAACAGCATTTACCACTGCATACATTTCAAATAGTTTGGCCTATTTGAAATGCAACCTTGATTTCACAAGTACTTTGCCAAAAACTTGATGAACACATGTCGCAACTCATTGATAATTTTTGTGAAGGTAGAAATAGCGATCACCAACAGACTCATGCTCATTCAAATTCCCTTTGATAAATGCCAGGCATGCGCTGCAGAGTCACTTTCGATATGATTTCCGTGTTTGCAATAGCTGATCACATCTTATCCCAATTATTAATCTGCACGATAAACTGATTCTGAAAGTGTTCAACTCGCAACTTTACAATTACATCAGTGTAGTTTTTCGATATCTCTACAAGTCTCTTTTTTAGAATATCGATTTCGAATTTAAAAATTCAATGCTGCGCAGCCATTGGCTATTCTCTCATATTATACCGTATTCACATTCAATAAAGTCCAATATTGGCCTTGCCTTATTAAACTATTTAAAAGTAGTTAAGATATTACCAAAGCAATTTATTCATAAGTCCTTTGGGACAATTAAATACTTTTGGTATTTCGTGAGTAGCATAATATATACAATGGTTTGACGTAATCTTGGGTGTTTATTCTGAGCAAACGATTACCAAAAAGCTTTTCCGAATTTTGATTAGAATCAATTGAGTGAGTGACATTTGTCAAGGTGTGCACTTCACGATAAGATTTAAGTATAGGCTTAGAAAAAAAGGCCCTATCAATTGATAACGCCTTTTCAAATTATTTGCTATAAATCTAAATAAACAGCTAATCACATTTTCCGTCAGGAGCGCATATTACACCATCCTTCAAGACAATCTTTTTCTGTTCGGGATTACTCTCTATAAACTCTTCCCATCCCCTGTTTAAGGCACGTTTGAACGTTTCTGTATCTTGCGCACCATTTACAACATATTTTCCTAAGTAAACAAAAAACGGAACTCCACGCACTCCCATTTGTTGTGCAAGTGCAATATCTTTATTAACCTCAACTAAATATTTGTCTGTCGAAAGTACTTCACTTACCGCATCTGACGGTAGACCAACCTCAGTGGCAAGAGAGGAGAGCACTGCTTTGTCATCAATATTTTTTCCTTCCGTGAAATAAGCACGGAACAACAGAGTCTTTAATTGTGACGCGAGATTATGTTTGTTACCTAAATGCATCAATTGATGCGCTTTGACAGAACTAGCCACTATCACTGAATCAAAATGAAAACTCAAACCGGATTCTGCGGCCATTTCAGTCACTTGCTTTCCGACCTCTTTGGCATGTGGAAGGGTCCAGCCTTTTGAATCAACTAGATATTGATGAATAGAAATTGTAGTATCCGTTTTTTGATCTGGATTAAGTAGAAAACTTCTCCAAATAACCTCAACTTGGTCTCGGTGTTCAAAGGTTTTCAGGGCCTCATCGAATCTTGTCTTACCGATATAACAAAACGGACAAACGATATCGCTCCAAATTTCAATAGTCATTTTTTTCATATAAATTGAATCATTCAATACATCATTACTCAATGTTACGACATTCAGTGTGAATGATGAAAATAAAATGAGTATGGTAGAACGAATCATCTGCAAGTTTACAAAGACTCCAAGGAAAAAATAAAAAATGCCCGAAATAAATCGGGCATTTGATATCATAGATCAAGAAAGCGACAGTAACTTAGTTTATGCTATTCGGTTGGCATTTTACCGAACCAAAGAGTGCGGCCATTTTTGCTTTCGCCGAAAAAGACCACAGATTTTGATTGATCAAGCGGCAAGAAAGGAATTGAATTGTTTAAGAAATACTTTTCCTGACCAAAAAATTGGAAGTCACCAATGGTGCCTTCTCCAAGTTTTATTTTGGCAACATTTGGATAGAGAAGTACTTTGTATTTTGAATTTCCGAGTTCCCGATCTTCTCTAATTCCTTTAATCTCACCAATCATCCAATACACTGACTTGCCATCATTACTCAATAAAATTTCCTGCAGACAAGGAGAGAATTTTGCTGCTGCACTATTCTCCTCTCTTCGCAGACCATATTGCGCTTTTAAGCTTCCTGTTCCATTAAACTGAAACATCACCGGATCTGTAAATAACTTTACACCACTATCATCTACTTTAAAATTTTGACCAAGAATAAATATATTATCATTGGCAACAACAATACCTGCCGATCTGAATTTTTTTCCTTTGTAAGCAGGAATTCTCTTTTGATTAGGGCCACCTTGGGCTTTTTCCTCAAACTCATCAATCAAAGTAGCTGTTATCCAATCAACTCCTTTTGAATTCAATTTAGCAACTTGAAATGCCTTCCATTTCATAGCGTCGAGGTCGCCAACCAATGTTTGATTTGCATATGCATCCTCCTCTTTTGAAGGACCATAAATATATGTTTGTCCATTCACAGTAGCAATGCTACTAATTGCCCATGCTGCATTAGGACTAATAATAGCGGTTCTCTGAAGAATCTTTGCGTCATTTTGAACACGCAGAAACGTGTAGTTGGAAGGATTAGGATCTGCAATTTTTTTTGTTCCCGGACCACCAAATGGTGCAAAAATCAATGCTAAATCACTTTCTGAAATATCTTCTGCATCCTCATCTATTTCAGCCTCAGATTTGCCAACTAGAACTGCTCTGGTAATCGTCTGAGGACAATCAAACTTAAATTCTTCGACACTCACAATATCAAGATCTTTATTGATAACGAGGGATGAAAAGTTTTTTGCATAAGAATACGGGTCAGCTCCTTTTCCTTGTTGCTTTTCACCAACAATTACGAGGACTTCCCCCGTTTGGTCATTCTCTGCCTTTTTGTGTAAGTAGTATTTATTTCCCTCATCATTTTTTGGTTTGATCTTTTCAAGCAGTTTGACATTTTTATCATAACCACCCCAAAACCAGTTCCAATCGTATGTAATAAGTTTCTTCTTAAGAACAAGAGTTCCAACTAGGTTAGACTCAACACTTATTGCCTCCACGACATAAACATCTCCTTTGTATTTAAACCAATTATACGTTGTTCTAGCTTTATCAAATTCCAATTCTTCTGATTTGATTTCTTTAAAATTAAATTCTGAATCAAAAACGTACGTCTCAAATTTTGCGACACGGTCATTGCTTTTTGTGCAGTAAGTAAGTTCCACCCTATCTGTATTTTCATCTATTCTAATATCACCCAAAAAGCCTCGGTTGGCTTTTCCAGATATTTCATAAGTCTTGTCTATGGAAAGTTTCTGAGCAAAAAGAGATCCTATTGTAATGCAAAGGAGGAACAAAATGCCAAATTTTAAATATTGAATCATAGTAAATGCGTAAAAATATTAAGTGGCTCAAAGGAACAACTTTGACTACAGATTAGACTAGGGTATTTGCCCTAACTGAAAAATAAATTAAAGCTGAAGCTGCATTCCAAAATCAGATTTACATTTGTTGACTCAAGAATAGCTTCATTGTAAAAGCAGATAAAACATTCCAGAAGCATTGTCTACCCACATATCATTGATCGCACAACTTATTAAGATTTATTCCACGTTCCAAACTACTTCAACGATAATTTCATTTCTTCTTCCAGCCACCTGATAAGGTGCATTGTATCCAAGAAATCGATAATTATCAGCGTGTCCAACTCCCGCTTTATTCAGTGCATTTTCAAGTTTCTCAGAATAAGATCTTATTTCGGCATCGGAAGCATAACCTCCAAAGCGAATGGCAGCAACATATTCCTCTTTCGTTTGCTGAATTATTACATCTGAATCATTTGGTTTGGGCAAATTTTCTTTGGTAAAATTGGATGGCATTACAAAAGCCATGGTAGAAGTATCGCTTCGGATGTCCATGTGCACTGGTGTGGTCATAGAGATTGATTGTTGCGCATCGTTGCCTCCAAAAATATAACCGGCAAGCTTTCGAAATCCAGAAGAGGAAAGTTCCTTGTATGTATTTGTGGTCGATTTAATTAACGCTATGGTCGCAGATGGATATAATCGAATTTCAAATTCAGCTTCTGTTTTTATTACTTGGTACGGCTGTGTTCCGGTTTTAGCATCCGACATAGAAAGATAGATTTGAAAAATGGAGAAAAGAATCAGCATAATAATTAGTATGATAAGAAAGATTTTCATCCGTCTAAGCTATGGTATATTTAGAAGAGATAGCAATAGTTCACAATAAATAACTGTTGTTAGATTTCCGTGACAAATTTACTTTCGCTGTTTAATCGCATCACATAAATCACAATCAGGCTGAGTATCGCCGCAAAGAAGCACCAAATTGAAAGCAAATTTTCTTTGAATAAAAGAAATGTTGTTGCGAAGGAACAGAAAATAAAAGTTCCAAAATAGATGCATTCTTTTTAGAGAAGAAAAGAAGGGAGGACCGATATTGACAAAAAATTGAATTTTTCAATTATAAAAGAGGAAGAAATGTCAATCAACAATTCTTCCACTTTTTGGCTTAGCCCAAAAAGCGGCAAAAAAACTCAAGGCGGATCAATCGGCCGCCCGCTCTTCCCTTTTTGCCGAAAAACACGGGAATCGCTAAAGGATTCTTTAGTTTTTCTGGCAAAAAGCCAATTCAAACTCATATACACTGCGATGCGCCAAGGCCAAGAAGCATTAGGGCAAAATGTTTTCATTAAGGTAGAAGATTTGGAATCTGATAATTATCAGATCGGTATATATTTATAATAAGTTAGCCGAACTAATTGGGACATTGAACGCCTTTGAACTAGGATTAAAAAAACAACCGCATATGAAAATTATCACGCTCACAATAAATCCCGCTGTCGATAAAAGTGCAAGAGTGGATGGATTATCGCCTGAGCAAAAACTTCGTTGCCATAGTTTGAAATATCAGGCCGGAGGCGGAGGCATCAATATTTCTCGGGTTCTTAAAAGATTGAATGTGGACACATCATGCATCTTTACTTCAGGAGGTAGCAATGGAGAATTTATTCAACAAGAATTAGAAAAATCAGCCATTCATGCGATACCTGTATTTCTCAAGTCGTGGACAAGAGAAAACCTATCCGTTGTGGATACCAAAACAAATCTTCAATATCGGTTTGGAATGCCCGGACCTAAAATCCTTGAAGATGAAATAAAATTGCTGAATAAAACTATTCATGAAATAATAAGTTTTGGCGACATATTAGCGATTAGTGGGAGTTTGGGCGAGGGAATTCCGTTTAATTTTTATGCCGAGCTCATTAGAGGACTTGCTACAAAAGAGATAAAAGTTATATTGGATACTTCGGGTGATGCGTTAGTGGCAAGTTTAAAAGAAAAGGTATATTTAATCAAACCCAATCAAAAGGAATTGGCGCAACTTGCCGGTAAAGAGTGGCTGAACGCAGATGAACAAGAGGGATTCTGCAAAGAGCTAGTTCAATCTGAGCAGGTTAAATTCATTGTGGTTTCACTTGGTGGGAGAGGCGCATTCATTGTTTCCAAAGACGGGATAAATTACTTGACTCCACCACCAGTGAAGGTAATGAGCACAATTGGCGCTGGTGATAGCATGCTTGCGGGAATAATATATGGATTAACCAAGAATGAAACACAACAGAATATATTGAAGTGGGGTGTAGCATGCGGCACTGCTACTACAATGGAAGAGGGAACAGATTTGGCGCAAGTTGAAAATATTGATGCTGTAATTAAATTTCTAGATAAGCAAAAATAGAGTTCTCAGTATGTTTAAAGACCAACATTTATCGAAGAGCAATTTGGGTTGCGTGATTTGCAATCAATCGATATGATTAGCGAAGTGCGGTAACTGTTCCGGTAAACACTCTAAAAATCGAAGTTTCAAAATCAGATATTCGGAGTGTGTAATTAAATACATCATTGTGCACAAAATATTCGCCGCCTTTTACACTTCCGTTCCATGCCATTGTTGGTTCAGATGATCTGAAAACCTCTTCACCCCAACGATCCATAATAACAAGCTCGTATGATTTTAGTTGATACTCATCACTGAAAACAGGTGCGAAATAATCGTTCACACCATCAGTGCCTGGAGTAAATGCATTTGGAATATAG
>Ga0105048_10008539_pt1 | contig 16384 bp, 14 predicted proteins | sample MAT05_FD_78382 | JGI IMG/M metagenome (GOLD analysis project Ga0105048, IMG submission 78382) | Freshwater microbial communities from Lake Fryxell liftoff mats and glacier meltwater in Antarctica - MAT-05 | ecosystem: Environmental > Aquatic > Freshwater > Ice > Liftoff microbial mat | place...
CGGAATCTCGTGAATGGCAGGGCCGTAGCGGGCCGTTTCGCGATCACCGTGGCCGCCGGCACCCGCCTGACGATCGAGACTCCCGGGGGTGGAGGATTCGGCCGCCGATCCTGTTAGCCTCGCCCCGCGAATGCTGCTCGAAGGCCTCATCCCCTACATCACGGCGCCGGAGTACACCCTCGTCGAGGATCTCCCGCTCATCGGCCCGCTGAAGCTGCAGGTCTTCGGTCCGCTCGTCGCCGTCGGCGTGATCCTCGGCTGGAAGCAGTGCCTCAAGTACGCGAAGGCGCGCGACATCGACGAGTATTTCTTCCGCGACTACCTGTTCTGGATGTTGGTGTTCGCGTTCGTGATCTCGCACTGGGTGTCGGTGCTGTTCTACTTCCCGCATCAGGTTCGCGAGAACCCGATGGTGCTGTTCGCGATCTGGAACGGGCTGTCGAGCGTCGGCGGGTTCTTCGGCGCGTTCATCGGGATGATGTACTACCTGAAGAAGCACAAGCAGCCGGTCATCGTGTACGCGGACGCGACGATGTTCGGCTTGCTCGTCGGCTGGTGCTTCGGTCGCGCCGGCTGCTCGCTCGTGCACGATCATCCCGGCGGTGTCGTGGCCGAGGGCACCACGTTCGCGGTCGGTCCGTGGCCCGACGGCACGTGGCGCTACGACCTCGGCCTCGTCGAGTTCACGTTCGCGGTGACGCTGTGTATGCTCATCTACTTCGTCGGCAAGCCGCTTCAGCGCAAGCCGGGCTGGCTGATGGGCATCGTCGTGCTGGCCTATGCGCCGTTCCGCTTCTTCCTCGATTTCCTGCGCGCCGATCAGGTCGCGCGCCAGGTCATCCCGACGCCGGACGCTCGCTACGCCGGGCTCACTCCCGCGCAGTGGTTCTGCATCGTGTTTTTGGGCGCGGGTATCTACCTCGTGTTTTTCCGCAAGCCGAAGCCGAACGACGGCGACTACAAGAAGGACAGCGATCGGGTGAAGCGTGAGGCCGAGGCGGCAGCGGCCGCGAAGGGCGGCGCGGCGAAGGAAGTGCGCGGGGACAAGGCCGAGGCCCCCACCGCGCGCGATGACGCGCCCGAGTGACGCTGGCGCAAGCCGGGGGCGACGAAGCTCACGCGCATGCGCGGTGCAACCGGTCGTGCACAACACCGTCTAGTCTGGCGAAGCGACCCCGAGGGTCACGACGCGCGGACGCACCGGGTGGTGCGAGCGCGGCGTGGCAAGGACCCGGCCGCCCCAGGAATCCCCATGCAACGCATCACGCTCGCCCTTTCCCTGCTCGCCCTCGCCCTTGCCCCCACCGCGTGCGGCAAGAAGGACAAGCAGTCCAAGAACCCCGACGAAGCGTCCGAGAGCGACAAGGATCCGCTCGAGGAGCTCAAGGGCATCCCGGTCGCCATCCAGGCCGAGGTCGACATGGTCCTGCAGCCGATCAACGACGTCGACGTGGTGATCGAGCAGATCTCGACGATGTCCGGTCGCCTCGGCATCGATGCGAAGGGCCTCACCTCGATGGCCTCGGCGTCGCTCACCGACGGCAAGGTCGAGGTCAACGTCGACATCTCGGCGGAGGCGAAGGCCGAGGTGCAGGCGCTGCTCGAGACCGTCAAGGGCATCGGCATCGGCCTCAAGGAGATGCCGAGCCGCGTGCCGGTCGCGACGAAGAACATCGTCGGTCACGGCGCCAAGGCGGTCGCACTGGTCGCCCAGCTGACGGCGAAGTACCAGGCGAAGCTGTCGTCGCCGTTCACGAAGGCGGACGAGAAGCTGAAGATCCAGGGCGAGCTCGACATGGTCGTGAAGCTCGACGCCGACATCAAGGGGACGGTCGGCGACGCGAAGACCACCGTGATGGCGCTGCCTGCGAAGGGCACCGAGGCGCTCGCGAAGATCACTGCGGCGTTCAGCGCGGGCTGATTCGCCAAGGACTGATTCGCCAAGGGCAACTCGCGCAACAGGGCCCCACCACGGCAAGGCCAGCGACGCCGACGGCGCCGCTGGCCTTTCGTCGCATCCACTTGTGCCGCGCGACCCATGGCGGTAACCCTGATCGCGTGACTGCCTCCCGCCTGCACTTCGCCGCTGTCGTCTGCGCGGGCGTGCTCGTGCCGGCGGTCGCGTCGGCGAGCAACACGACGCACCCACGCACGCCGGTGGTGTGGGAGGACGTCGCGTGCGTCCAGCTCCACGATCGCTCGGAGGACGCGACGCTGCACCTGCCGTACACGATCGCGAAAGAGGATCTCGAGGTCGGTGACGACGAGGTCGCCGACAGCCGCCGCCATCAGTTCTTCGGGTTCTGTCGGCCGCACCATCCGCAGGACTTCCTGCCGACCTGGATCACGCAGGCCGACGTCGATGCCGCCGTCGCGGTGCCCGAGCTACTCCAGCCCGGCACGGTCGAGACCGACGACATCCTCGAGCTCAATTCGCAGTGGGACGATTGCTGGTTTCGCATCAACGCTGACGACGATCGCAGGCCGATCTCGTTCGCGATGGCCGACGCTGGCGTCGACTGGGACACGACCGACATCCCCGCTGGCGTGTACACGCTGTACGGCTACACCTGGGAACCGGTGTTCAACATCTGGGCGCGGCGTCCCGGCCTGCTCAAGGTGTACGACGGCGATCCCCATGCGGTGGGCCCCGCCGTCGCGATCACGACCGGCGAGCTGACGCCGTATCGCGACGAAGAGGTGATGATCGAGGGCTGCTTCCACGCGATCGCCGGCTCGACGTACACGGTCTACTGGGCGTTGACGCCCGAGCCGGACGTCGAGCCCGACTGGATGGAGTACCTGCAAGCGGACGTTCCTGGGCAGGAGCTCGCGTTCGCGTTCACGCCGCCCGAGGCGATGTGGGGCGAGTCCGCGATGATCCGCGTGGACGTCTCCGATCCACAGGGCCGCTCGTACACCACGTATCAGGCGGATCCCATGCTCGTGATCAACGAGAGCGATCCCGACGCGTGCAACGACGGCGCGGGCTTCATCGGCTCGCCCGGGTGCAGCGACGAGTCGAGCGGCAGCGGAACGTCGGCGACCGGCGCCGACACGAGCGGATCGACCGGCACGTCGGTAAGCGGATCGGGCGAGTCGTCGGCCGAGACCAGCGCAGCGACGGCGACGACACCGGGCGCGACGGCGGACGATGGTGGTGGCGGCGAGACGTGTGCGTGCACCACCGATTCGCGGCCCGGCGCGATCGCTCCACTGGTGCTGCTCGTGCCGCTCGCGCGTCGCCGCCGACACGCGTGATGAGGGCTCACCATAGCCACGCGGCACCGCGCACGCCGCTGCTATCGCCGTGCAGCGGCACGACGACGCGCGTCGTGGTCGCATCCGCGAAGACCCAGCGCGGCAGCCCGGCTTCGACGCGCGCCGCGAGCCCCTCCAGACTCCCGACGCCGCCGCCGAGCACGACCACCTCGGGATCGATCATGTTCACGATCGTCGCGAGCGCGCGCGTGACCCGGTCGGCGTGACGATCGAACGCTGCGATCGCGGCGACATCACCGGTGCGCGCAGCCTCGGCGATCGCGATCGCGGTCAGGCCCTCGCCGTGATCGCGCGCGATGCCGGGACCGCTGAGGAACGTCTCGAGACAGCCGTGCTTGCCGCACCAGCACGCAGGTCCGGCAAGCTCGTCGCCGGTCGCCCACGGCAACGGGTTGTGGCCCCACTCGCCGGCGATTCCGTTCGCGCCCTCGACGACGCGACCGCCGAGCACCAGCGCACCGCCGCACCCGGTGCCGAGGATCACGCCGAACACGCTCGCTGCACCCGCGGCCGCACCGTCGGTCGCCTCCGACAGCGCGAGACAGTTTGCGTCGTTGGCGACCCGCACCTCGCGACCGAGTACGCGCGCCAGGTCGGTGCCGAGCGGCTGACCGTTCATGCACACCGTGTTCGCGTTGCGCACCAGGCCCGTGCGCGTCGAGATCGATCCGGGGATGCCGAGGCCGATGCTCGCTCGCGCGTCGATCTCGGACTCGACATCGCTCACCAGCGTCGCGATCGTGCCGAGCATCGCCGCGTAGCCTGTGGGTGTCGCGACGCGGCGCCGCAGCAGGAATTCCCCCCCAGCGCCGAGCACCGCGATCTCGGTCTTCGTGCCGCCGACGTCGACGCCAATGCGCATCGCCGGCGAGGATCGCACGGCCCGCGCCGTTGTTCCCGGGTAGACTGTCGCCCCATGCGAACCGCCGTTGGTGCCACCCTCGTCCTCGCGCTCGTCGCGGTCGCTGCGTCGTGCACACCGCCTGCGCCGGCCGACGGTAAGGCGAAGGCCGATGGCAAAGCGAAGACCGACGGCAAAGCCAAGGCCGATCCAAAAGCCAAGGCCGATCCAAAAGCGAAGGCCGACGCGAAGAAGGCCGACGGGAAGGACGACGAGCCCGCGCCGACGACTGCCGTCACGCCCCCTACGCCGATCGAGGCGAAGTCGTGGACTTTCGATACGGCGCAGGCCGGCAAGCCGGCGCCCGGGTTCAAGGCCTCGCAGACGGGCGAGGTCGTGACCCCGGCAGCGACGTGGGAGGTCGTCGCTGACGACGACGCGCCGTCGGGCACGAACGTATTCGGCGTGACGAAATCCGTCGGCACGAACAAGACGTTCAACGTCGCGCTGATCGAGGGCACGTCGTATCGCGACTTCGAAGCGACCGTGATGCTGAAGCCGCTTACCGGCGAGAACAACAAGGGCGGCGGTATCGTGTTCCGCGCGAAGGGCGACGCCGACTACTACGTCGCACGGTGGAACCCGGTCGAGAACAACTTCCGCCTCTACGCGCTGCTCGCCGGCGCGCGCGTCGACATCACGTCATCGCCGCTCGAGCTCGACCCCGCTGCGTGGCACAGCCTCAAGGTCGTGATCGCCGGCGACAAGATCGAGTGCTTCGTCGACGACCGCTCGATCGTCACCGCGATCGACAAGGCAATCCCCGACGCTGGCATGATCGGCCTGTTCACGAAGGGCGACGCAGCAACGCTGTTCGACGACCTGGTCGTCGAACAGCGTTAGCTTTCAGGGGAAGCGGCCCGCTTCCCCCTCCACCTGGGCAAAGTCCAGTTGGAGCCTCCCCCTTTCGATCGCTGCGCTCCTGTCGCTCCGCGCGATCGAGCAGCAGGCTCAGTAGTTGAACCTGTCGACGCGGACCGTGGTGTCGACCCAGCGGACGGTGCCGGTGGAGCTGCGCATCGCGAGCGTCTGCAGGTGTAGGCGATCGCCGATGCGGCGCACGCCCTTGAGCATCGGGCCGCCGGTGACGCCGGTCGCGACGAAGATCACCTCGCCGCGGACAAGGTCGGACATGGACAGAATGCGATCCGGATCCTCCATGCCCATCGCGATCGCACGGTCGCGCTCGTTGGTGTTGCGGAACGCCAGCCGACCTTCGAACGCGCCGCCGAGGCAGTGCAGCGCCGCGGCCGACAGCACGCCCTCGGGCGCACCGCCGGTGCCACAGACCATGTCGATGCCGCTGTCCGGCAGACACGTCGCGATCGCCGGCGCGACGTCGCCGTCGGTGATGAGGTGCACGCGGGCACCCGACGCGCGCAGCTCTGCGACGAGCTTGGTGTGACGGTCGCGCTCGAGCACGACGCACGTGATCTCGCTGGTGCGACGACCCTTCACCTCGGCGAGCGCGCGGACGTTCTCGGTCGCCGACTTGCGCAGCGACACGACGCCGATGCCCTCGGGCCCGGTCGCGATCTTCTCCATGTACGTGTCGGGCGCGTTCAGCAGGTTGCCCTTCGCCGCGACCGCGAGCACCGCGAGCGCACCGGGGCCACCGGTCGCGCACAGGTTCGTGCCCTCGAGCGGATCGACCGCGATGTCGACTTCGGGATAGTCCTCGTTCGACGTGCCGACGCGCTCGCCGATGTAGAGCATCGGTGCCTCGTCGCGCTCGCCCTCGCCGATGACGACGGTGCCGCGCACGGGCACGCGGTCGAATGCACCGCGCATCGCCTCGACGGCCTTCGCATCAGCGCCGTCGCGGTCACCTCGACCGATGAGATGCGAGCACGCGATGGCAGCGGACTCGGTGACGCGGACGAACTCGAGGACGAGACGACGATCCATGAGTGATTCCCCCAGCAGCAGTTGGCTAGCGCGCTGTGTAGCAGGATTCGAGCACGCTCACCACCTCGGCGGGCAACCGTGCAGGACGCGAGTCCGCGAGGCGAATGCAAACGTGGCGCGTCTGTGCCCACAGCACCTCGACGAGGGCGTCGTGCCCGACACGATGGCCGGGCTCGACCGTCACGATGTACTCGAAGTGCAGCCGCGCTGCCGACAGCAGCGAGATGCCGCACCACACGGACATCAGGTCGTCGTACTTCGCGAATGCGCGGTAGCGAACCGCGATCTCCGTCAGCGGCAGCGCGAGCCCGAGCGGCTCGAACGTCGGGATCGACAGGCCCGCCGCGCGCACGAGCTCGACCCGCGCGAGCTCGAGGTAACGCAGGTACGACGCGTGGTACACGACGCCCATCTGATCGGTGTCGGCGAACAGCACGCGGGCCTGCGCGGCGAGCCGCATGCCGGCTTTGTTCGGCTGGGAGACGAATGGCGTGACCATCAATCGAGCGGTTCCTCGGGCAGGATGCGCAGGCGCATCGCGGGGACGAGCGTGGTGTCGAGGCCGTCGATCTCGGCGAGTGCGGCTCCGAGACTCGCGTCCTCGATCGCTTCGGTGACGAGGATCATGTCGACCGGCATGTCGGGGCCGAGCGGATCCTGGTTGAGACGCTTGATGCTGACACCGTGGCGACCGAGGCAGCCCGCGACGCGCGCGAGCACACCCGGGACGTTCGGCACGCTGACGCGCACGTAGTTCTCGTGGCGCTCGTCTCCGGTCGACAACGGCACGACGTCGGCGATGTTGCCGAGCGCCTCCGGCGGTGGGCCGCGATCCGCGAACGCGACGACCGAGCGGCACACCTCGACGAGATCGGAGACGACCGCGGTGCCGGTCGGCATCATGCCCGCGCCCCGGCCGTAGTACAGGCTGCGACCGAGCGCCGCGGAGTGTACGAGCACCGCGTTGTAACTGCCGTGGACCCCCGCGAGCACGTGACGCGCCGGCACGAGCACCGGATGTACGCGCGCGCGTAGCTGGCCGCCCGCGACCTCGGCGTGCGCGATGCTGCGGATGACGCACCCCAGCGCCGCGGCGGACTGGATATCCATCGACGTGATGCGCGTGATGCCCTCGGTTGAAATGGTGTTCGGATCGACGCGCATGCCGAACGCGACGAGCGCGAGCAGTGCGAGCTTTTGCGCTGCGTCGACGCCGGAGACATCCATCGTCGGATCGGCCTCGGCGAACCCGGCCTCCTGCGCCTGGGCGAGCGCGGCGTCGTAGCTCGCGCCGCTGCGGCTCATCGCATCGAGCACGAAGTTCGAGGTGCCGTTGACGATGCCGGTGAGCGCGAGGATGCGGTCGCTCGCGAGCCCCTCGCGCAGCGTTCGTAGGATCGGGATGCCGCCCGCGACCGCGGCCTCGAAGTGGATCGACACGCCGCGATGCGTCGCCTCCGCGAACAGCTCCTTGCCGTGCGTGCCGAGCAGTGCCTTGTTCGCCGAGACGACATGCTTGCGATTCGCGAGCGCCCGCAGCACGTACGAGCGTGCCGGCTCGAGGCCACCCATCACCTCGACGACGACGCGAATGTCGGGATCGTCGAGCACCGCCGCCGCATCCGTGGTGCGGGTGTCGGCCGGCAGATCGAAGGCGCGGCGCGCACCGGGATGGCGCAGCAGCACGTGCTTGACCACGACCTTGGCACCGATGCGCGCAGCGATTGCCTCGGCGTTGTCCTCGAGCAAGCGCAGCACGCCACAGCCGACGTTACCGGCACCGAGCAGACCGATCGCGATGCTGCGCATGTCTCGTGATCGCGGGCACGGTACCACTTCCGAGCGCGGCCGGGCCGCGCTACGCTTCGGGCTGCCCGTGACCATTGCGGTTGCGGCGGCGCGGTCGCGCGAGCCCACAGGGCACAGGGTCTCCCATCATGAGCAGCATCGTCGATGTGCACGCGCGCGAGATCCTCGACTCGCGCGGAAACCCGACCATCGAGGTCGAAGTCACCACCGAAGCCGGGAACGTCGGCCGTGCTGCCGTGCCCTCGGGCGCGAGCACGGGCGAGTTCGAGGCCCACGAGCTGCGCGACGGCGACAAGACCCGCTTCGGCGGCAAGGGCGTCACGCGGGCCGTCGCGAACGTGATCGACAGGCTGTCGGAGGTCGTCATCGGGCTCGACGCGACCGATCAGGCGCAGGTCGACTCCGCGATCTGCTCGGCCGACGGCACGCAGAACAAAAGCGGGCTCGGAGCGAACGCGCTGCTCGGTGTATCCCTCGCGAACGCTCGCGCCGCGGCGCAGGACGTCGGCCTGCCGCTGTTCCGCTACCTCGGCGGCACGCTGACCTGCACGCTGCCGGTGCCGCTGATGAACGTCATCAACGGCGGCGCGCATGCGGACAACAACCTCGACTTCCAGGAGGCGATGCTCGTCCCGCACGGCTTCGACACGTTCCCAGACGCACTGCGTGCGGGCGTCGAGACGTTCCATGCGCTGAAGAAGCTGCTGCGCGAGGACGGCAAGTCGACCGGCGTCGGCGACGAGGGCGGCTTCGCGCCGGACCTCGCGACGAACGGCGAGTCACTCGCGCTGCTCACCCGTGCGATCGAGGCGGCGGGCTATCGGCCCGGCGAGCAGATCAGCCTCGCGCTCGACGTCGCCGCGTCGGAGTTCTACGACAAGGACCGCAAGATCTACACGCTCGCGGGCGAGGGCGGTCGTCAGCTCGACGCGAAGGAGCTGATCGACCTCTACGTCGACCTCGCCGAGCGGTTCCCGCTGGTGTCGATCGAGGACGGCATGGCCGAGGACGACTGGGACGGCTGGAAGGTGCTCACCGACGCGCTCGGCAAGAAGCTGCAGCTCGTCGGCGATGATCTGTTCGTGACGAACACCGCCCGTCTGCGCCGCGGCATCGATGCCGGCATCGCGAACGCGTTGCTCGTGAAGGTCAATCAGATCGGCACGCTCAGCGAGACCCAGGTCGCGATCCGCACCGCGCACCGTGCCGGCTACCGCTGCATCGTGTCGCATCGCAGCGGCGAGACCGGCGACGACTTCATCGCCGACCTCGCGGTGTCGTGCGAGTCGGGTCAGATCAAGACCGGCAGCGCGTCGCGATCGGATCGCACCGAGAAGTACAACCAGCTGCTGCGGATCAACGAGCTCCTCGGCAGCAGTGCCCGGTTCGCCGGGCGCGAGTCGATGCGTCGCCGATGATCCTCGGGCGGCGCGCACGGTTGCTCGGGCCCGCGGTGGTCGTGCTCGCCCTCGGCGGGCCGGCGCATGGCCACGCGCCTCCCAGCGAGCCCGTGGCGCCCGTCGAACCGAAGCCGACCGACACGCCGACCCCGGCCGTCACACCGAGCGAGGATCCGCCGCCGCCAGCAGGTCCCGTACTGGTCGACGTCGTGCTGCCATGCGGCGTGCGCGTGATGATCGCGCAGGACGAGACGTTGCCGGTCGCAGCCGTCGTGCTCGCCGTCGAGACCGGCACCGAGGACGATCCGAACGACGCGCCGGGCCTCGTGCACGCGCTCGGGTATCACCTGCTGCAAGGCAACCGCGAGTACGCGCCGTCCGGTATCGCGCGCGCCGTGCATGGGAACGGTGGCGTCACCTCGCTCGCGATCGGCCCGGCGCAGGTGCGCTACGAGAGCCTCGTGCCGGCGTCGATGATGGCGGAGATGGTCGCGGCCGAGGCGTCGCGTCTGCGCGCGCCGACCGTGAGCGAGACGCTGTGGAAGGATACGCTGCGCAACGCCCGTCGCGATCGCGCGCGACCGTGGGGCGTGCCCGCGCCGCTGCGCGCCAGTGCCCATCAGGCCGAAGGGCTCGCGCACGACGGCCACGTCGTCACCGATGCGATCGAGGCCCTATCCGAGCGTGCGGTCGGCTCGCAGCTCGCCGAGCGCTTCACCTACGATCGCGCGACGCTCGTGGTGGTCGCGCCGGAGTCGCCCGAGGTCGCGCTCGTCGGCGTGATCGCGGCGTTCGCCGATCTGCCGCCGACGCCTCGACGCGCGCGCGATCGCAGCGCCACGCCGCAGCGCGGCTCGGTGCCGCGAACCATCCCGCTGCAGGGCCACGGCGGTACGTTCGTCTGGGCGCTCCCCGCCGACGCGCCCGGCCAAGCGTGGGCCGACGTCGTGTGCGGCGCGCTCAACCGCCTGCGTCGCGGTCCGGCCGAGCCGAGTCGCGTGCGGGTGCGCTGCGCCATCGACGACGATCCGCGGCGCGGCGTGATGATCGTCAAGGCGACCGGCAGCGACGATCCGCAGGCGCTCGTGCGCGAACGATTGCAGCGTGTGCGTGACGACGAAGCCGGATCGCTCGCCAAGGAGCGCACGGCCGTCGCGGAGCGATTGCGGCAGCAGACCGAAACGCCGCTGCCGCTCGCGCGTCACCTCGCGCGCGCCGGGCAGCCCGGCCCCGCCGTCGACGCGCCGCCGGTACGTGCGGCACCGGAGCTGCTCGGCTCCGCGGCGCTCGTCGTGCAGGGCGCCATGCCGACGCGGTACGAGCACCTGCTCGACATCGGGGCCGCCACACTCGCGATCGAGCCCAGCCCCAGCAAATCGCCGAAGCCGGCACCCGCGAGCCCACCGTCATGATCCTCGGGCGTCGACCTCTGCTGCTCTCGCTCGGGTGCGCTGCGCTGGTCGGCTGCAAGCGCAAGCGCGAGCCCATCACCGCCGAGGTCTGGGACGAAGAGCCCGCGATCGCCCGCGCCGAAGCGATCGGCGCACTCGCACCCCCGTGGCCATCGCCCTCACGCGGGCAGCTCGACAACGGCCTCATCACGTTTTGGCTGCATGAGCCCGACAGCGCAAGCATGCGCATCCGCCTGCTCGTGCCGACGTCGGCCGGTGGCAACGCGGTGCCCGGCGAAGGTGTCGCGGTCGTGGCCGAGCACGCGCGCTTCGACTGGCAACGCCGCGTGCAGAAGCTCGGCATCGCCGTCGCGATCGAGCACGGCCCGAATCGCTTCGAGCTCGTCGCGACCGGCAGCGACGAGCGGCTCGCGGCGACGCTCGGTGCGCTGCGAACGACGCTCGCGACCCAGACCCCGACCGGCATCGAAGGCGCGCGCGAGCGCATCGGTGATCAGATCCCCGCGCTCGGCAACCTCGAGGCCGCCGCGAGCGCGGCGCTGCGACGGCTGATCGGTACCGACGACGTCGTCCACGCCGACAAACTACGCGGGCTGTCGCGCGCGGAGCTGCATGGGCACTGGCAGACGCTCGCCGATCCGCAGCGCGCGGTGCTCGTCGTGCACAGCGGAACGCCGGCCGAGTCGGCGAAGGCCGAGCTGCGCAAGCTGGCCGAGGCCTGGCGCGGCGCCGAGAAGCGCGGCGCCGGCACGACGCTCGTCGATCAAGCGACGGCGCGTCTCGGTCGCCGCGCGGTGCCGAAATCGACGGGCACGCGCCTGCTCGCGCAGCCGCCGACGCCGATGATCATCGCCGCCGGTGGCAAGGGCGCGCCGACCCTGGTGCTCGCCCGCACGATCGCCCTCGAGAACGCGCGCGAGCGGGCGATCGCTCGACTCGCGCAGCGCGTCGCGCAAGAGGAGCTCGATGCGAGCCTCGTGATCAGCGGCAACGTGGCGGTGTTCATGGTGAGCGCGAACCTCGGTCGCAGCGCGGTCGACAAGGACGTGCAGCGCACGGTCGACGAGCTCGCCGCGATCGCGAGGGCTCGCCAGCCGCGGCAGCGCCAGTTCCAGGCCGTGCAGCTGTGGCTCGGTGCACGCGTCGTCGAGTCGAGCCTCGCGGGCGAAGACTGGACGCGACTGTTCGCGACCGCGATCGATCTCGCCGATGCCGACACGGCGATCGCCGGCGCGCTCGCGAACGACGCGAAGCACCAGCTCGACGTCGGCCCCGACGAGCTCGAGGCGTGGACGCGCAAGTGGATCGACCCGCGCCAAGGCGAGCCCGGCTGGGCGTGGGCAGCCGCCGGTCTCGACGCCGCCGCGAGCAAGAAGATCGAGAAGCTCGTGCCGCTCGCCTAGCCGGATCCCGGCGCGCGGGGCTAGAATCCGCGCGCGCCATGGATCCACGCCGTCATTTCACCTCGTCCCGCACTGTCATCGCTCTGGTGCTGACCGCTGCGCTCGGCCTCGGCGGGTGCATCGAGAAGCGTCCGCGTCGGCAGGGTCGCGACGAGGCTGCGAAGGTCGCAGTGCAGGCGGTCGTCGACCCCGCCGCGGTCGATGGCAAGCTCGATCATCTCGTGAAGGGCGAGCGCTTCGCGGTGCCGGTCGCCGCCGACGATCCGGCGCAGGGCGCCGCGCTGCCGCTCGTCACGATCGTCGAGTTCAGCGACTTCGAGTGCCCGTTCTGTGGCCGCCTCGCCGAGAACCTCGCTGCAGTCGCGCAGCGCTATCCCGAGGACGTGCGTCTGGTGTTCAAGCAGTTCCCGCTGGCGATGCACGCCCGCGCCGAGCCTGCGGCGCGCGCCACGATCGCTGCGCACCAGCAGGGCAAGTTCTGGGAGATGCACGATGCACTGTTCGGCAATCGGGCGAAGCTCGGCGAGCACGACCTCGAGCTCTACGCGCGTGCGGCCGGCCTCGACATGAAGCAGTGGTCCGCCGACTACGCTGCGCCCAGCACTCGCGATCGCGTGCGCACCGATGCCGATGTCGGCAAGGCCGCGCAGGTCTCGTCGACGCCGACCTTCTTCCTCAACGGGCGCAAGATCACCGGTGCGAAGGACGTCGAGGAGCTCGCGCGGCTCGTCGAGGAGGAGCGCGTCGCGGCGAACGAGCTGCTCGCCGCGGGTGCGAAGCGTGCGGAGCTCTACGCGCACTTCATGCACGCCGCCGCACCGGTCACGGTGAAGCCGACGCCAGCACCCACGCCGGCGACCGAGGTCGGGAAACCGACGCCAGATCCGACGCCAGATCCGACGCCAGATCCGACGCAGCGCCGCGGTGAGGCCTCGACCACGACGAACTACGCGATCGGTCTCGGCTCGGGACGGGCGGCGCTCGGCCCCGCAGACGCGCTCGTCACCGTGGTCGCATTCACCGACTACGGCTGCAAGGACTGCGACCAGGCGCATGCGACGTTCCAGAGGGTGATCGACAAGCACCCCGAGGTCCGCTTCGCGCTGCGCTACCTGCCGCAGACGCCGGACTCGGCGATGGCCGCGAAGGTCGCGCTCGCGGCCGGTCGCCAGGGCAAGCTGTGGGAGACGCATCGCAGCCTCGTCGCGCTCGACACGGGCCTCGCCGGCGCGCCGCTACGCAAGGTCGTCGCTGCGCACGAGATCGACATGAAGACGTTCGACGCCGACCTCGCGTCGCCGCTGCCGGCCGCGATGCTCGCGGAGGATGCCGGTGTCGTCGAGACCGTCCGTGGCACCGCGGTGCCGCCGTTCTACTTCGTGAACGGCCGCATCCTGCCGAACACGGCGGTGCTGGAGCACTTCGACGCGCTCATCGACGAGGAGTCGAAGAAGGCCGATCTGTTCATCCAGTCCGAGGCGCTCACGCGTGCGAACGGCTTCGAGTCGATGCGCAAGACGTGGCGCGGCGCGGACAAGATCGATGCGATCGCGAAGGCGGTCGCCGACGCGCCGGTCACCGACGGTGCGGCGAGCAAGGCCCCGCTGCGCGGCGATCCGGCGAAGGCGAAGGTCACGATCATCGCCTGTACCGACTTCGACTGCCCCGCGTGCGCGCGCGGTGCGAAGACCCTCGCCGAGCTGAGCGAGACCTACGGCGACAGCATCGCCCTCGAGTTCCGCCACCTCGTGCCGCCCGGCCGTACGTCCGGCGACATCGCGCACCTCGCCGCGATCGCGGCCGGCGAGCAGGGCAAGTTCTGGGAGATGCACGACGCGCTCTATCGCAGCCGGGCCGCCCGCAGCGACGCTGCACTCGAGAAGCTCGCGACCGCGATCGGCCTCGACGTCGCGAAGTGGAACACCGACCGCAAGGACGAGCGGCTGCGCGCGCGACTCGAGAGCGACGGCAAGGCGTGCGAGGCCGTCGGGCTCACGGCCCTGCCGGCGTGGAAGATCGGCGACGAGCTCGTGCTCGGGGCCCAGCCGAAGACGCGGTTCACCAAGGCGATCGACGCCGCGCTCACGAAGTGACGGACGGCCCGTCGTCACGCGCGAGCGCGAGCTCGGCCTCGAGCGTTCGGCCCGCGATGCGGCGGCGCACGACGACGGCGAAGTAGATCGCACCGGTCGCGAGCAGGCCGACCGTCGCGCCGAGCACCACACCGCCGGCGATCCCGTGCACGAACCCGGCACCGAGCGCGACGAGCGAGAGCACCAGTGCGATCGACGGCGTCGCGATGCCACCGGGCGTGCGATACGGCCGCGGCATCGCCGGCTCGCGGCGGCGCAGCACGATGTGGCTCGCGCAGATCGCGACGTACGACGCGAGCGCGGCGGACACGGCGACCTGCATCACGAAGTCCGCCGCGGGAATCTCGGCGGGCGCGATCCTCTCCGCGAGGCCGAGCAGCGCGAGCCCGACGATCGACGGGACGATCACCGCAACGTGCGGAACGCCGCGGCCGCTCGTGCGTGCGAGCCAGGTCGGCAGGTGCCCAGCACGGGCGAGCGCGAACACCTGTCGCGAGCACGCGTAGACGATCGACAGCATGCTCGCGAACAGGCCGACGAGCCCGACTGCCGTCACCACGTCGAACACGAGCCCACGACCGAGCGTCGCCTCGAGCGCGGCCGGCAGCGGATTCGCCGAGCCCGCGAGCACGCCCGGGTCCACCGCGAGCGGCGCGAGCAACAGCACCGCGAACGCGAGCACCACGAGCGTCGCCATGCCCGAGATCATCCCGCGCGGCAGGTCGCGGGCCGGATCGCGGGTCTCTTCCGCCGCCATCGGTACGCCCTCGATCGCGAGGAAGAACCATCCCGCGGCCGGCAGCGCCGCCATCACGCCGGCGATGGGCGGCATCGTCGACACGTTGTCGCCGAGTCGCGACCACGCACCGGCTGGCATGCCGACGACGACGGCCACGCCCCACAGCACGAGCGCGACGACGGCGAGCGCAGTCACCACGAGCAACGCGCGCAGCGACACGCCGACACCGGCGAGATTCACGAGCACGCACGCGGCGTACGAGACCAGCGGCACCCATCCGACGATCCACTGCGCGCCGGTGCCCTCGACCCAGCCCGCGACGTAGCCGGCCATGCCCGCCGCGATCGCTGCCGGCGCGAGCGTGTACTCGAGCGTGACCGCAAGGCCGGTCAGGAAGCCACCGAACGGTCCGAGCGCACGGCGGGCGAACGCGAACGCACCACCGGCGACCGGCGTCGAGGTGGCGAGCTCCGCGATCGTGAAGATGAGCGCGGTGTACAGCAGCGCCATCACCAGCGTGGCGACGACGAGACCCATGTGGCCCGCAGGACGCAGGCCGAAGTTCCACCCGAAGTAATCACCCGAGACGACGTAGCCGACACCGAGCGCCCACAGCAACACCGGTCCCGCGGTGCGCCGCAGCTCCGCGGGCTGAGTCGTCAATGGGAAGGGACGGCCCGTCCCTTCCCTCCGACCGGCAGAGCCGTCCGGAGCCTCCCTTCCCTCCGGCGCTCCGCGCCTTCTCTTCGCGGCTGAACGGCTCCGCCGTTCACGGCGATTCAGACCTTCTCGCCGCGCGCACGGATCTCGGCGAGCACGACGTCGATGCCGCGCTTGTCGATGATGCGCATGCCGGAGGTCGACAGCCGCAGTCTCACCCAGCGCTTCTCGCTGGCGACCCAGTAGCGCTTCTCGTGGAGGTTCGGCAGCAGCCGCCGCTTCGTTCGCACGTGCGAGTGCGAGACGTTCATTCCCCTCATGGGGCGCTTGCCGGTGACGACGCAGACCTGGGACATGGGCCGCGGAGGCTAGCCCGCGACCCGAGGCGGGTCAAGGGGTCGCGAATGGCTCCGCAAGCGCCGCTGCGGCAGCGCTGCGCCAGTTCAGGGGGCTTCGGCGTACGTGACGGAGCTGCGGTCGTTCTCGCGGACGGTGACCGCGCGCATGCGGACCCGCTCGCCGCGCGACGCCTGCAGCACGCGCGCGAGCCGGCCGTAGATGAGCGACGCGACGTTCTCCGCGGTCGGGTTGACCTCGTCGAACGGCGGCACCTCGTTGAGCATGCGGTGATCGAGCTCGCCGACGATCGTCGCGAGCGCGGCCGACAGCTCGTGCGTGTCGATCCCCATGCCGAGCGCATCGAGCTCGTGCGCGACGACCTCGACCTCGACCTTCCACGTGTGACCGTGGATCCGCTCGCACGCACCGTCGTACCCG
>Ga0105048_10008540_pt1 | contig 16384 bp, 13 predicted proteins | sample MAT05_FD_78382 | JGI IMG/M metagenome (GOLD analysis project Ga0105048, IMG submission 78382) | Freshwater microbial communities from Lake Fryxell liftoff mats and glacier meltwater in Antarctica - MAT-05 | ecosystem: Environmental > Aquatic > Freshwater > Ice > Liftoff microbial mat | place...
TCGCTGACGGGAGCGTCGATCACACTCCGCTGCGTTGAGACCGCGACGGGAAAAGAGGCCTGGAACCGACCCAAGATGGGCAAGTTCCACGCCGCCATTCTGAAACTGGGCGACGGCAACCTGCTGTTGCATGACGATTCGGGCAACCTCATGCTGCTGGCGCCCAACGTGAAGGAATACCAGGAACTGGCTCGTGGCAAAGTTTGCGACAACACCTGGGCTCATCCTGCCCTGGCCAACGGCAAACTCTACGTCCGCGACGGCAAGGAACTCCGCTGCTTCCAGATGGGCGAGTGACACGATCTACGGAGTGACGCCCTTTACCAGTTTCCGGACCGACTCGGCAATGATGTCTTCGATGTCGCCCCGCCAACGCAAGGCGGGGCGGCCGTATTCATAGAGGAACGATCCGCCTTCATAACCTCCCTCGGCCCAGACACGCCGCGATGGGATGTAGGAAATCATGTCGTCGGCATAACCGCAGACCCGCCTTCGCCAACCCGGCTTTTCCGGTCGGCTCCTCCGATCGCCCCTTCGAAACGAAAAGGACCAGGACCGCGAAGGTGCTCGCAAATAGTGGTTTGGTCATAAGACTCTCCCAAACGTGGGTTCCCCAAACCGAGAACTTATACGTCTTTTCCCGGTTTCGACCGGCCCCCGTTCGGGCAAACTCGGCCAAAAGCAAGAACGTTCGAACCCATGTCGCTCAAGAAAGAATTGCCGAGCGGCCCGATTCCCCTCTCCAACGGGCCAATTCCGTCCTATCATTTCGGGATGTCCGATGTCGTCATCCGCCTCTCCGAGATGCGCGCTTATTACGGTAAGTTCCTCGCCGTCGATCGGCTCGACCTGGAGCTGCGCCGGGGTGAACTCTTCGGCTTGCTCGGCCCGAACGGGGCCGGTAAGAGCACCACGGTGAAAGTTCTGATCGGCCAGCACCGCCCCGCCAGCGGCACGGCCGTGGTCTGCGGGATTGACGTGGCCCGCGACTGGCAGAAGGTCAAGCCGCTGTTTGGCTATGTGCCGGATCGCGAGAATCACTTCGACGAATTCACCGGCCGCAAGAACCTCGAAATCTTCGCGGGGCTTTACAACGTCCCGAAATCGCGAGCCGACGAGTGCCTGAAACTCGTCGAACTCGACGAGGCGGCCAACGTCCCCGTGCGTGGCTATTCGATGGGCATGCGCAAGAAGCTCTTGCTCGCCCGCGCTCTTCTGCACAAACCGCAACTTCTTTACCTCGACGAACCGACCGCCAATCTCGACATTCATTCGTCCGCCATCGTCCATCGCATCCTTCAGAAGCATGTGAAGGAAGGCGGCACCGTTCTGATGACGACCCACAACATGCCCGAGGTCGAAGCAATCTGCGATCGCGTCGCCATCATGTGCAAGGGGAAGCTTGTGGCACTCGATACGCCGCTCGCGCTGCGGCAACGGCACAGCGAACGAAAGGTCGATGTCATCCTGAGATCGAACGAGCGCCTGGTGCTCGACATGGATAACGACGAACACCGCCGCCGCCTCGCGGATCACCTGGCCGCCGGCACGGTCGAATCGATGCACACCCGCGAGTTCGATTTCCATTCAACGTTTCTGAAACTGACGGGCACGATTTTCGATTGACGGAACTTTCCAGAATGCCCGCCGAGCGAGCGTGGGCGTAGAGACTCAAGACAACCGATGCGTTGGTACATCCTCAAAGCACTGCTATACAAGGAAGCCCTACGGCACTCGACCAATCGCGGCGGCCTGATGCTGGCCGCGCTGCTGGTCACCGCGTCGCTTGTGCTTTCGGTGATGAGCCCGGCCGACGGCAAGACGTCGCAGTTCATCGGCGGCATCCATCATTGCGTGGTTCATCTCGAAGACTTCGATGGCCCCTGGGCGAAGCACCTTCGCGACCACGTGCCGCCCGAATTGAAAAAGCACGTCCTGTTCTACAAGCTCGACCCGATCGGGTTGGACAAGACCCCGACCTATCGCACGGGTACGGGCGCCATCCAGGTGCGCAAGCTTCCCACCGAGAACGAGAAGCCGAGATACCTCGTTTGGCTCTGGTATCCCGCAGGCGATCGAGCGGGGATGGCGGTATTCGAACAATGGTTCTGGAAGGAAAGCTATCGCTTCCAGCATGCTCAAGCGAGCGAAGAACTGAAGAAGAACGGCATCGACGCCGCCAACGCGTTCCCCCTTCCCGAGCTGGACAAGGACGAAAGTTGGAATCGCCGGCTCGTCAATCAACAGCTTCAGAAACGCTACACGGAATTGGCCGGCAATCAGGGCTCGCCGCTGCCGGGTTTGGATCTTCAGGAATCGTCGCTCTCGGGTTCATCGCTCGACATGCGGGCCGCGATCGCGACATCGCTGGTCATGTTCGCCCTGTTTTTCACGTGCGTCTACATGATGCCGTCATTGACATGCGAAGAGCGCGAACGCGGCTTGCTGCTCGCCCAGGCCCTCTCGCCGGCCCGGGTCCGGGAAATCCTGGCCGCCAAATTCCTCTTCTACCCGACCTTTGGCATCCTGCTGGCCACGTTGCTCGCGGGAATCCACAATGCGAACGTGTTGACGCGCCCGTTCTTCTGGCTTTCCATCGTGAGCCTCTCCCTCGGCAGCCTGGGCATCGGCATGAGCATCGCCTCCCTGGCGCGCACGCAGCGCTCGGCGAGTCTGGCGGCCTTGTGCTACATGCTGGTCGTCGCCATGACGATGTTGATCTGTCAGCAGAACAACATCGTCTATATCCCCTATCTGGCAATTGAGTACCACGCTCCGCTGATCCTTCATGCAACGCTCACGGATCAGTTTAATCCGGACCTCTGGTACAATCTCCTCTTTTGCTGGATCCTGGCCATCGCCTGGGTCCTGGCGGCAGGCTATCTCTTCCGCCGCCGCGGGTGGCAATGAGCGTGATTTCCGTGGGCTACTTCTTCCGCCGGTAGTGGGCGGTCATGAAGCGATGCCATTGGCCATCGTCACCCAGAAATTGGGACGAATCAAGCCTCGGGGTGAGGCTTTGCGAACCCCGGGGATCGGCGATTGATCCTCGGGGTTCGCAAAGCCTCACCCCGAGGCTTGTATCTGATTCATTCGCGGCGCGGCTAACACTACAATGCCCCACATGAACGACCACCCCTGCCGTGACATTCCGCCGACGAACGAAATCCTCGAAGATCCCCGGATCGTCGATCTTATGTTGCGGCGTGCGCGCGAGATCGTTCTTCAGGCGCTGCGGGTGGAACTGGCCGCGTGCCGTGAAACGCTTCGAGCGGACGCCGGCGCGACATTCGATCGAGATGGCTTGATCCGTGAAGTCGTCGATCGCATCGAGGCTGAAGCCGCGGCCCATTGGCGAAACGTGATCAACGCGACGGGAATCGTTCTCCACACCAACCTGGGGCGGGCGCCGCTCATGGAAGGCGCCGCGCAGGCGGCCGCGGCGGCGGGGCGTGGGTATCTGAATCTGGAGATCGATCTGGCGACGGGCGAGCGATCTTCGCGGCAGGCGCCGATTCGACGGTTGCTCAAGCAGTTGACGGGGGCCGAGTCGGCAACGGTGGTGAACAACGGGGCGGCCGCCACAGTGATCGTTCTGAAGGCGCTCGCGGCCGGGCGTGAGGTGATCGTCTCGCGCGGGCAGATGATCGAGATCGGCGGCAGCTTCCGCATCCCCGAGATCATGGCCGCCAGCGGGGCGATTCTGCGCGAGGTCGGTACGACCAACATCACCCGCATCGGCGATTACGAACGGGCCATCGGACCCAACACCGCCTTGCTCATGCGGATTCATCCCAGCAATTATCGCATTCGCGGCTTCACGGAAAGTGTTTCACTGGGCGAACTCGTCGAGCTCGGCCGCAAGCGGAACATCCCCGTCGTCGATGACTGCGGTAGCGGCGCTTTACTCGACCTGCCCATCTTTCGCGATGAGCCGATCATCCCGCACAGTGTGTCCGCCGGGGCCGACGTCGTGATTTGCAGTGGCGATAAACTCCTCGGTGGACCCCAGGCGGGCTTGATCATGGGCCGGCGTGAACTGATCGAGCGCATCGAGCGTGATCCGCTCATGCGCGCTTTTCGGTTGGACAAGATGACGCTCGCGGCCCTGGAAGCGACGTTGCGTTTTTATCTTGTTCCAGAACAGGCGATTCACGATGTGCCGGTCTTGCGGATGCTCACCGTGACGGCGGAAGAACTTCAGCAGAGTGCCATGCAATTGGCGGAACGCCTCCGCGCGATCCCCCAAATCGGTGACGTGAGTGTCCATGCCGAAGAAGCATTCGCGGGCGGCGGCGCGCTTCCTGACAGCCCTTTGCCGAGTTGGGTCGTCTCGATCAAACCGGAGCGGAGCGAGAACGCTTTTGCCGAGAAATTGCGCATGGGACGACCGGCCGTCGTCGCGCTGGTGCGCGATGGCCGCGTGCTCTTCGATGTTCGCACGATCTTGCCGGGTCAGGAAAGCGATCTGATCAATGCGGTATCCGCCTTGCTGACTTAGCGGGCTCTTCCTAGCAAGTGGGTATGACGTTCCCTGAGGCACTAGCGTGGTGGTACGGCCGGATCGATTTCGAGCGGAAAACGCCGGACCCGAACGACCTGAAGCTTGATCGGATGCGGGCCGTGCTGCGATCGCTGGGCGATCCGCAGGAACGGTTCCGAATTGTCCACGTGGCGGGGACCAAGGGGAAGGGCTCGACCGCCGCGATGCTGGCGAGCGTGCTCCAGGCTGCCGGCTACCGGGTCGGGCTGTTCACGTCGCCGCATCTAAGCGACGTCTCGGAGCGCATTCAGGTCAATGGCGTGCCGATCACGCGCGATGAGATGGCCGCGCGGTTGAGCGAAATCGCCCATGCCGTGGAAGCGATGGATCCGCCCACTTTCTTCGAAGTCGGCACCGCTCTCGGCTTCGCCCATTTCGATTGCCGGCGTGTCAATGTCGCCATTATCGAAGTCGGTCTCGGCGGCCGCTTCGATTCGACGAACGTCTGCTCGCCCGTCGTGTCGCTGATCACGAACATTAGTTTCGATCACATGGCCTTGCTGGGCAACAGCCTGGCCCTGATCGCCTTCGAGAAAGCCGGCATCATCAAACGCGGTCGTCCCGTGGTCACCACGGCCGAGGCTCCCGAGGCGATGGCGGTCATCGATCGGATCGCTCGGGAACGCCAGGCTCCTCTCGTGGCACTGGGGCGGGATTTTCACGTCAAGTATCATCCAGCGGTGTTCAACGAGTTGTCCCGTGTCGACGATCTCGTCCTGCCCCGCGTCGAAGTGACGACGAAGGAGCGAACCTGGCCGCCGGCACCGCTGGGCCTTTACGGTTCACACCAGGCCGCCAACGCGGCGGGCGTGGTTGCCGTCGTCGAGGAACTGCGCCATCTTGGCATGCCGATCACCGACGCCGCGGTAGTTCGCGGTTTAGCGGAAGTATCCTGGCCGGCCCGATTGGAAGTGGTCGCGGCCCGGCCGCTCGTGATCCTCGATTGCGCTCACAACGTCGCCTCGGCCAAGACCCTGGTCGATACGATTCAGGAGACGTTCCAGGTCACGGGACGTAAGCGACTGATCCTGGCCATCTCGACCGATAAGCAAGTGGCCGAGATGATGCGCGTGCTGGCCCCCTGTTTCGATCACTTCTACCTGACCCGTTACACGAATAACCCGCGTTGCCTGGCGCCCGAGCGGATCGGTGAAATGCTGACGGCGATCGATGCGGCCATTCCGTTCTCGATCCATCCGCAACCCACGGAAGCTTTGAGCATCGCCCAGACCGCGACCGGACCGAACGATCTGCTGGCAATCAGCGGATCCGTCTTCCTTGCCGGCGAGTTACGGCCTCTCCTGGTCGTGGGCTGACGGTCGTGCCGACGGTAGCATCCCGTTTGGCTGAACGAAGCGGCAGGTCGAAACGAATCATTCTGGCAAACGAATCCGGAAACGGGTACGTTGTACAGGAAGGTTCGAATGAACGTTGTCGGGAGGGAAGTCATGTCGATACGAGCAATTTCCCGGATGCGGCTGATGGCTCTTCTACTAGGCGTGGGCCTATTTCCAGTTTTCGGCACCGCCCAGCCTCGTCCGGACGACCTACTCAATAAGGCCCGAAACGACCAGAACCTGGTCACACAACGGGTGGAAGGCAAACTCCGCGAGGCGTTGGCCGACGCCCGGCGTTTGCAGGCGACCTCGCCGATCCGGGCGGCCAATGCTCTCAAAGTCGCGCTCGGCACGCTGGACGATCCGCTGATCCCCACGGGCTTCCGCAACGAGTGGACGGCCCAGATCAATTCCCAGATCCGCCTGATCGAGAGCGGCAAGAAACTGCCCGACCCCGCCGAGGTGAACCCGGTGAAGCGTGAGATCCGCGAAGCGGACCGGCAGCGAGCCAAGGCGATCGAGGAGGAATACTACGAAGTCCGCCGCAGTGTTGACACGATCGCGGCCCTGGTGCGATCCGGCAACGGGGCGCAAGCGCAGAAAGAATCCGAGGCTCTCGCCAAGCGGTATCCCGACAACCCGGCCGCGATGGTGATGACTGACAATCTCGGGATGACCCAGCGCATCGCCGACGCTAAGTTTCTGGTCGAACAACAACGGCAAGGTTATCTGCTCGCCATGCGCAGCGTCGATAAAGCGTCGATTCCGCCGAAGGACGACATCGAATTCGACGTCAAACGATTCCGCGAGATCACCCAGCTGCGCATGAAGCCAGCTCTAACTCCCAAAGAACAATCACTGCTGAAGGCACTCGATTCGCCGATCAATTTAGGTTTCAAGGATGCCCCGTTCGAAGAAGTGATGAAGGGCATCTCGAAGGCGACCGGCCAGAACATCCTTCTCAGCAAGAATGCCCTGGCGGAAGCGATGATCGATTCGAACACGCCCGTGAGCATCACGATTCGCGACGGCACGGCCCGCACCGCTCTCCGCAAGGTGCTCCAGGATCATGGGCTGACTTACATCATCAAGGATGAAGCAATTCAGGTGGTGACGCTGGGTCAAGCGCGCGAGATGCTCGTCACGCGCGTTTATTATCTCGGCGATCTCATCCAGGGGGTCGGCGCCCTCGGCGGCGGCGCCCTTCGTTGGGGTCCAGGCATGGACATGATGCAGACCGCCGACAACGCTCAGAGGTTGATGGACATGATCAAGACAATTGATCCGGATAGCTGGAAGGAACGGGGCGGCACCGGGACGATCACGTTCAACTGGCCGAGCATGTCGGTCATCGTCCGGCAGACTGCTGAGATGCACGCCCGTTTGGGTGGGTCGCTGGGGAAATAGATCAGTATTTGGCGAGCGTCGAGCCGTAAGGCCGACGTGTCTTGCAGCTTCCACGTCGGCCTTACGACTCGACGCTCGCCGGCTCACTTCGTCAATCGCGGCCGTAGGATCTCGCCGAGCAGATCGTTGCCTTGTGAGACCTGTTCAAGCCGCGGGTACTTCTCGCCCTCGGCGTAGGGGACTTTGATCGTCTCGTAGAAGTCCGAATTCTCCAGCAGAAATTCTAGCTTCCCTTTGCTGTCTTTCGTCTGGGCGATGGCGTTGCGCAGATGCTCGTGCGTCCAACGGCGACCGTTGACGGCCAGCAGTTTCATGCCCGAGGCAAGCCCCGCCTTGTCGGCGGCCTTGAGCGGGATGACGTCCACAATCGTGCCGTCGGTGCGCATGATGAGGCCGAGCGACGAGGTCAGGTCGATGTTGCCGTTATCGCTATCGGTCGCCTCGTAACCATCCGTCCGTGAATCGCCAAAGCTCAACTTCCAGCCGCCGCGTTGCAGGCCGTCGAGCGGGGCGGACGCTCCCGCAGTCATCACACGCTTCTCGAAGAACTCCCGCCAGTTGTGCTCGACGATGCCGTTGAGCGTCTTGACGATGTCCTCGAAGTCGTAGGGTTTGACGACGGGAAGACCGTCCTTGCCGCCGAAGAAGGCACGGCAGAAGTCATCAAGTGATTTCTCGCCTCGGGTCTTCTCGCGGATCAGGGTGTCGGCATCGAGCCAAATCAGCGAGCCCTCGTCGTAAAAGTCGACGCCGCGACGGCGAGACTGGCCGTCCTGCCGGGCGTAGTAAAGCTGCTGCGCGGTCGCGGCTGTATCTTCCAGCGAGCGCCAGTCGCGGCCGGTTTGATTCTTGGCCCAGTCGCCCACGCGGGCGAAATGGTCGCGTGAAAGTTCCGGCGTCCACAAGCCGCTGCGGACCGCCAGCACCAGGCCGAGATATTGCGTGAGCCCCTCGTAGACCCAGAGCAACTTCGTCCGCATCGGCTGCTGGAAGTCCGAGAGCACCATCCCCGAAGGACGGCGATATTTGCCGTTCCACGAGTGAACGTACTCGTGCGAGAGCAGCCAAGCGTGCCAGGTTTTGTGATAGGAGGAATCGAGAAACATCCGCTCCGGGCAGCGATTGTCGCTCGATTCGTGATGTTCCAGCCCGAAATGACCGACGTGATCGCTGAGCGTGAGCAAAAAGCGGTAACCGCGATAATGCCGGGCGCCGAAGAGGGCATGCGCCTCGATAACGAGCTTGTCGTAACCGGCCTTCCACGACGGCGAGATCGCCAATGCCTCCGCGGAGTCCGCCACGATGCACAGATAATGAGGCGGCCCATCCTTCGGACCGATCGCCACTTCGCGGTAATGCTTGCCGCAGGCAATGGGCGAATCGCAGAGATGTTCCAGCGTCGTCGGCTCGAACTGGATCCTGCCGTCGCGCTCGCTCTTCACCGGCAGGGCACAGCCCATCTTCCAACCGGTCGGCAACGTCAGAGAGGGAACGATCTTCGTCTCCTGCATCACGCTCCCTTTCGGGTAGAGCAGGACGTGATTCCAGTACAGCACCGCCAATCGCGGCGTGATCGACGCACTGCCGGAGAAACCTTCTTTTGAAGCCGTGGCGATGAACTCGACGTCCACTTCGATCTTGGCCGTCGCTTCGGGCACGGTCAGGTTGATGGCAAAGGTGTCCTCATCGTCGCGTTTCCATACCAGCGGCTTGCCGTCGGCCTGAATCTTGATGCCAGTCAGGTCCGTCACAGGGCCGGACGGACTATGTTCACCCGCGATCCATTTGGGATAGTAGAGTTTCAAAGGCCCCGGTCTGACGGGGATGACAAGATGAGCCTGCAACCGCTTCCGAGGGGCGTCGCTGGCGTCGAGATGGATCTCCATGGCTTCCGCGGCAAGAGCGGGGCAGGCGATGAATAGCGAGAACAAACCGAAGAGCCATGGGATCGAGCGAGTCATGAAAAACTCCAGGTTAGTCGGCAAGCCCAGAGGTGAGGTACTCCGAACCCCTGGGATGAATCCATGAGCGCGTTTGAGCCCAAGGGTTCGGAGTACCTCACCCTTGGGCTTGAATTCGATTACTTCTTCCCCTCATACTTCACAAGCTTCTCCTCCGAGATCGGCTTGCTTTCGCCGGCTCGCTTGAGCATGACGACGCCGACTTTACGGCTCAAATAATAGATCGCGGTTTCTTTGATGACGGAGTCAAAAACGGCTTCCTTTTGGACGGTGATCTCGACCGGTTCGACGGCGATCTCTCCCAGCGGCGTCGTAATGGTCGTGTCTTTCAACCGTTTGGCCGTTCCCTTGATGAGCATGCCGCCTTCGATCAAGGCCGGGTATTTGACTTCCCAGGCATCACCCTCATGGGCGCCCGGTTTCGAGATCAGGACAAGTTCCTTCGACTGAGGGGCGGAGACGTAGATTCCTTCGGGTCCTTCGCCGATATATTCGGTCGAGGTGCCCGAAAATCGGGAATCCAACGCCTCAATGACGACGCACTTGATGTTATTGACCGTCTCCGTCTTGACTGCCTTGCGGGTGATCGTGTGATCAATCGTGGCCGTCTTGTTGTTTTCCGTCAGATAGCTTTTGGCGTCGTAATTCCAGACCGTTCCGATTTCGCGGAAGTTATGGGAACCCTGAGGTGATTCGATCTTCGGTTCTTCCTTCGCCGGAGTAACTTCCGGAGCGGGTGGATTATTCTTCGGCGTGCAGGAGGCCAATGCCACCATGGCGAAACCGAATGCGAGCGAAAGATAGCGGAAAGACATGATCGCCTCTGTTCTGGATCAAGATCCGGTTGCGGAAACCTATTGAGTTTAACTGGTGCTTGTCGAACTAGTGTGTATGCTCCGCGCTCCAGGCGCTGAAGGCGTTTTCGCCCGATGTAAAGCTGATTTCCCCATGCAGAACCCCCCGCGTGGCAATCAACTCTTCACCGAGATGACGCACGTTCGGCGCCAAACCGCGCAAAATGGTCACTTCCAGGCAGTGCCGTTCACCCAGATGAACATGCAGGCTGGAAACGACCAGTTCATGGTGAAGGTGCTGCTTCTCGATTAATTTCGACGCCAGTTCACGGGCGTGGTGATCGAAAACGAGCATCACGACCGCGACGACCTCGCCGGTGGCGCTCGCGGCCTCGTGTTGCACCAGGTGATCGCGAATCAAGTCGCGGATCGCTTCGCTGCGGTTTTCGTACCCTTTTGCCGTGATGTGCTTGTCGTAGGCCGCCAGCAACGGCTCTTCGAGCGAGATGCTCACGCGAGTCAGTTCCGCCATGGTTGTCCATCCCCGTTGGCTATGCTTGTTTAGTTTTCGTAGACAGCGCGCAACCCTCTGTCAACTTCATCTTACCCATCCTGAACTTGATCAAAACGAATGGAGACGCTATTTTCCCCCGGTTCGAGGGGGAAGATTCGTCCGGTTAGACACGAGGTGTGGTGATGCTGCGAGCGGCGTTGATGCTGCTGATGTTGACGGCGACCGGCTGCGTTCTGACGGACGGAGTCCGGCGCTCGTCGCTTCCAATTGAGGTGCGTGAGGCCCGATTGATCGACGCCTCGCCGGTGAAATCGACCTATGAACCGATCGATCCGCAGATGATTCTCGCGTTGCGAAATTCACTGCGTAAGTCGTGCGAGCTCAAGCAAGTCGAGCATGGCGAGAAGCACCTGCCGTTGAACGTGCTGGCCATCTCGGGCGGCGGCGCTTACGGCGCCTTCGATGCCGGCGTTCTGCAAGGCTGGTCCGAATCGGGCTCCCGGCCGACTTTTGACGTGGTCACCGGCGTCAGCACCGGGGCGCTGATCGCGACCTACGCCTTCCTCGGGCCGGAGTATGACGCGTACGTTCGCGATGCCTACGTCAACTCCCGGGCCGAGGATATTTTCAAGACACTGCCGCTGATCACCTTGATCCGCAGCGACTCACTCGCGTCATCTCGGCCGTTGAAAAAGCGAATCGATGATGCCATCACTCCGGAACTGCTCAAGAAGGTGGCCGGGGAACATTCGAAGGGCCGCCGGCTTTATGTGGGCACCACCAACCTCGATACGCGCCGGTTCGTTATCTGGGACATGGGGGCCATCGCCACCGGCGGGCAGCCGGAGTCCGTGGCGCTTTATCGAAAGATCATCCTGGCGTCGTCGTCAGTGCCTGGGTTTCTGCCGCCGGTGTTGATTGATGTGGAAGTCGATGGCAAAAAGTATCAGGAATTGCATGTCGACGGCGGAACGACGGCGGCGGTCTTCGTGCCGATGTCCCTGGCCAAGTGCGACCCGCGCAAGCTCGCCCGTCGGCCCGGTTCGTGCGTCTATGTCATCTCATCCGGGAAACTCTATGCCGACACCGAGACCGTCAAACGCCAATTCGCCCACATTACGCTCGATGCCATCACGGCCATGCTCTATGCCGGTTCCCGCAACGACATCTTCCGCATCTTCAACATGGCTCTGCTCTGCGGAATGGATTTTCAACTGATCGCCGTGCCGCAAGAGTTCCCGTTGAACCAGGATAGCTTCGCGTTCGATCCGGCCGAGTTGAAGCGGCTATTTCAACTTGGCTACGAGATGGGGAAGACGCGCCAAGGTTGGCGACAGACACCGCCCGGAGCCGAAGTGACGGAGCAAACGCTTCCCAGAACCAGTGTCCAATTCAAGACGGAAAAGTAAGTCGTCCGCGGGACAAGCGTCGAACAATCAGGCCAATGAGCGTATTGACGACTCGACGGCCTGATTGTTCGACCCTGAATTAGCCCACCCAGATCGCGTCGGTCGTGGTGTGCTTGACCAGTTCATCGGTCTTGAACCAAAGGGCGATCTCAGTGGTCGCATTTTCGGGACTGTCGCTGCCGTGGATGAGGTTATTCTGGACGCTCAGGGCGTGGTCGCCTCGGATCGTGCCTGGAGGGGCCTTGGCGCTGTCGGTCGTTCCCATGAGGTTTCGGCACACAGTCACCGCTTCGCGGCCTTCCCACACCATCGCCACCGTCGGGCCGGACGTGAGAAACGAGAGCAACGATTCGTAGAACGGCTTCCCTTTGTGGACCGCGTAATGCTTCTCGGCCAAGTCGCGGCTTGCTTGAACGAACTTCAGGGCCGCGAGACGCAACCCTTTCTGTTCGAACCGCTGAATGATGCCGCCAATCAGCCGGCGTTGCACACAATCGGGTTTCAGTAGAATCAACGTTTGCTGCATGGCCGAGGACTCCGAAGGAGAGGGGCGTCATTCCAAGTAGAATTTTTCGTCTTAGAATCAGGATGGAACTTTCGCCCGATGTCGTCCAGAGTCGATTTCACTTGTTCGAGGTGAGTTCTTCCCCGTATCATCAATCTTCCCCGCCTTATTTCATTCTCGAGTGACCTCCATGAGTTCTTCCACACGACTTCTGTTGCTCTCCTCGCTCGCGATCGCTGTACTCAGCCTAGGGTTCGGCGACCTTCCCGTGAGTGCCCAGCCCAAGGCGCCGCTGATCGCTCCCGCGCCGCAACTGCCAACGATCGGCCAGCCCAACCCGATTGCGGTCCAGCGCGGCAAGAGCGTCGACATGTCGATCGCCGGCACGAACCTGGACGATGCCGTCGGCGTCTGGAGCAGCGGGCCTCTCAAGATCTCGATTAACGATGACAAGAAGAATTCCGCGACACGCGTGCGTTTGAAGGTTGATGTGTCGGCCGAAGCGCCGATCGGCCTGTACCCGATCCGTGTTGTCTCGCGTTCGGGAATCTCCAACGTCCGCTTGCTGGCGGTCGACGAGCTTCCCACCACCATCAAAGTGACCGGCAACCAAAAGCGGGAGACGGCCCAAGCCATCACGTTGCCGGCTCTTGTCGTCGGTCGCGTTGATGTCGAGACAAGCGACTTCTACAAGATCAGCGTCAAACCGGGACAACGACTGACCTTCGAGATCCTCAGTCGCCGACTCGGTTCCCCGTTCGATCCGATCGTTCTGCTCCATGACGCCAAAACCAACCGCGAGATCCCCGGCTTGTACAGCGACGATGCCCCGGGCCTGCAGGGAGACGCCCGCTTGACGCACACCTTCAAGGAAGGCGGAGATTTCCTGGTCGAAGTGCGCGATTCGACCCATCGCGGGGGGCCGGATCATCACTACTGCTTGCGGATGGGCGACTTCCCGGCCGCCGTCGCCGCGTTGCCGATTGCGATCAAACGCGGAGCGAAGGTCCCCGTGACCTTCACCGGCGCCGCGGTGGAAGGCGTCGCGAATGTCGATGTCGCCGCCCCGAGCGACCCAAATCAAACGGTGCTCTACGTTTCGCCCAAGTACGCCAGTGGGCCTGGCGGCTGGCCCGTCCCCATTCAACTACGCGACATGGACGAGATCGCCGAGACCGAACCGAACAACGAGATTGCCAAGGCGAACAAACTGCCCATCCCCTGCGGGGTGACCGGTCGCTTCCAGGCCAAGGGTGACGTCGACTTCTTTTCGTTCCCCGCCAAGAAGGGGACGAAGTACATCGTCCAGGCGGAGACATACGAGATCGGGTCGCCGGCCGAAGTGTATCTAACCCTGAAGAACGCAAAAAATGCGGAACTGGCCAAGAGCGTGCCGACGGCAGCGAACGCCCGTGTTGAATTCACCGCCACTGAAGACGGCGACCTGTTCATCCACGCGGAACATCTCAACTTCGCCCATGGACCGAACGAGTTCTACCACCTGACGGTGCGGCCCGCCGAACCGGATTTCGAGATCACCCTCGCGATCGATCGCTTCGACGTCGCCAAGGGCGGAACGACGCTGATCCCGATCACGGGCATCGTCCGCCGCGACCACGCGGGACCGATTGAACTGAGCATCGTGGGCCATCCGGGCTTTTCTGGAAACGTGACCATCCCCGCCGGCATCCCGCCGGCCACGCCAGCGCCCGGAACCATCATCGCGCATCTGCCGTTGACGGCCACGGGCGACGTGCCTCCCGGCGGCTACGAGCTTCGCATCCGAGCCAAGGCCAGCGTGGCTGGCAAGGACATCGTCCGCTTCGCCACGGTGACGGACGCCGTCAAAGTGGGCCTGGCGGCACTGCCCTTCCCGCCACGAGAAGTGCAAACCTCGATTGCGGTCAGCGTGAACGGCGGCTCGCTCTTCGTGATCGGGGCGGTCAAACCATCGACCGACGTGGTTCGCGGCGTTGCGACGAACATTCCGTTCACGGTGCAACGTTCGAAAGATTCGACCGACGTGATCACGCTGACGGCCGTGGGCTTGCCCGCGAATGTGACGGCTACGGCCTCGCCGATCCCGAACCCGGCTACGAAAGGCGAACCGAAGTTCGAGGTGTCGGTCACAGCCGCCGCTGCCGCCACTCCGGGGCCGGCGACGATCTACCTGCGGGCGGCCACCAAGGCCTTCGGCAAGGATTTCATCGTCTATACGAATCCAATCACGATCAACATCGTGCCGGAGAAGAAAGACGAAAAGAAGGACGTGAAAAAGGACGAAAAGAAGGACGTGAAAAAGGACGTGAAGAAGGACGGCAAGTAATGGCGGTTCTGTTGATCGGCACGCTCGACACCAAGGGGATCGAACTCGCGTTCGTTCGTGATCGGCTGAACGAGGCCGGTGTCAAGTCGTTGATCCTGGATGCCGGCGTGCTCGGTGCCGCGACCATCCCCGCGGACATCACCCGGGAGGAAGTCTTTGTCGCCGCCGGCACGACACTCGCCGAGATGGTGCGCAAGAACGATCGCGGCCTGGCCGTGACCAAAGCGGCCGGGGGCGCGGCCGTTATGGCGGAACGGCTCTATCGCGAGAAGCGGATCACGGGCGTCCTCGGCCTCGGTGGTTCTGCCGGGACGACGATCGGCACGTCGGCCATGCGGGCGCTGCCCTATGGTGTCCCGAAGCTCATGGTCAGCACGCTCGCCAGCGGGCAGGTCGCTCATTACGTCGGCGTGCGCGATGTCTTGATGATGCCCTCGGTCGTGGACATTTCTGGACTCAACCGCCTCAGCAAGATGATCCTGTCGAACGCCGCGGCCGCCATGGCCGGGATGGTTCAAGCACCTGCCTTGAATCTCGAACAAGGCTCATCCACGAGAACGATCGCCGCCACCATGTTCGGCGTCACCACACCTTGCGTCGAACATGCCCGGAAACTACTGGAACAAAAGGGGAACGAAGTCCTTGTCTTTCACGCGACGGGAACCGGCGGCCGCACCATGGAGGCGATGATCCGCGACGGTCTGATCGCTGGCGTTCTCGACCTGACGACTACCGAACTGGCCGATGAACTGGTGGGCGGCATCCTCTCCGCCGGCAAGGACCGCCTGACGGCCGCCGCGATCCGGGGCATCCCCCAGGTGATCTCGGTCGGCGCCCTCGACATGGCCAACTTCGGCCCGCGAGAAACCGTTCCCGAACGCTTCAAGAATCGGCTCTTCCACATCCACAATGCCAACGTCACCCTGATGCGAACGACGCCAGAAGAGAACGACGCCCTGGGGAAAGAGATCGCCGAGAAAGCCAGCGCCGCTCGTGGCCCGACGACAATCTTGCTGCCGCTCCAAGGGATCTCTGCCATCGACAAAGAAGGCGGCCCGTTCTGGTGGCCCGAAGCCGACCTGGCCCTCTTCCAGAGCATCCAAAACTGGATCGGTCCTTGGGTAAAGATCATCGAAGTGGATTGCCACATCAACGATCCGGCCTTCGCGGAGGCGGCGGTACGCGTGCTGGGGTAGGCTTACTCCCCCACCCCCACTCGCTATTCGTTGCACCGTCTCACCGGGACGGGGACGCAAAGCAATGAGTGCAGAGCAATGCAACGAGGCAACGAATTGAAAATGGCTTCCGAGATTGTCCTCCGTCAGTCGGGCGAGCGTGACTAAATGAACACCCGCAACTTCCTCATTCTTCGGGTGCTATTTCACTCATCGAGTCGCCCCCGAATACATCCACGCCACCATCCACCACCTGTTGGGCATCGACCCGCGGACCATCACCACCAGCAATCTGAATCGGCCGATGGTCCTGTGTGATGGGACGGTGATACGGGATCTGGTGGGGTGAGTGATTCGTGGGGCTTGTGCCATGGCGTCAAAGCGACTTCGCTGCAATTCCTATTTCCTTCCGA
>Ga0105048_10008542_pt1 | contig 16381 bp, 11 predicted proteins | sample MAT05_FD_78382 | JGI IMG/M metagenome (GOLD analysis project Ga0105048, IMG submission 78382) | Freshwater microbial communities from Lake Fryxell liftoff mats and glacier meltwater in Antarctica - MAT-05 | ecosystem: Environmental > Aquatic > Freshwater > Ice > Liftoff microbial mat | place...
TCCGCCTCGCACAGCGTCTTCGCAATACTCTCGATCGCTATCGGTGCGAAGTCGACGCGGCTCTCGTCTTCGAGTCCAACGACGACGACATCCCTTTTTGATCATCGCCGGACACGACACCGCCCGGTGTGATCATCGAGGTCGACGACGGCGTGCATTCCCACCCGCTCAGCCGCCGAGCACGCACCCTCCGTGATCCGTCAGAGCGGTCAGCCTTCACCCCAAGCACGCCTCGTACTCCCAACCATAAGACTCATGACCGCCACGATCACGCGAGTTGCGGGACGCGACGCGTCAGTCACTCGTGGCCAGCTTGCACCCGGCCTCCCTCAATCTTCGTGGCTCGCGGTCCCTCAAGTCTCGCGATCACGCTCGTCCGCGTCTTTCGTGCGCGTCTTTCGTGCGCGTGCGCGCTCTGGATCAGGTTTCGGAGCGCGCACGCGCACGAAGACGCGCACGGAGACGGGAGACGGGAGACGGGGGCTCGACCACATCCGAAAGCTGCTCTACAGCGGCCGATCAGGCGCCGCGGGCTGCGCGACGCCGGATACCGAGCTTCGTCTCAGGGGCAGGTCAGGCCGCAGATGCTGACGACCTCGCCCACGCACCTCGAGTCCCAGCCGGTGGAGCAACAGTACGAGTCCGCGGCGCAGACGCTGGTGACGCACGGGTCACACTCGCTCGTCAGCTTGAGGCCAGCAGCGCACTTGTCGTGCTCGCAGGTGCTGCCGCCGCCGCCGCCGTCAGGCGCGTACGAGCCGGTGAGCGTGACGCCCGAGTACGCCACGTAGGAGTCGAGCAGCACGTAATACGTGCCCGCCTGGATGCTGGAGAGGGTGCAGTTCTCGGCCGAGGTCGGGCCGGTCGACTTGCACGTATACGTGCTGCTCGTGGGCGCGCTCCCGAATCGCACGTAGAGATCCAGGTCGCCCTTGCTGCCCTGGGTGGTGAACGTGAGGCTGGTGGCGCCCGCCGGGACGACCAGCGTATAGAGGGTTTGAGCCCCCTTGGCGGCGGTGAGGGCGGTCTTCGCGACGTTGTTGGTGAGCGCGATAGGATTGGAAGGCGGCGTGACGACCGAGCCGACGCCCACGGCGTTCCAGGCGGCCGTGACCGAGGCGATTTCCTCGGTGGTGTAACCGAGCTGCGACGCGGCCTGCTCCGTCGCCGTCTTCGCCGCGGCGAAGTTGGTCTGCGAGGTGAAGAGCGCGGTGTTCGCCTTGTAGAAGATCTGCGAGGCCTTCGCGATGCCGATGCCGGTGACGCTGACGTTGCTCTTGCCGCGGGGGTGCGTGCCACCCTGAGAGAGCAGGTAAAACACGAGGTTCGCGATACCGGAGCTGTAGTGAACGTCGACGTTGCCGGCGCTGCTGGTCCAGAAATCGAGCGAGCTGCCGTCGAGCTTGGGATCGTTCATGTAGCGCAAGGCGTCGCCGGACTTGCTGGGCGTGTAGACGTCTTCGCCGACCTTCCAGGTGTTGGCGCTGACGACCTGGCCGTCCTTGAACCACTCGCAGGTGTTGCCGAAGATGTCGGACATGGCCTCGTTGAGGCCGCCCGACTCGCCCGAGTAGACGAGCTTGGAGGTGGCCCCGGTGACGGCGTGGGTGAGCTCGTGCGCGGTCACGTCCATCGAGGCGGCGAGGTTCGACAGCGAGTTGCCGTCGCCGTCGCCGTAGACCATCTGCTTGCCGTCCCAGTAAGCGTTGTTGTATTTATTGCTGTAGTGGATGCTGCTCTTGAGCAGGGCGCCGGCGTTGTTGAACGAGTCGCGGTTGAAGAGCGTCTTGTAGCAATCGTACGTGGTGCCGAGCCGGTCGTAGCTGGTGTTGATGAGCGCGTCGCTGGCCGTCGCGCCGCCCTCGGACCGACGGAGGCTACCCGGGAGCGAGGTGCCGTTCGAAGCCGTGTAGACGGCGCGGTTCTTGGCAGTCTGGATGCGCGAGTCGCGCCGGGCGATGGTGCCGTCGAGGGCGCTCACGAGGAGCTCGTCGTCGACCGGCGTCCCATCGCGGAGCTCTCCGGTGAGCTTGACGACATAGACCATCTGGAGACGGCCTTCACCAAGGGTGTAGGCGAGCTTGGTGTCCTGTCCAACGGCGCCTCCGTGGATCTCGTTGGCAACGCCGCGGGCTACGGCGAGGGCGGCCTCGGGCTCGAGCGTGGGCTCGTGTGCGGCCTCGAGATCGCCGCGGGCGCCGCCGTTGAAAGCGAAGATCCGGCCGCCGCGCACGTGAACGAGGAGCTCCCCGCCGAGGACCTCGAGCCCGGTGCGGAACTGGGCAAAGCGAAGGTGGGTGTCGCCCTCGTTGTCGACATGCGAGTTGCGGAGGGTGAGGTCATCGGCCTTGAGGCGCATCACCGGGCTCAGCGTCGAGACCGCGTTTCGCAGCGTCACCGCCATCTCGGGGGAGGCGACGTCGCCGCGGAGGTCGAGCGAGCCGAGATCGCCCGAGATGAAGCTCGGCACGCCGGCCTCGTCGACATCAACCACCTCGGCGCGGGGCAGGGCAGAGAGCGAGGCTTGGATGTCGAGGCCGGATTTCAGCTCCGATTTCTCCTGGCCGTCATCGACGCCCTGGCAAGCTGCCATGGCGAGGATGATTGAAGCGACAGTGAAGCCACGAAATGTCCTGTTGAGCACGGTACAACTCCTTGGGTGGGTCGTCGAACGATTGGCTGCATCTCGGCGCGGAGCCAGACTCACGGGCTTCGAGAGCGAGATTCTTCATCGCATTTGAGTCGGCCGACTACAAGGCTCAATAATCGTTATCAAGGCGAGATTATGCGTGGACGCAAATCATCCGATGACAGCGTAGCAATTGCCCACATTCTCGCCCAAGGTGCTCGTAGTAAGTACGCAAGAGGAGGGTAAACGTTCGTCGCGAGTGGAAATCGTCAGCGTGTCAGTTGGCTCGCGACAAATAGAATCGCCTCTAATTCGTGCTCCGCGCCACTGTTGTTCGCGAGAATTGAAGTGGTGAGAGTGTCAGTTAGCCCGCGATAAATGAGATCACCGCGGCTTCGTGCTCCGCGCCACTGTTCTTCGAGAGCTTCTCTCGAGGCGCTACGTCCCGGCGCGAGCTCCGGCTCTTTCACGGCGGCGGGCCGCTCGTCGCCCGCCGCACGGGCGCTGGGCGCGACGCGGCCTTCGACGAGAAGGTCGAGGCGCGGGGATGGAGATGAGGGGGAGGAGGGGAGGAGGAGGCGGGGGGCGTCGCCGCGGGCTGCGGGCGCTCTACCTGGAGTCAGCGGAGGGATCGCCGAAGCTGCGGAGGAACAGGTCGCGGATGGCCTCGCGGCCGTCGTCGCTCAGGTTCTGCGTCCCGAGTCCGGCGAAGCCTTCGCTGGTGATGACGGGCATGTGAGCGATTTCCCACGCCGCCCCGCTCCAGCGGAACCAGGCCTTCTTCGGCTGATCGTAGACGAAGAGCGGCTTCTTCCAGAGGCGCGCCAGCTCGGCGCCCCAGCCGGTGCCGCCGCGCACGGTGTTGTCCGGCTGAAGGACGCCGACCACGAACACCTGGTGCGCGGTGTTGATCTGGTGCCAGATCGTCTGGAGGATGTTGCGCACCAGCGGGATTTCGCTGAGCACGCGGCCAAGGCGCTTCGAGACGTAGACCAGGCTGAAGTCGCCCTTCATCAGGTCTTTCTCGCTGAGCTTGACGACGCCGCGGCTGCGCTCGAGGAAGACGTGGCCCTCGAAGCTGTAGTTGATCTCCGTCATGCCCCAGCGCTCGGCGCAGGCGCCGAACTCGGCCTCGGCGCCCTTGCCGCCGCCCGAGATCATGCGGTAGCGCCGCGGGTTGCGCGGGCGCTCCGACGCGGGGGGCACGTCCTCGTCGACGATCCGCATCGCGTGCGGGTCGAGGCGGAGGTGCAGCTCGGCGGTCTCCTTGCTGTCGTGGTCCTTGAGCAGGCGCAGGTGGACCACGTCGCGCTCGGGCTCGAGGAGCACGATCACGTCGAGCTTGGCCGCGAAGCGGTCGAGCGGAGCGGGCATCTCGCCCGGCGTGGTCGGGGTATCGTCGATGGTGGCCGACAGCCACAGCTCCGCGGAGCGCTCGCTCGCCAGCGCGGAGAAGGTCCGGATCGCGTCGTCGCTCGCTTGATGAAAATCGAACCCGTCGATGATGATCACGTCGGGATCGAAGTGCGCGACGTTGCGCATGAAGGTGACGGTCTCGAGGATCTTGGCGATCGACGAGCGGCCGCCGCGGAGAGAAGGGGGCGCGCTCGACGAGTGGACGACGTGCGAGCAAATGAGGCGATTGCGCTCGACGTCGAGCTTCACCGCTTCGGGATCGGCGAGCTTCGACACGATGGAGAGGTCGTGGAAAAGCTCGTCGTAGTAGGCGCGGACGTGGTCGACGGCGTGCTCGTGCGAGATGTGGAGAACCTTGCGGTCCCGGAGCAGGTCGTCGAGCGCGATCTGCACGAGCAGCGCTGTCTTTCCCACTCCGACCTGCGCGGCGACCACGCCGACGTTGCCCCGGCCGAGTCCACCGTGCATCGACTTTTCGAAGACCCGCATGGGACTTCGTTCATTCACGTCTTTGCGATACATCGTTGCCCCCTCGTGGTTACTTCGCCTTCTTGGCGAGCTCCTCGCGGTACTTCTTCATCAGCTCTTCTGCGATCGACCCCGGGAGGAGAGAATAGCGCGAGAACTCCATGGAGAACTCTGCTTTCCCTTGCGAGGCCGAGCGGAGAACCGTGGAGAACCCGAACATCTCGGCGAGCGGGACCTCGGCCTCGACGCGGCAGAAGGCGTCTCCTTCGCTGCTGCCGATGATGATGCCGCGGCGCTGCATGAGCAGGCCGACGATCCCGCCCTGGTACTCGCTCGGCCCCTCGCAGACGACCTTCATGATCGGCTCGAGGATCTGCGGGCCAGCCTTGGGGTAGGTCTCGCGCCAGGCGCCGCGGGCGGCCTCCTGGAAGGCGATGTCCGAGGAGTCGACCGCGTGCGCGGCGCCGTCTTCGAGGGTGACCGAGACGCCCGTCACGGGAGCGCCGATGAGCGCGCCCTTCGGGAGCATCGAGCGGAAGCCCTTCTCGACCGCGGAGATGAACTCCTTGGGGATTTTGCCGCCGGTGATCTGGTCGTCGAAGCGGAAGGGATCGTCCGACCACGGCTCCATGAAGCCCATGACCTTGCCGTACTGGCCGGAGCCGCCGGTCTGCTTCTTGTGCGTGTAGTTGTAGTCCACGCGCTTGGTGATCGTCTCGCGGTAGGCGACGCGCGGCGGGCTGGTCACGACCTCGGCGCCGTACTCGCGCTTCATGCGCTCGATGTACACGTCGAGGTGGAGCTCGCCCATGCCGGCGATGATCGTCTCGCCGCTCTCGGGATCGGCGCTGACGCGGAAGGTCGGATCTTCCTTCGTGAAGCGGCGGAGGGCCTTCGACATGTTGGTCTGGGCCTTGTTGTCCTTCGGCGTGACCGTGAGGCTGATGACCGAGTCGGGGACGAACATCGACGACATGGCCACGTTGAGCTTGCCGTCGGTGAAGGTGTCGCCCGAGTTGCAGTCGACGCCGAAGATCGCGACGATGTCGCCGCACTCGGCGGAGTCGATCTCGACCATGTCGTCGGAGTGCATGCGGACGAGGCGGCCGACCTTGTGGCGCTTGCCCGTGCGGGTGTTGGTGACCTCGCCGCCCTTGCTGAGCGTGCCCTGGTAGATGCGCAGGTACGAGAGCTGGCCGTACTTGCCGTCCTCGAGCTTGAACGCGAGCATCACGAGCGGCAGCGCGGGATCGCTGGTGAAGGTGACCTCGGCCTCTTCCTTGTCGAGGTCGACGCCCTTGTTCACGATGTCCATCGGGTTCGGCAGGTACGCCGCGACGCCGTCGAGGAGGAGCTGGACGGCCTTGTTCTTGTAGGCCGAGCCCATCATCACGGGGGCGATCTTGAGGGCGATCGTCGCGTGGCGGATCGCCGCGACGAGGACCTCTTCGGTCACCTTCTCTTCGAGGACGGCCTCGGCCAGCTCGTCGGAGAACATGCTGAGCGCGTCGAGCATCTCGTCGCGGTACTTGTTGGCGTCGTCGACCATGTCGGCCGGGATCTCGCCCTCGATGATCTTCTCGCCGTTGGGCCCCTCGAAGCGGAACGCCCGCATCTTGACGAGGTCGACCACGCCCTCGAACTTGTCCTCGAGGCCGATCGGCAGCTGGAGGAGGACCGGGTTCAGCGCGAGCTTCTCGCGGAGCTGATCCTTGACGCGGAGCGGGTTGGCGCCGGCGCGGTCGAGCTTGTTGACGAAGGCGATGCGGGGGACACCGTAGCGGCGCATCTGGCGGTCGACCGTGAGCGACTGCGACTGCACGCCGGAGACGGCGCACAGCACGAGGATCGCGCCGTCGAGCACGCGGAGCGCGCGCTCCACCTCGATGGTGAAATCGACGTGCCCGGGGGTGTCGATGATGTTGATGTTGGTGGCTTTCCACGTGCAGAACGTGGCCGCCGACTGGATGGTGATCCCGCGCTCGCGCTCGAGGTCCATCGAGTCCATCTTGGCGCCGACACCGTCCTTCCCCTTCACGTCGTGGATCGCGTGGATCCGCTTCGTATAAAAGAGGATGCGCTCCGTCAGCGTGGTCTTACCCGAGTCAATGTGGGCGCTGATCCCGATGTTTCGAAGATTGGACAGTTCGGTGGTCACGACAGCTCCGTGGGTGGAGCCGGGCCTTTCAAGGCAAGGCGGCTCCATCGAAATTCGGCCGCTTAATAGATGCGCGCGCCGTTTCGCGCCAGGACAAAAGGTCCGGACGCAGAAAACCTGGGTTACTTGGGCTGAATTCGGGAGAGGCCGACCGTCTCGTCCCACTCCGTCCCGTAGCCGTCGTAACGGATGCGGTAGCGCTCTTGGCCGACGATGCCGGAGATGATCGCGGGGTAGATCTGGCCGTGCCACTCGACGCGGACCCGATCGACGATCTTGTACACGTTGGTCTGCGCGGCCTGAATGGCCTTCGCACGGACCTTCGCGGGCGGCTCCGGCTGGACCACGGTGCCCTCGACGAGGCCCTTGATGCGATCCTTACCGATGGTCTCGTCCCAGACGTCGTCGTAGCCGTCGTAGTGGACCTTGAACTTGGAGGAGCTGGGCGCCTCCTTGATCTTCGCGGGGTAGTTCTGGCCTTCCCATTCGACGAGGACGGCGTCGCCCACCGCGTATTTACGCGGGCAGCCGGTGAGCGCGAGCAGCAACGCAAGCAGGAACGGGGCGGCTTTCACGGTCATCGTCAGGGCTCTACGCGGGCGGGCGCTCTTAACCCCGGCGCCCATCGCGAGCAAGCCAGGAGCTTTTGGTATTTACGGCTACAACAGGCTAGTTTTTCCCACAACCGGAGGAGGTTTCCTGCTTTGCATGGCGAGTGCGGCCAGGGGATAGTCCGGCGGCGGGCGAGCGCTGCGCGGTAAAGCGGCACCTTTTTTCGGCGACAGCCCCGGCTTTGGTTCGGAGGCGCGGGCTGGACGGTGCGAGCGGTCGGCGATAGCGTCTGCGGTTGGTGGCCGGAAGACGGCAGTAAATCAGGCGTTTCGCCGCGCTACCTGTAACGTGAGCCTGCGGAGGAGGATTGCTTTCTCGATGAGCGCCGACGCGACATTACCCCTTGCACCGGGCGAGCTGGTGGCGGGGAAATACCAGGTCGACCGGGTGCTCGGCGTCGGCGGGATGGGTGCGGTCTTCTCTGCCGTCGACCTCGTGACCGGCGAGCGCGTCGCCCTCAAGTGCCTCCTCCCGATCTACTGCGAGAACGTCGACGTTATCACCCGCTTCCTGCGCGAAGGCCGCGCGACCATGCGGCTCAAGAGCGAGCACATCGCCCGCGTGTCCGCGACCGGCGCGCTCGACAGCGGCGTGCCCTACATCGTGATGGAGCACCTCGACGGGCGAGACCTGCGCTGGGTGGTGAAGCACTCCGGCCCGCTCGAGGTGAGTGAGGCCGCGGGGTACGTCGGCCAGGTGTGCGCGGCGCTGGCCGAGGCGCACGCGCTCGGCATCGTTCACCGTGATCTCAAGCCCGCGAACCTGTTCATGACGCGGCGGCCGGACGGCAGCGTGCTGATCAAGGTGCTCGACTTCGGCATCGCGAAGTACACGAGCCCGAGCCTGCTCGGCGACCAGGTGGAGATGACGAAGACGCAGACCATCCTGGGCTCGCGCGCGTACATGTCCCCGGAGCAGATGTTGCGCCCCAAGGAGGTCGACGCCCGCGCCGACATCTGGTCGCTCGGCGTCATCCTGTACTTCTTCGTGACGGGGAAGAACCCGTTCGCTGCGGACACGACCGAAGCGATGATCATGCACATCATCCAGGGCGCGCCGCCGCCGCTGACGGAGCTGCTCCCCGACCTGCCGAGGGGCTTCGAGGCGATCGTGATGCGCTGCCTCTCCAAGGCGCGGGAGGCCCGCTTCTCCAACGTGACCGAGCTCGCGCGCGCGCTCGCGCCCTTCGGATGCGATCTGCCCGATCGCGCGACGATGGCCATCGACGAAGAGTCGCCGCGGCCGCGCAGCATCAAGCCGCCGGAGCCGAGCGGGCCGACGATGCGCGGCTACTCGATGCCGGAGCCGTCGCAGCCCGGCGTCGCGCCCACGGCGCTCTCGCAGCCCGGCGCGAGCCGCACGAGCATCTCGCAGGCGACGAGGCGCGCGCTCCCGCTGCTGCTGGTGGCGGGCGCGACGCTGATCGGCGCCGCGACCGTGGTCGGGAGCTTCATCGTCAACACGCGCCGGCCGCCCGGGCGCGTCGCGGCTTCGGCGATCGCGCAGCCGGCCTCGAGCGTGATCGCGCCGTCGGTCACCGTGGCGGTCCTGGTAGAAGATCCACGCCCTGCGCCGTCGGCGGCGATCGTCCCCTCGGCCGCGGCCACGTCGGCGGCGCTGGGCGGGAAGCCGACAACCTCGAAGGCGCCCGGCCCGAAGGCCGGGAGCAAGCCCCCGTCGTCCACCCCGTCCGCTGATTCCCCCTGGTGAGCATGGGGTCCCGCGGCCAAAGAGGGCGTCCAGCCATGCCGGGTCGGCTGATCCTTGGCCTGGTCGCGGCGACGATCCTCGCGGCGTCTCCGGCGGCAGCGGCGGATCCTTCGTCGTCGACCAAGGCGCAGGTCCTCGCCCTCTACAATCAGGGGAAAGAGCTGCTCGACGCGGGCAAGACGGCCGAGGCGTGCCAGGCGTTCGAGTCGGCAAAACACCTTGATTCCACGGCGATCAACCTGATTTTACGGCTCGGTGACTGCTACGAGCGGCTCGGGCGCACCGCGAGCGCGTACAGCCAGTATCAGCAGGCCGCGTCGGTCGCCGCCGCCGCGAAGGACGCGCGCCGCAGCGCCGCGGAGGAGCGCGTCGCTGCGGTGGAGCCTCACCTGGCGCGCCTTTCGGTGGCCCTCGCGCCGGGATCCGCGGGCGTGACGGTGCGCCGCAACGGGGAGATCGTCGACGCGGTAGAGCTCGGCAAGCTCGCGCCGGTGGACCCGGGTCACTTCACGTTCGAGGCGACAGCGGCCGGGAAAAAGTCCTGGACGACGGCGCGCGAGATCGCGTCGGGCGCGGCGGTGACGGTCGAGATCCCCGCGCTCAAGCCGGTCGTGGTCGCCCCGCTCCCCGTTCCCGCCCCGGTCGCCGAGGTCCCGCCGAGCCCCCGCAGCGCGATCGGGATCGCCCTTGGTGGGGTCGGCCTCGTCGGCCTCGGCGTGGGCGCGGGGTTCGGCGTGAAGGCGCTGTCGAACCTCTCGGCCTCCAAGGCCGACAACCACTGCGACGCGGCGAGCTTCTGCGACGACGTGGGCTTCCAGCTCCGCCGCGACGCCCAGGACGCGGGGGCGATCTCCACGGTCACCTTCGCGCTCGGCGCGACGGCCACGGTCGTCGGTGCCATCCTCTGGCTCACGGCTCCCACGGGCGCAAAGGCTCCCGTGAAGGCGCCGGCATCGACTTCTTTTTCCCATCTCTCCCAGCTCAGGGCGGGCGCCTCCGGCGACGCTCACCACGGGGGCATCTGGCTTCGAGGGGCTTTCTGATGCGATCGCAAACCGCTCTGCTCGTCGGCTTATCGACGCTCTTTCTTGGCGGCTGCGGCGTCATGCTCGGCATCGAAGAGCCCAAGCACCGCCCCCCCGTCGTCTGCGGCGACGGGGCGATCGGCGACGGCGAAGGCTGCGACGACAACAACACTGAAGCCGATGACGGCTGCGACGCGACCTGCCAGATCGAGGCCGGGTTCACCTGCGACGAGCAGCCGAGCAAGTGCGATCAGTGCGGCGACGGAGAGCTCGAAGGTCGCGAGGCGTGCGACGACGGCAACCAGGTCGCGGGCGACGGCTGCGACGCGTCCTGCGCGCCCGAGCCAGGCTATGTCTGCGTGGGCGCGCCGAGCGTCTGCGCGATCTGCGGCGACGGCGAGATCACCGGTCGGGAGGGGTGCGACGACGGCAACGCGACGGCGGGCGACGGTTGCGACGCGGCCTGCGGGATCGAGCACGGCTTCACCTGCGTGGGCGCGCTGAGCGTCTGCGTGACGACGTGCGGCGACGGCGTCGTCGCCTCCACCGAGCAGTGCGACGACGGCAACACGACGCCGGGCGACGGCTGCGAACCGACGTGCGTCAACGGCCACGGCTTCGGCTGCGTCGACGAACCGAGCGTCTGCGCGATCCAGTGCGGGGACGGCGCGATCGGTCCGGGCGAAGCGTGCGACGACGGTAACCAGGTCGGCGGAGACGGCTGCGGAGAGAAGTGCACGCGGGAGTCCGGCTTCGACTGCGACATGGGCGAGCCCACGAAATGCCCCTCGATCTGCGGCGACGGCCTCATCGTCACCGGCGAAGGCTGCGACGACGCCAACAACAAGCTCGGGGACGGCTGCGACGGGACCTGCAACGTCGAGCCGGGCTTTGCCTGCGACGAGCAGCCGAGCAAGTGCGAGCCGATCTGCGGCGACGGCCTCGTCCGCGCCGGGGAAGAGTGCGACGACAGCAACCACGTCAGCGGCGACTGCTGCTCTGCGTTCTGCCAGGTCGAGCCCGGCTGCGAGGTCGAGCCCAACGGGACGACGAGCCAGGCCAACGCGCTGGCGAGCGCCGTGATCCCGGTGGGCTTCACGGGCGACGGGAAGATCCGCGGCTCGATCGGCGTCGTCGGCGACGAGGATCTCTTCGCCTTCGATCTCGCGCCGGCCCTGTCCGTCGTGCGGATCGAGACGTTCGACGCCAGCGGCGTCGACTGCGCCGCCGGCACCAACACCCGGCTCACCCTGTTGAACGCGCTCGGCGTGCCGATCCCGTCGCGCACCGACGACGACAGCGGCATCCGCGCCTGCTCGGCGCTGGAGATCAACCTCTCGTCGGGCAGCTACTACCTCCGCGTGCAGCAGTCCGACAACGCTGAGGTGATCCCCGGCTACACGCTGGAGGTCGACGTTCAGCCGAGCGCCGGCGTCGACAGCGGGATCAACGAAACCCTCGCGCAAGCCAGCGTCTTCTCGCTGACGGACGGGTTCGTGGCTGGGAGCCATCAGGCCGCGGCCGACGTCGATTTTTACAAGCTGACGATCCCGGGGAGCAGCACGAGATCCCTCCGCGCGGAGATCCTCGAGGGGGCGCTGGAGACGTGCGAGTCGGGCGGGATCAAGAGCCGCCTCACGCTCTTCCGCGCGGACTCCGTGGTGCTCGCGGATGATGACGTCGGGCTGGGTCGCGGCTCCTGTTCGCTCCTCGACGGCACCGGGCTTTCGGCGTCCCAGCCCAAGGCGCACGGCTTGTTTCCCGGCGTTTATTACCTGCGCGTCATGGCCGCGACTGGCGCCGCCGATTCCGCTGCGCTCTTTGATTACAAGCTCGCCGTCACCGTGCGCTGAGGCCCATCCGGCGCTCTGAGAGCGGCTTACACCGGCGGGACGAAGACCTTGGATCGATACCAGCGCAGCTCGTCGATCGACTCGCGGATGTCGTCGAGCGCGCGGTGGACTTCCTTCTTCTTCGGGGAGTGGTACGGCGCGGGGTACCAGCGCCGCACCAGCTCCTTCAGCGTGGAGACGTCGACCATCCGGTAGTGGAGCAGGCCGACGACGCGCGGCATGTAGCGCTCGAGGAACGCGCGGTCCTTCCACACCGAGTTCCCACAGAGCGGCGTCGTCCCCTTGGGGATGTGCGCTTCGACGAAGGCGAACGTCGCGGCCTCGGCCTCCTCGAGCGAGATCGTCGACTCCTGGATGCGCGTGAGCAGCCCCGATCGCGTGTGCAGATCGCGCACGAACGGGTTCATCTTCGCGAGCTCGACCTCGGGCTGGTGGATGACGAGGCACGGCCCCTCGGCGATCACCGTCAGCTCCGCGTCGGTGACGATCGTCGCGATCTCGACGATGACGCACGTCTCCGGCTCGAGGCCGGTCATCTCGAGATCGACCCACACCATGCGCTGAGGAGCGTCTGCCATCGCTCGGAGGGTACTCGAATCGTCCAGCGCGGGGGCCGCGGATGAACGGAGAAAGCATGGGTTTTGCTCCGACTCTTCGTGTGCTAAACAATCGCCTTTCGGAGGCAATATCCCATGCGTGACGTCTACATCGTCGATGCGGTTCGTACGCCGCGCGGCCGCGGCAAGGCTGGAAAAGGAGCCCTCTCGGGCCTGCACCCGCAAGAGCTCCTCGCTCGCGCGCTCAACCAGCTCGCCGAGCGAGCGCACCTCCGCCGCGAGGACGTGGAGGACGTGGTCATCGGCTGCGTCTCGCAGGTCAACGAGCAGGGCGCGAACATCGCGCGCAACGCCGCGCTCGCGGCCGGCTGGCCCGACAGCGCCACGGGCGTCGTGCTCAACCGCTTCTGCGGATCGGGCGCCCAGGCGGTGAACTTCGCGGCGATGGGCGTGATGTCCGGCCAGCAAGAGGTCGTCGTCGCCGGCGGCGTGGAGAGCATGTCGCGCGTGCCGATGGGCAGCGACGGCGGCGCGCTCGACGGCAACAACCTCCACCTGCGCAGCAAGATCGCCATGGTGCCGCAGGGCATCTCCGCCGATCTCATCGCCACGCGCGAGGGCTTCACGCGCGAGGACGTCGACCGCTTCGCCCTCGAGAGCCAGCAGAAGGCCGAGATCGCGATCAAGGAAGGCCGCTTCGCCAAGAGCCTCTTCACGGTCCTCGACGTCGACGGCAAGGCGCTGCTCGACAAGGACGAGCACCCGCGCGCCGGCGCCTCGATGGAGTCGCTCGGCAAGCTCGAGCCGGCGTTCCTCGGCATGGGCGCTATGCCCGTCGGCCCCAACGGCGAGACGTTCGATCAGCTCGCGCTGCGGCGCTACCCGGACACGGCGGCGATCCACCACGTCCACACCGCCGGCAACTCGAGCGGGATCGTCGACGGCGCCGCCGCGGTGCTCCTGGCGTCAGGGGACTACATCACCAAGCACGGGCTGACGCCGCGCGCTCGGATCCGCGCCACCGCGACCGCCGGGGCCGAGCCGGTGATCATGCTCACGGCGCCCGCGCCCGCGTCGGAGAAGGCGCTCCGCCTCGCCGGGATGAGCGTGGGCGACATCGACCTCTGGGAGATCAACGAGGCCTTCGCCACGGTGCCGCTCCAGACCGCGCGCAAGCTCGGGATCGATCCGGCGCGCATCAACGTCAACGGCGGAGCGATCGCGCTCGGCCACCCGCTCGGCGCGACCGGGGCCTGCCTCATGGGCACGGCGATCGACGAGCTCGAGCGGCGCGGCCTCGCCACCGCGCTGATCACGCTCTGCATCGGCGGCGGGATGGGCGTCGCCACGATCCTGGAGCGCGTCTCCGGCGTCGCGGCCCGCAGCTGATCGTCCCGCCCCCGGCGCCCAGGCGGATGGACTAGGCTCTGGATCATGGCGACCCCGGGGACAGCCGGCGGACACGTGCACGAGCACGACTCTTCTCAGGATCACGATCACGACCACGATCACGGGTCGGTCAGCGAGGGCGCGGTGGTCCTGCCGGCGGGCGGGCACGGCCACGATCACCACCACGATCTCAAGAGCTCCCCGCTGAGCCGGCTCGCCTGGGCCTTCGCGATCACCGCCTCGTTCATGTTCGTCGAGGCCGGCGTGGGCTGGTGGTCGAAGAGCCTGGCGTTGCTCGCCGACGCCGGGCACATGCTCTCTGACACCGCGGCGCTGGCCCTGGCGATCGTCGCGCAGAAGGTCGCGGCGCAGACGCGGACGCGGGCGCGCACCTACGGGTTCCGGCGCGCCGAGGTGCTCGCGGCCTTCGCCAACGGCATCGCCCTCGGCCTGACGTCGATCTGGATCTTCATCGAGGCGGCCTCACGCTGGCGCGATCCGCCCGCGATCCAGGGCACGGCGATGACGGTGACGGCGGTGGCAGGCCTCGTCGTCAACCTCGTCGCCGCGGCGATCCTCGGCGTCGGCGGGCACGGCCACAACGTCAACACGCGCGCCGCGCTCGCCCACGTCCTCACCGACGCGCTCGGCTCCGTCGGGGCGATCCTCGCCGGCGTCCTCGTCCTCGTGTTCGGCTGGAACCGCGCTGATCCGCTGGTGAGCAGCCTCATCGGCCTCCTCGTCCTCTGGGGCGGCTGGCGCTTGGTCCGCGACACCTCACACGTGCTGATGGAGGGGAGCCCGGTCGAGATCGACATCGCCCACCTGGAGGAGACGCTCCGCGGCGTCCCCGGCGTGGCCGGCTTTCACGATCTCCACGTGTGGTCGATCTCCGACGGCTTCGACGTGCTCACGGTCCACGTCGTCCTCGCCCGGGGCTACCACGGCACCGAGGTGGTCGAGGCGGTGAGCCGCGCGCTGCGCGAGAAGCACAAGCTCGATCACTGCACGATCCAGCCCGAGCCGACGCGCGAAGAGCAGCTGGTGACGATCAGCCGCAAGGCCGAGTCGACGTAACCGCCGCTCCGATCCCGCAGGGCCTCCCCCTTGCCAGCCCGCAAGCGTCACGACATTTCGTGACGCTTGCGGCGGGCGCGAGACCGTCTCCTCTCGCGCCGTCACGATCGGATTCCTGCGGATCCGCTCGGCGTTCTTCTCAGGGGTTGCCGTTACGGCTTGCCCTGTCCAGACGACAGCTTGAACGTGTACGAGCCGCTGGACCCGCCGGACCTGACCACGTTCACCCCGATGGATTGGCCAGGATTCATCACACCATTCGGCAAGAAGACGCGGAAGTACGGCTCTCCGCTCTTCGTCTTCGAGGATGCGTTGCTGATGGTGACGCCCGCAGGCAGGCCGGTGACGATCACGAGAAGATGCGTGTCGATGACCGAGCTACTCGTGTTCGTGATGACCCACGCGTCCTGCTGCCCCGACGACGAGCTGAGCGTAACCTTCGCTTGCGCAGTCACGTCGAGGAATTCGAGACCCTGGTCGCGCCGCGCGAGCGGATCGTTGTCATCGATCGCCAACCCGCTGAGCATCAAGCCATCCTTGGCGCCGAGCGCAGCCAGGTCGGGCCGCTTCGTCGAGAACGCGAGGTCGTCGACGGTCGGCTGGAAGGTCGTGACGAACGAGGGATCGTAGAGCCCATTCTCGAGGAACTCGGCGAGATCGTCGATCTGGCTCGCGGTCAGGCCCAGGCCGCGCTCGGTGCCGTTTCCACGCGGGTACGTGAACCGGGGTTCGAGCGTCGCGGCGGCGCCCGCCGTCGGGTCCGCCGGGATGCCGTCGTTGAAGTAGCTGACGACGTCGCGGACCTTGGTGAACGAGCCGCTGTGGAAGAATCCCCGCGCGTCCTTCAACTGACGCAGCGTCATGCTCCGGAACTTGAAGAGGTCGGAGGGCTTGTGTGTGACCTCCTCTCGGCCGGTGTCTTCCGCGTGGTACGCTGTGCCGTGGCCCCTCGCCTCCGCATTCAGCGCCTGGACCGGGTGATCACCGATACCGACGTTGAAGAAGTTCTCCTCGACGAACTGTCCGATCCCCGCGACGTCGGGATCGTTCGTCTGCTTGTTGAGCATCGGTCCGCTGTGGCAACCGGCGCAGCCGGCGCCGCCGTCCTGGGCCTTGGTGAAGAAGAGCTGTGCGCCGCGCAGCTGGCTCGGAGTCATTGCGGCGTTGTCCCCCGCGAGGAATTTATCGAACGGAGTGGCCCGGGTGACCACCGTCCGAAGGAACGACGCTGTCGCGCGGAACACGGTCTGTTCGTTCACCAGGATCGTCAGGTCTTTCTTCGTGTCGGCCTCCGCGGCCTCTTCCGGGAAGGCATCGCGGAAGAGCTTCGTGAAGGCAGGAATCTTGAGGAGCTCCGCCGACTGAAAGGGTGAAGATCCAGCCTTGGTACACAATGATCGCGACAGCGGATTCCAGCTACATCACTGGTTGATCGTGTAAGCGGTAAGTGTTGCCAAGAACGGCCTCGTCCAGGCAGGGTGTGGAGA
>Ga0105048_10008543_pt1 | contig 16381 bp, 20 predicted proteins | sample MAT05_FD_78382 | JGI IMG/M metagenome (GOLD analysis project Ga0105048, IMG submission 78382) | Freshwater microbial communities from Lake Fryxell liftoff mats and glacier meltwater in Antarctica - MAT-05 | ecosystem: Environmental > Aquatic > Freshwater > Ice > Liftoff microbial mat | place...
GGGCCCGGTTCGATCTGCACCACACGTATCGTCGCCGGGGTGGGCGTGCCCCAGGTGACCGCCATCCACGACGCCGCCCGTGCCTGCGGGCCAGCCGGAGTGCCCGTGATCGGCGACGGTGGCCTCCAGTATTCGGGCGACATCGCCAAGGCCATCGTCGCCGGCGCCAACACCGTCATGCTCGGGTCCCTGCTGGCCGGCTGCGACGAAAGCCCCGGGGAGCTGGTGTTCATCAATGGCAAGCAGTTCAAGTCCTATCGCGGCATGGGCTCGATGGGTGCAATGGCAGCGCGGGGTCGCAAGGGCTCCTACTCGAAGGACCGGTACTTCCAGGGTGATGTCACCTCGGACGACAAGCTCGTGCCCGAGGGCATCGAAGGACAGGTGGCCTACCGTGGGCCATTGGCGGCGGTGGCCTATCAACTGGTGGGAGGACTCCGACAGTCCATGTTCTACTCCGGTGCCCGCGATTTACCCGAACTGCAGGACCGCGGCCGTTTCGTGCGAATCACCGCGGCGGGCCTGCGCGAATCCCATCCCCACGACATCCAATTGACCGCAGAAGCACCCAACTACTGGGCTCACTGAGAGCCCGGGCTAGGAGCACCACCGCATCATGTATGAGCTCGGACGCAGCAAGCGCGCCACCCGTGCCCACTCCTTCGACGACGTCGCCATTGCGCCGACGCGCCGAACACGGAGCGAGCACGAGGTGGATCTTTCCTGGAAGATCGACGCGGTGACCTTCGAGACGCCAATCGTCGCTGCGCCCATGGACTCCGTCATGTCCCCGGCCACCGCCATCAGGATGGGACAGCTCGGTGGTCTGGGCGTGCTCAACCTCGATGGCCTGTGGACCCGCTACGAGGATCCTTCCAGCCAGTACGAGCAGCTCACCGAACCGATGGACCAGGTGACGGCCACGCGCCGCATGCAACAGATCTATGCAGAACCGGTCAAGGGCGAGCTGATCGCCGGGCGGTTGAAAGAGATCCGCGACGCCGGGGTCCCCGTCGCGGGATCTCTCACGCCCGCCAAAACGCTGGAGTTTGAGTCTGTCATTGAGAAGGCCGGGCTCGATTTCTTCATGGTTCGCGGCACCACCGTGTCCGCCGAGCACGTCGACGGCTCGGACGAGACGCTGAACCTCAAAGAATTCATCTATCGCTTCGAGACCCCCGTGATAGTGGGTGGGTGCGCCACGTACAGGACAGCTCTGCACCTGATGCGCGCCGGCGCCGCGGGTGTTCTCGTCGGCTTCGGCGGCGGCGCCGCTCACACCACGCGCTCCGTATTGGGCATCGAGGTGCCCATGGCTTCTGCGGTCGCAGACGTGGCCGAAGCGCGCCGCGACTACCTGGAGGAATCGGGTGGCCGCTACGTCCACCTCATCGCCGACGGCGCCGTCGGACGCTCCGGCGACGTCGCGAAGGCCATCGCCTGTGGCGCGGACGCCGTCATGGTGGGCTCGCCGTTGGCCCGCGCCACGGAGGCTCCCGGCCGCGGCTGGCACTGGGGTCCGGAGGCCTGGCACGCCACGCTGCCTCGTGGGGAACGTGTCTTCTTCGATCAGGTGGGCTCCCTGGCGGAAGTGGTCAACGGTCCGTCCCACGTTCCGGACGGCACCATGAACCTTGCTGGTGGACTGCGCAAGGCCATGGCCCTGACCGGCTTCACCGACATCAAGTCCTTCCAGCGCATCGACCTGATCCTCCACTGACATGGATCCGGAACAGGCACGCGCCGAGCTGGATCATCTCCGCGGCAGTATTGACAACATGGATTCCGCACTCGTGCATCTGCTGGCCGAGCGCTTCAAGGTCACCCAGCAAGTGGGTGTCCTGAAGGCAGCGGCTGGTCTGCCACCCGCAGATCCCACGCGGGAGGCAGCGCAGATTCAGCGGCTTCGAGCGCTGGCCATAGACGCGCAACTTGATCCTGAACTGGCCGAAAAGTTCCTGAACTTCATCGTCGCCGAGGTTGTGCGCCACCATGAACAGATCAGGGCAGAGAAAGCCTGACACTCATTTCCTCAAAGGGGACAAGCACCATGCAGACACTGGTCGTCGGAGCGGGACTCGCAGGCCTGAGCGCTGGGAAATTGTTGGTGGAGCGGGGGCACGACGTCACGGTGCTCGAGTCCTCTTCACAACCCGGCGGTCGCGTTACCACCGATGTGGTGGACGGATTCCTCTGCGACAGGGGCTTCCAACTCCTGAACCCCGGCTATCCGGAGGCCAAACGAGCCCTGGACCTGAAGGCGCTTGACCTGCACGCCTGGGGTCGTGGTGTCGCCGTGCGGGACGAAACTGGCGTGGAAGTGCTGGCCGATCCCAGTCACCACCCAGCCCGCATCCTGGGATTGTTGCGCGGCACCGTTTCCATCAGCGATCTCAAGGCCGCCTACAAGTGGCTCCAGCTGTCGAAGGACGACACCTTGACTCTCGCGGTCAGCCTCGACGAAGCCGGGTTCAGCCCATCGCTGCGCCGCGTCATTGAGAGCTTCTTCCAGGGCGTTGTGGGGGACAGGGACCTGGGTGTCTCCGCTCTGTTCGCACGCCAGCTCGCCCTCTACTTCGCCAAGGGTTCGCCGTCGCTTCCCGCGCAGGGCATGGCAGCGATCTCCCACCAACTGGCCGAGCCGTTGCGGGGCCACATCCGCTACAACACCGAGGTCATCTCACTGGAGAGCGACGACCACCGGTGGGTGGCCGTCACAGCCAGCGGGGAACGCCACGGTGCCGATCAGATCATTCTTGCGGCAGGCCCCCGGGCCACGGCGCGCCTGCTGGGACGCCCTGAGCCCACGATGCACTCCATCACCACGTGGTGGTACGGCACGCAACATCGTCCGAGTGACAGCAAGTTTCTGTTCGTCGACGTCCGCGACGGTGCCGTGATCACCAATACGTCCGTGGTGACACAAGTCTGCCCCTCATACGCCCCGGCCGGGCAGCACCTCGTGCAGGTCACGGCGGTCGGCGAACATGGACTGAGCGATGACGAAGCCAGGATTCAGGGCGCGGACATCATGGAAGTCGTCGATCCTGATTGGCGGCTGCTGGTTCGCCACGACATCCACGACGCCCTGCCACACATCGCGCCCGGCAGCACACCTCTGGTGAGTGATCGGCCCGGCATCGTGGTGGCTGGGGACACGGGGGAGGCCTCCATCCAGGGGGCCATGGCCAGCGGTGCTGCGGCAGCCCGATCCGTGGCTGCAGCCCAACCACACGCACGGGAGGACAAATAATGAGTGACACGTTCGAGGTGCGGGTCCGGGTCCCCGAGGCCGCCCACGTGGTCTGGTCCCGCCTCATTGACCTGGACGCCCACTCCGCCGCCATCCCCCTGACGAAGGTGACACCGGTGGGGGAGAGGATGCGCCAAGGTCTTCGATTCGTCGGCGAGACCTCGCTCGGACCCATTCACATGAACGATCGCATGCTCGTGGCTCGGGCAGACGCACCCACTCACGATCATCCCGGGCGATTGGTGGTGGAGAAGTTCGGACCTGTGGCGGGCCTTGTGGAGGCCTCCGTCGAGCAGGTCGCGACGGGCACACTGGTCGTGTGGCGGCAAAGCCTTCGACCCGCTTGGCTGCCGGCTTTCCTCCGGCCCGTCGGCGCCGTCGTGGCAAAGGTTGCCTACGGGGTGGGGCTGCGCCAGATCGTCGGTTGACGGTGGCTGCTGCTGGTGGGGTTGAAGAAGCTGACGATCACCCTTTCGTGGAGGGCATGGTGCCCCTACGATTGTTCAGCCCGCACCGCGCGGGCGGCAGGGAGACAACAGGCCCATGGCATTCGTGTCGGCGCATCAGCTGAAGAAGACATACAAGTCAAAGTCCGGTCCGGTCCACGCGCTGGACGGTCTCGACATCGAGATTGACCAAGGTACGGTCCGGGGACTTCTCGGGCCCAATGGCTCCGGCAAGACCACCACGGTCAAGGTGCTCAGCACGCTGCTGCGCCCTGACAGCGGTGAAGCCCACGTGGCCGGTATTGACGTGCTCGCGGATCCAGCGGAGGTGCGCCGTCGCATTGGCGCATCCGGCCAGTATGCCGCAGTGGATGAGCGTCTCACCGCCCGGGAGAACCTGCTCATGGTGGGGCGGTTGTACCACTTGGGTAGCCGACGCTCGAGGGAGCGGGCTGAGGAGCTGCTCCACGCCTTTGATCTCATTGAGGCCGCCGACCGTCCTCTCAAGGGCTTCTCCGGAGGAATGCGCCGCCGTGTGGACCTCGCCGGCGCCCTCGTCATCAACCCCCCTGTGTTGTTCCTCGATGAGCCCACCACGGGTCTTGATCCCCAGGCCAGGCTCGGTCTCTGGGACGTGATCCGTGCGCGCGCAGCCGAGGGCACGACGGTTCTCCTGACCACCCAGTACCTGGAGGAGGCCGACCAGTTGGCCGATCAGATCTCCGTCATCGACCGCGGCAAGGTCATCGCTGAGGGGACAGCCGACGAGCTGAAGGCCTCGTTGGGTGGCCGACGGGTGCAGCTGACGCTGGTGAATGAGTCCGACGCCATGCGGGCTGCCGAGATCCTGAAGCGGCACGGCCGCGGCGAGGCTGCGATATCCGGTAGGGGCGTCACCATCCAGGTGGAGGATGCCACCCGTGCGCTGCGCCTGGCACTGGCCGAGATCGAAGAGGCGAACATCGCCATCCATGAGGCAGGCGTCCGCCGTCCGACCCTCGATGATGTGTTCCTGACTCTCACCGGCCACGGCGCAGAGGACAACGAGCTGGAGGAAGCGAAGTGACCACCACACAAGCACGACAGTCCAATGACCTGATCACTGCCGACGATGGTCGCAGTGCCGTGGCTGACTGGCTCACCGACGTCCATGCCGTGACCATGCGCAATCTGACACGGCTCAAGCGAAGCCCGGACGTGATCGGGTTCGCGCTCCTGCAACCCATCATGTTCGTCCTGCTGTTCAGCCAGGTCTACGGCGGTGCCATCCAGGTGGAGGGCAGCAACTACACCGAGTTCCTGATGGCGGGCATCTTCGCCCAGACGGTGATCTTCGGTTCCACCATCTCCGGCAGCTACATGGCCGAGGACATCCGCGACGGCATCATCGACAGGTTCCGCAGCCTTCCCATGGCGCCCAGCGCCGTGCTGGTGGCGCGCTCCCTCTCCGACTTCTTGCTGAACATCGTGTCCATCACCGTGATGTTGATCACTGGGTTCGTCGTGGGGTGGCGCTTCCGTGAGGGCGTGCTCTACTTCGTTCTTGGTCTTATGCTCCTGCTGTTCTTTGCCTGGGCATTCAGCTGGGTGATGATCTTCATCGGGCTCAGTGTGAAGTCACCGGAGACGCTCAATCAGGCGGTGTTCATCATCCTGTTCCCGTTGACGTTCATCTCCAACGCATTCGTCCCCAGCGACACGCTGCCGACAGTGCTGCGCGTGATAGCGGAATGGAACCCCATCTCCGCACTCGTCCAGGCTGTCCGTACGTTGTTCGGCAACCTCGGAGACATGCCGGCCCCGGAGGTGTGGCCCATGCAGCACCCCATCATCACCGTGCTCTTTGGCATGGCTGTGGTGTTGCTGGTCTTCCCGCCGCTTGCGGTTCGGAAGTTCCGGCGCAAGCAGATCTGACGATCGTTGATCGATGCGGCTATCGGGATCCCTCGGTGACCTCAAAGGGAGTCCGGATGTCATCGAACATGGGAAAATGTCGGATGTTCAGGGTTGCCAACTCCAGTCCCTCGGTGATGGCCGTGGCAGCGATCAGGTAGTCGCCGAGACCGATGCCTGAGTGGGATTGTCGGTAGTCCCTCATCAGCTCGGATGCTTTCCATGCCACATGGGCGCTCACCGGAAAGACATCGAGACTCGCGAGCAGCCGTGTCACCTCGCGTGTCTCGTTCACCCTCATCCCGCCAGCGATTTCTGTGACGGTAACAGCGCTTATGGCCAACCGCCCGGTGTCCCGGCGGGCATACAACAGCCAGTCCCGGGCTTGCGGAATCCCGCGGAGGTGCGCGATGAGGACGTCGCTGTCAACCAGAATCATGAGGCGCGCAGTCGTTCCAGATGAGCGGCGCGCTCGTCAGGTCCACGATCCACAGCGTGTTCGACGGCCATCACTCCAAATGATTCCCGGATCGCCATGAGATCTGCGGTGATCTCGACAGGCGCTTCATCCAACGCTCTGCCGAGCAGCTGGCGAACGAGTTCAGCACGCGAGATACCTTGGCCACGGGCGACGTCGTCCAGCGCTGCGGTTTGGGATTCATCCAAGTACAAGTTCGTGCGCTTCATACATCACAATATACATTCTCGGCCTTGAAGGCCCGAGCAGTGGCGGAACAAGCACAGCTTTCGGCGGGTCTGATCCGACACCACTTCGGCTCCATGGCCGAGCTAGAACAAGCCTGTGACGAGCACGTGGTCGCGCTGATACGTGAGCAGAAGACCAGCGCAATGTCAGAGGGCACCGGCTTCGTTCTGCTGCAGGGGCTTCGTGCCAGCGACGATGGCGAGACCATTCGCTACCTCTCGCACCGGCTCGTTGAGAACTCGGATGCTCTGGACCATCTCGTCGATATGGTCGTCGCGGATGCGGAGCGTTACCTGGATCTGGGTGTGGAGCATGGCGTCATTCACCCGTCCGCCAACCACGCACGCGTGGCGGGACGCTGTCCCTGTTCTCCTTGGGGACCCTGGTGCTGGGTCGACATGCGACACGGCTGCTCAACGTGGATGTGGGGGCCGCAGACCTGCAGGCCGAACCCGGCATCGTCAACTACGTCAATGCCACGATCGAGCTGTTCAGCCAGGGGCTCCTGACACCCGAAGCAGCCGCGGCCGACGGCCGCGGCCACCGGAGTTCCCGGCGCCGCGCTTTGGGCCAGCGCCGGTCTTGCGGTACCGGGCCACATCTCGAGCGCCTACCTGGGTCTGTCCGAGGACACCGAGGGCTGGGCCGTGATCTCGCCGTTCCACTTCTACGCGGTTGACGATCCGTTGGTCAACGGGGCCAGCTGGGAATCGGTCCTCGTGCTTAAGCTTTTTGCGGTGGTGCTGGTGGCTGCTGCGTTCCCGCTGTTCCAGCGTCGCGACCTGCGCATCAACTGACTGCGCTGCTGGATCACTCTGCGCCGCCGTGCTGTCATAGGTGTAGCCATCCGGGCTGACGAGTGCGGCATTCATGCACGGCGACCTGCTCATCATGTAGACAAGGGCGATGACAACCTGGGGATTCCACTGCTCCCACGAGCAGATCGCACCACGCAAACTGCTCTTCGACGTCCAGGCCGCTGAACGGGCAGGGTTTGAGATGGCCATGTGTTCCGACCACATCGAGCCGTGGTCACATCGGCAGGGGCATTCCGGATTTGCGTGGTCCTGGCTGGGGGCCGCCCTGGCGACGACGGACCTGCGGATGGGCCTCGTCAACGCGCCTGGCCAGCGTTACCACCCGGCGGTGATCGCCCAGGCATCTGCGACGCTGGGCCAGATGTTCCCGGGGCGCTTCTGGATGGCTGCCGGCAGCGGTGAGAACATGAATGAACACATCACGGGTGAGACCTGGCTGGACAAGGAACAGCGGCAGCGCCGGCTCGAGGAGTGCGTCGACATCATCCGGAGACTGCATGAGGGTGAGCGGGTCAGCCACGACGGCCTCGTCACCGTGGATCGCGCACGCGTGTGGGACGCCCCGGACGGGCCGGTGCCCATCATCGTGCCGGCGGTCAGCGTCCAGACGGCTGCACGCTCCGCCACATGGGCCGACGGCCTGATCACCATCAACCAGCCCCATCAGAAGCTCCGGGAGATGATCTCGGCCTACCGGGGCGCCGGTGGGCGAGGTCCGCTCGTCCTGCAGGTGCACCTCTCCTGGGCACCCACGAGAGGTGAGTCCGAGGCGTTGGCGATGGACCAGTGGCGGACCAACACGTTCCCTCCACCCACCTGCTGGGATCTCGACGACGCAGAGTCCTTCGACGAGAAGGCCCGCGGCATCACCCTCGACGACGTTTCTTCGTCAGTGCGTATCTCCGAGCACCCGGCGCAGCACGTCGAATGGTTGCTGGAGTATGCAACGTTGGGGTTTGATGAGATCTACCTGCACCACGTCGGTCAGGACCATTCGCGCTATCTCGACGTCTTTGCCTCCGAGGTGCTGCCACAGCTCAAGAACGACAGGACATCAGCATGAGAAGCTCCCAGACGTCCGACCTGTGGTGGAAAAACGCCGTCTTCTACTGTCTCGACGTCGAGAAGTTCTTCGACGGCAACGGTGACGGTGTGGGCGACTTCGAGGGTCTCACCAACCGTGTCGACTACCTCAACGAACTCGGGGTCACGTGCATCTGGTTGATGCCGTTCTACCCCAGCCCGGGCAAGGACGACGGCTATGACGTCGCCGATTTCTACGGCGTCGACCCACGGTTGGGGGACCATGGCGACCTCGTGGAGTTCATCCGCAGTGCCAAGGACGTGGGCATGCGAGTGATCGTCGACTTCCTCGTCAACCACACCTCAGACCAGCACCCCTGGTTCCGTTCTGCGCTGCGGTCGAAGAACAGCAAGTACCGCGACTACTACGTCTGGCGCTCGGAGGAGCCGCCGAACACCTCCGACAAGGTGGTCTTCCCCGACAAGGAGGACTCCATCTGGAGCAAGGACGAGAAGTCCGGTGAGTGGTACCTGCACAACTTCTATCGGCACCAACCCGACCTCAACACGTCGAATCCCGCAGTGCGGGACGAGGTGGCCAAGGCCATGGGTTTCTGGCTTGAGCTTGGTGTGGACGGCTTCCGCATCGACGCCGTACCGTTCTCCTTGGAGGTCAGCGCCGGCAGCAACGAGACTCCCGAGCTGTTCCAGGACCCGCACGAGTTCCTGCGGGACCTGCGGGACTTCACCCTCCGTCGCCGTGGTGATTCGGTTCTGCTGGGCGAGGTGAACCTGCCGTTCACACAACAGCGGGAGTTCTTCGGTGACAGCGGGGACGAACTCACCATGATGTTCGACTTCATGGGCATGCAGTACACCTACCTGTCGCTCGCCCGGCAGGATGCCCGGCCTCTGGAGTCGGTACTGAAGGAGCGACCACAGTTCGGGTCGGTGAACCAGTGGGCCACGTTCCTGCGCAACCACGACGAGCTCACGCTCGACAAGCTGTCCGAGGACGAGCGACAGGAGGTCTTCGAAGCCTTCGCACCACAGGAGGGGATGCGGGTCTTCGACCGCGGCATCAAACGTCGACTCCCGTCGATGCTGGAGGACGATCCCCGTCGCATCCGCATGGCGTACTCGCTGATGTTCTCCATGGGCGGCTCCCCGGTGCTGTTCTACGGTGAGGAGATCGGAATGGGTGAGGATCTCGCCGCCGAGGGCCGGATGGCGGTGCGCTCTCCCATGCAGTGGACAGACGGCAAGAACGGCGGCTTCTCCGTCGCTGCGCCGTCGAAGCTGGTGCAGCGTGTGGTGGAGGGTGCCCGGTCCCCGGAGCACGTCAACGCCGCCCAGTCCCGTCGGGACCAGAGCTCACTCCTGGCCTTCATGCAGCAACTGATCCGCGTCTATCGGCGCAGTCCGGAGATCGGATGGGGCCAGATGCATGTGCTGGAGCAATCCGTCGATGCCGTGCTTGCGCACTGCATGACATGGACGGGCAGGAATGCGGCCACGGCCATCGACAGCGAACTGCGCCCGGAACAGCTCCGTGAGCAGCAGGGCCGCTCAGGAGCCGCGTCGGTGGAACGCGTGCTGGACGCCAACCAGGCGTCCCTGTTCGTGCCGATGAGCACGCTCTTGCTGCACAACTTCTCGCCCCTGGCTGCCTCGGTCCGCGTCGATCTCTCCACCGTTTTGGACGGCACGGGCACCATCGAGGGATGCCAGCTGTGGGACATGCTCGGCGACGACGACCACACCGTCGGCGATGACGGGCATGCGGAGATCCACCTGGAGGGATACGGCTACCGCTGGTTGCGCATCCGCCATGACCGGGACGACCGGCTTCCGTGACCTTTACGAATGACGTCGCTCGCTTCAGCCTTCAAAGGGAGAGTGTGAGCAAGACCAGCGTCAGGCGATGACGTCGCCCTCGCGGATGTCGCTGGGAGTGCCGACGACAGCCCCGCGGGGTGGGACGTCCTTCACCACCAGGGCATTTGCCCCGATCTTGGCATCGTTGCCCACGGTGATGGCCCCGATCACCTTGGCTCCGGCGCCGATCAGGACGCGGTCGCCAATCGTGGGGTGGCGCTTGAATCGGCCGCGCGCGCGGCCACCGAGCGTCACCTGGTGGTACATGAGTACGTCGTCGCCCACGATGGCGGTCTCTCCGATGACCACGCCCATGCCGTGGTCGATGAAGAACCTCCGACCGATGCACGCGCCCGGATGGATCTCGATGCCCGTGGCGAAGCGAGCCCATTGGCTGATGAGCCTCGCCAGCGGTTGCAGCGCGGGGGAGCGACGCCACATTTGGTGCGCCACTCGATGCATCCAGATGGCGTGGATACCCGGGTAGGCGATCGCCACCTCCAGCTTGCTCCGGGCAGCCGGGTCCTCGCGCATGGCTGCTTCGAGGTCTTCGGACATGCGCGCGGAGATCAGCCGGAGGCGGGTCATCACGAGTCGATCAGCCCGTCGAACAGCACGGTGGACAGGTAACGCTCACCGAAGGAAGGAATGATCACGACAATGGTTTTGCCGGCGTTCTCGGGGCGAGCAGCCACTTCGGCGGCTGCCGACAGCGCGGCACCGGAGGACAGTCCCACGAGGATGCCCTCCTCACGGGCGGCGCGACGTGCCCACTCCACCGACTGGTCGATGTTGCGCGGGATGACCTCGTCGATGATGCTGCGGTCCAGGATCTCCGGGATGAAGTTGGCCCCGATCCCCTGGATTTTGTGCGGCCCGGGCTTGTTGCCGGAAAGGATGGCGGACTCCTCAGGCTCGACGGCGATCATCTGCACCTCGGGCTTGTGCTGCTTGAGCCCCTGACCGATGCCGGAGATGGTGCCGCCCGTGCCGATGCCGGACACGACGATGTCGACGGCGCCGTCGGTGTCGGCCCAGATCTCCTCGGCGGTGGTGCGACGGTGGATGTCCACGTTGGCCTGGTTGGCGAACTGGCGGGCCAGGACGCCGCCGCGCTCAGCGGCGATCTCCACCGACGTGTCGACGGCACCCTTCATTCCCAGCGGGCCGGGTGTCAGGATGAGCTCGGCACCGAAGGCGCGCAACAGGGCGCGCCGCTCGGTGGACATGGTCTCGGGCATTGCAAGGACCACCTTGTAACCCTTCGCGGCGCCCACCATTGCCAGCGCGATTCCCGTGTTGCCACTGGTGGCCTCCACGATGGTGCCGCCCGGCTGCAGGACTCCTGCAGCCTCGGCGGCCTCGACGATTGCCACGCCGATGCGGTCCTTGACGGAGCTGGCGGGGTTGTAGAACTCGAGTTTCGCCAGCACCGTGCTGCCCTCAGGGACAATACGGTTCAATTTGACGAGCGGGGTGCGACCAACGGCGGCCGTGACGTCCGGGTAGATGTTCATGCTCTGGGCAACGCTGAGAGCCCTGTGAGTATTCCCCCGCTCGCAGCCAGCTTTCCATGTCCTGCCCAATGAGCGCCTAGACTGCGGAGCATGATCGCTGAGCACGACACCGTCCTGGTGGTCGACTACGGAGCACAGTACGCACAATTGATCGCCCGTCGGGTGCGGGAGGCCTCCGTGTACTCGGAGATCGTCTCCTCCCGTATGTCGGTGGCCGAGATCATGGAGAAGCGGCCTGCTGCCATCATCCTGTCTGGCGGACCATCATCGGTCTACGCGGAGGATGCCCCGCAGATTGATCCCGCACTGTTCGAGGCAGGAGTGCCGGTCCTGGGTATTTGCTACGGCTTCCAGGCCATGGCCCGAGCTCTGGGCGGCAACGTCGCCAAGACGGGAAAGCGGGAGTACGGCCGAACGCCACTCTCGATTTCCAACAATGGATGTCTGCTGGACAGCGTGCCCAACACGCTCAACGTCTGGATGAGCCATGGGGATTCGGTGTCCAAGGCCCCGCCCGGGTTCAAGGTGTTGGCCCGCACGGCGGGGGCGCCCGTGGCGGCCTTCGAGGACCGTGAGCGCAGGCTCGCCGGAGTGCAGTGGCACCCGGAGGTGAAGCACTCCCAGTGGGGTCAGCAGGTCCTGCAACACTTCTTGTTCAACATCGCAGGCCTCAAGGCGGACTGGACGGCCGAGAACCTTGTCACGGAGTCCATTGAGGGCATCCGACGAACCGTCGGCGACCGTCGCGTGCTGTGTGCGCTGTCAGGTGGCGTCGATTCTGCCGTCGCTGCCGCCCTGGTGCAGCGCGCCATTGGTTCCCAGCTCACCTGTGTGTTCGTGGACCATGGCCTGCTCCGCGAAGGCGAAGCGGATCAGGTGAAGAAAGACTTCGTGGACGTGACGGGGGTGGACCTCGTCGTCGCGGACGAGCGGGGCCGCTTCCTGAACGCCTTGGCGGGTGTGACGGACCCCGAGGAGAAGCGCAAGATCATAGGACGCGAATTCATCCGGACGTTCGAGGCCACGGCCGGCGCTCTTGCCGGTGAGCGAGGCATTGACTTCCTCGTGCAGGGCACCCTGTACCCCGACGTCGTGGAGTCAGGCGGCGGAGGCAGCGCCAACATCAAGAGCCACCACAACGTGGGTGGGCTACCGGATGATCTTCAGTTCACGCTCATCGAGCCGTTGCGCACCATGTTCAAGGACGAGGTGCGCGCCGTCGGCAGTAAGCTGGGCCTGCCGGACTCGCTGGTGTGGCGCCACCCCTTCCCCGGCCCCGGCCTAGGTATCCGGATCATCGGTGAGGTCACTGCGGAAAGACTGGACATTCTGCGTCGGGCCGACTCCATTGCGCGCGCCGAGCTTGCAGCCGCCAAGCTCGAGCGCGACATCTGGCAATTCCCGGTGGTGTTGCTGGCCGACGTGCGTTCAGTGGGAGTGCAGGGGGATGGACGCACATACGGCCACCCCATCGTGCTGCGTCCCGTGACGAGCGACGATGCGATGACCGCGGACTGGGCGAAGCTGCCCCACGAACTGCTGGAGAAGATCTCCACCCGGATCACCAATGAATGCCCGGAGGTCAACCGCGTGGTGGTGGACATCACCAGCAAACCTCCGGGCACCATTGAGTGGGAGTGAACCCCCACCGGCTCAAATGGTGAAGTCCGAGCCGTCCCCGGCCGTGCCGCCCTTGCGGTTCTTTCGGTCGGTGTTCCATTCCTTGGCCTTGTGGAGGCCGTCCTCCGCGATGGTGCCGCCGATTGAGCGCGGCATGACCGCCCACAGCACCAGATACAAGAGGATTCCGCCGCCCCAGAAGACGCTGGTGACGGCAAAAACGATCCGGACGATGGTGGCATCGATGCCCAGTTCTTTTGCCAGGCCTCCTGCCACTCCGGCGATCCACTTGTCTTCTGCTGAACGTTCGAGCTTCATGATGGGTTCCTTTCCATTCCTGCCGTGACAGTCGTCAGGCAGTGGTTGTTGGTACGAGGGTATTGCCAGAGCGTCGTCGATACGACGGTTCTGGAAGTGTGATGTGCGCTGGATTTGGTCGTCATGCCGGATTTACCTTCTCGACGCCCTGAGGCTGACGATCAGGCCGATGATTCCAGCCACCATGAGTATGGTGGCGAACCACATGGCCGGCGGTCCGATGACTTGCCCACCGGAGAGGATCCAGGCGCCCATGGCGGTGAATCCAAGCATGATGAGGCCGGTCACGAGGGCGGGCACGTCCGTGGAGCGTTTCATGGCGCAGTCTCGATCTCGACGACACTGAAGTCTCCGTCGATGATGAGGGTGAGGTCGCTCGCCGATTGCGACCGGTTCGTGTACGAGGTCTCCACGACGATGGTGTCGCTGTTCACCTCGATGCTGCCGGGGGGGTCATCCACACGAATCTGAACAACGGACGCCGTTGCGTCGATGAGAACAGTGGTTTCCCCGTCGATCTGCAGTCCGGTCAGGTCCAGCTCCGCTGGCGCTTCGCCAAAGAATGTGTGCTGCTGATCCGCGTCCTGGACTCCAACGGGCGGGGCATCAGAGGCGGCGGCGTGGTTGACCGCCAGAAGACCGACGCCCACGGCTCCCGAAAGCACCGCTACGAGCAACACCACGGGTAGTCGACGCGACCGCATGATCAGTGAATGCATGAGGATCAGCACGGCCGCTGTTCCGCTGGCAAAAACGCCGGCCCACAGCACGGCCGGGTCGAGTCCCAGCGCAATCGGCACGATGGCGGCCACGGCCATGAGTAGCAGGATGGCAGCGGCAGCCCACCAGTTGTTGCGTCGGGTCTTCTGAGTGACCTGAGAAGCAGCTTGCCGCGCTGCTTCGGGGGCGTACAGGTCCAACGCAGGAAGTGGGGAGTCCGCGTGGGGGGACAGTCTGGCGCGCCACTGTTCCACGCTTTCAGCGTTGCCCCGGGCACTGGCCGGCTGGGCTGTGGAGGAGATGTCGTTGTTGCGGCGACGTCGACGGGCCATGGCCCAGGCAAGGGCGCCCACCACAATGACAGGTCCCCAGCCAACGCCGGTCTGGCGCGCAACGCTGAGGACCAGCACCAGTGAGGACACCGCGACGATGATCGCCTGAGTGTTCTTCGGCCATCCGCCAAACGCTGGGAGCCACCTCAGAATCGGAGGCGTACCACCAACGCGAGGGGTGAGGAGACATCCCCAGGCATATAGGGCGATCCCCACTCCGCCGGCGAAAGTCAGTGCAAGCACCACCAACCGCACGATGATGGGGTCCACCTGCCAGCGCTCGGCCAGCGCACGGCACAGGCCGCCGGTGAAACCGGTGGACTGTGGCCGAGTCAGGCCCGCGAGACGCGGATCCAGTTGAGCGGGGTGGACAAGTTCAGGCATGGCTTCATTCTCTACCGTCCGCGATGTCCGGGACATCAGGTGAACCCCTGATCCAGACCTGAGTGGACCCCTGGAACCACAGCCCAGGGGTGTCAAAGAGTGCTCAGGGGTGCCAAGCTGGGACCCAAGATGACAACGCTGCCGAATACCGTCCCGCCCTCGGCCCCTGCCCCGGAACTGCGCCGGGACCCCGCCGGGAAGGCGATTGCTGGCGTCGCCAGTGGACTGGCGGCGCACCTCGGCATGCCCGTGGGCTGGGTGCGCATTGCCTTCGTCGCACTGGCGTTCCTCGATGGTCTGGGTGTTCTGCTGTATGCGGTGCTGTGGCTGATGGTTCCCGGGGGGCCACGTGAGGAGTCAGCAGGGCTGGAGGCGGCCAAACGTCAGGGGCTGCGACCCCAACAGCGTGTCGCGGGTGTGGACGCGGGCATGATCTTCTCCATCGGTGCGCTCGTGGTGGGCATCTTCTGGGTGGTGGTGACCGGGGGAGTGTGGGTTCCGTCACGCGTCTTCTGGCCCATCGTGTTGGGCGGAGTCGGCGTCGTCCTCGTGTGGCTGCAGGTGGATGGCGCTGCGGAATCCGGGCACGCAGTGACAGGCGCAAGCGTGTGGCGTCGGCTCACCGCAGGTTCCGGACCCGCCAGTGTCCTGCGACTGGTGGGAGGCCTGGTACTCGTCGGTGTGGGCGTGTCATGGATTCTGGCCACGCAGGTGGGTATGGCGCAGCTGCCCCAGGTACTGGGAGCGGCGGCACTGTTGCTGGCTGGAGTGATGGTGGTGGCCGCGCCGTGGTTGTACCGGACCCGCCGCCGGGTGCGTTCCGCTGAACAGGAGCGTATGCGTGCCGAGACGAGGGCGGACATGGCCGCGCACCTGCATGACTCCGTGCTGCAGACCCTTGCACTCATCCAGCGCCAGAACACCGACGCGGCACAGGTGGCGCTCCTGGCCCGTCGGCAGGAGAGGGAATTACGCACGTGGCTCTACGGCGATGTCCCGGCCGCCAGCACCCTGCGGGCAGCACTTGAGGCAATCCGCGGCGAGACGGAGGCCAACTTTGCCATCGTTGTCGAGGTGGTGTGCGTGGGCGACGCGGAAATTGACGAGGCGCTGAACGCCATGGTCCAGTCCGCCCGCGAAGCGGTCACCAATGCGGCCAAACACTCAGGGGCGGACCGGGTGGATGTGTTTGTGGAGGTGAATCCCGACAGGGTCGAAATGTTCATCAGGGATCGGGGACAGGGCTTCGATCCCGACCGTGTGTCCGCGGACAGGATGGGCGTGAGACAATCCATCAGGGCCCGCATGGAGCGACATGGGGGCTGCGTCCGGATACGCACCGCGCCGGGCGAAGGCACAGAAGTGACGTTGGAGATGAGTCGATGAATGATCAGGTGGGCAGCGCTGCCGACGAGCTGACCGTGGTGCTCGTGGATGATCACGCCATGTTCCGGGCTGGAGTTCGCCACGAAA
>Ga0105048_10008544_pt1 | contig 16379 bp, 18 predicted proteins | sample MAT05_FD_78382 | JGI IMG/M metagenome (GOLD analysis project Ga0105048, IMG submission 78382) | Freshwater microbial communities from Lake Fryxell liftoff mats and glacier meltwater in Antarctica - MAT-05 | ecosystem: Environmental > Aquatic > Freshwater > Ice > Liftoff microbial mat | place...
AAATTTGTCATCAAAGCTGTAGCATTTTCTTTGTTCATCCGGCTTAAAAAATTATCCAGTTTATTGTAGTTGGCGGCCATGGTAATAAACTTTTTGTAATGGTCGTTATGTACCGAGGCCAGCAAGCTATCAGCGTTTGGAGTCGCCATTCGCTGCCAAATACGGTCGTAAGCGTTGGTGTAGCTACTGGTATAAATCTCCGCTTCACTGCTTACTATCATATAGTATAATTCCTGTGCCGTAAGCGGTTCTATTTTCTTAAATCTTACAGGCGCCGACGCATCGTGCAACCCATTAATTGTATTTACAAAAGGGATAACCGATTTAGTATGTATCATGTCGCCAATAGATTTGGCTACTGCAGGCGTATCGCCTTTGGCCATACGCCCCGCATATCCAATTTGTGTTTTTACCAGTAACCGAAAATAGGAAAGGGTGTCTTTCATCTCCTTTTTTATACCATCAATGGTCATGGTTCCATTAGCAAGGTTATCCAGAAATGGAAAATAAAGCCGGCCACTGTTATCATCCGCCAGTTCGCAAATTAGCTTCACCATCGGGTCAGCATTACGCTGTATGCGGCGTCCAAATTTTGTGTTGCCGGCCTGGGCATAACTGTATAGTTTTTCGGGCTCCCTTTTTGCGGTCAGTATTATAAGGCTGTCAGCAAAGGGGGCATCCGGGTTGGAACTAAGAATATTTAAAACCTTGTCGGGGTTTTCTTCCAGATACTTTAGCAGCACACGGGTTTTAGCAGCAGGTATGCCGGGGTTATTTAAAAATGAAATACCCGATCTTAATATAATATAGCCGGTAGCCGAGGGATACTGATCTATAACTGGTGCTATAGACAGCCCTTTTTTATCAAGCAAAAAGGCTTTTTCCCAGGCTTTGATAGTTTCGGTAAAATCTATAACCTTTATTTTCTTTTTTATTTTGGCACTTGTAAACTCTTGTAGCATTTCGCCCAGCCCTCTTAAATAAGTTTGCTTTTGAGCGTTGTTAAGGGTGGTGTCAAGCTCTATTTGTTTTTGCAGGCCGTCCACTTTGGTGGTGGCGGCATAGGTAAGTTGCAGGTTTACTTCTTCATTATACCCTATATTAATTACATCATCGGGCCTGCCATCAATGCCCATAAATTGTTTTTGAATCTTGTCGAGATTATAATGCTGCAATTGGCGGCCTTGGGCAACGGGGTAATTTACAGGCTGAGCAAACGTGGCAATACTTGAGGCCAATACAACAAAGGATAAAAAAAACTTCATAAAGAGTAACATACTGATTGATGGACTGCAAAATACATTCCGTTTTGCAAACGGGGAAAGTATTAAGACCATTATAAGAGTGGGTGTGTTGCATCTGTAGTAGGGCATCCTTAACAATTTGGTAATTAGCCCAAAAAGGCATCGCAGCAGGCAACTGCATTATGTTTGTGTAAATAAATCGTTAATGGAATTCAAAGCAACCATTCTTGTAGCCGACGACGAACCGGACATTTTAGAGATTATCAGGTACAATCTTGAAAAGGAAGGCTACAAAGTGCACACCGCCTCCAACGGGCAGCAGGCCATTGAGATTGCAAAGCAGGTACACCCCGGCCTCATTATTCTCGACATTATGATGCCCCATAAAACGGGTATAGAAGTGTGTAATATTCTGCGCAGCCAAACCGATTTTAACGATACCCTCATCATTTTTCTCACGGCCCTTAACGACGAGATGAGCCATATAAAAGGGCTGGACAGTGGTGCCGATGATTATATCAGCAAACCGGTAAGCCCCAAGGTATTGGTAAGCCGGGTAAATGCGTTGTTTCGCCGCATTCAAAAAGATGGCGATAACAAAACGGTAACCGTAGGTAATATTAGTATAGACCCCGAAAAATTTATTGTGCGGATAGAAGAGGAGGAAGTGGTACTGGCAAAAAAAGAATTTGAACTGCTGTACCTCCTTGCTTCAAAACCGGGCCGTGTGTTTTTGCGCAACGAAATTCTGAACCTGGTATGGGGTACCGATGTAATTGTAGGCGATCGTACCATAGATGTGCACATTCGTAAAATAAGGCAAAAGCTCGGCGTGGATTGCGTAACAACCGTAAAAGGTGTGGGTTATAAGTTTGAATTGTAGCAAGGTAAAATTTCAAGATGGGTCGGTTAAATTTGATACACTTCCCTATAATAAAATTCCAACCCAAGGCTTCTGCTTTGGGAAACTTAGGCCGAAGCCTTGGGCTATAAAACAGCTATCATTATCTTATAAACTGTATTGGCCAGTCTTTAAAAAAGTTGCCACACCCTTCAGGGCGTGAATAACTGTCTAAATATTTTCTGCCAGTGGATTGCCCTTTATAAACCCAACTGCAATGAATGCTGCCAGCGGGTCCCCCATTTCCCTTCCTCACAAAACCCGTTACTTTACCCAATCAAAAAATTTTACCCGGCTCTGCCGTGGTCATTTGCCAATAGCCCATTTCTATGTTCATATTAAAAAACCTAACCCCACGGCAGGTAGCCGGCATTAATGCGTTTACCATATCGGCCATTGTGGGTGTGGCTATTTTTTTCTTTGTAGAAAAGTGGTGGCTTGCCGTTATCAGTTTTGCGGTGCTTTTTGTCATCTGCTTTTTACTGGTAAATTTTTTTTTACAGCGATTCATTTACCGTAAAATAAAACTCATTTACAAATTCATTTACCAAACAAAGGCCAGCAAGCGGGAAGAAACCTATTACAAGTATATACTGCCACAAAAAAGCATAGACGAGGTAAAAGACGATGTGGAAAAATGGGCCGATCAAAAACGCACCGAGATAGAACTGCTGAAAGAAAATGAAACCTACCGCAAAGAGTTTTTGCAGAACCTGGCACACGAATTAAAAACGCCCATTTTTGCCATACAGGGTTATGTAAATACCCTGCTCGACGGCGCCATGGAAGACGAAGCCGTAAGCACAAAATTTTTAGAAAAAGCCAATCTCAATGTAGAGCGGATGGTAAGCCTGGTAAACGACCTTGACGAAATTTCGAGATTGGAAAGTGGCGAACAACCACTGTACAAACAAAACTTTGTGGTGCAGGATTTTATTAAAGAGGTGTACGAAAGCCTCTCTTATATTGGCGAAGAAAAACGCATCAGCTTTAGTTTTAAAAAGGGCACCGAGCAAGACATAAGCGTGTTTGCCGATAAAGAAAAAATGCGGCAGGTGTTTATAAACCTCTTTGAAAACGCCATAAAATACGGCAGGCAAAATGGTAACATAACCGCTAGTGTATATCGTACCGATGGCAGGTATGTGCTTATAGAAATCAGCGACGATGGTATTGGTATTTCAGAAGAGCACCTACCCAGGATATTCGAACGGTTTTACCGCACCGATACAGCCCGAAGCCGTAAGATTGGCGGCAGCGGCCTGGGGCTGGCCATTTGCAAACACATTATAGAAGCCCATGGCCAAAGCTTTCATGTACGCAGCACCGAAGATGTGGGCACCACTTTTGGCTTTGTGCTGGAGGGGAGAAAAGACTAACGGGATCGCGTTTCTTAGAAGCTAACTAAAATGAAGTGCAGGGTTTTTTTTGCCCGGCTAATTCAGATACCCGCAGAAGCGGTTCTAAAATATACCCAGTCTATCTGCTTACTTTCCCAAAATCTGCTGGGAGAATGCTAATGCGAAACCACCTTTAGCCCAATAATAGACCCAATTAAAGTAACGATAAAAAACAGCCGCCAAAAATCGGCTGATTCTTTAAAAAAAATAATGCCTACCAATGCCGTTCCCACGGCACCGACCCCCGTCCAAACCGCATAAGCGGTGCCAATGGGTAATGTTAGCGTGGCCTTGTACAGCAAAAACATGCTGGTACAAAGGCATACAAAAAAGCCCACCCACCATAGCACAGCCGTGGTGCCCGTTGTTTCTTTAGCCTTGCCAAGGCAAGAAGCAAAACCCACTTCGAATAGTCCGGCAATTATGAGGATGATCCAATTCATACCCGTAAAATTAAAGGCTACAGCGAAGATTCTTTATTTTGCAAGCATGGCTGCTAAATCTCCCTTCGCTAAAGTCTGGCGCATCGTAAAAAAGGTTTTCCTGTGGCTGTTAGTTGGCCATCTGGTTTACATTCTGTTTTGCTGGGTATTTAACCCGCCCATTACCATTACCCAACTCAACAGCCTAATTACTGGCCACGGGCTAAAACGGGATTATGTAAGCCTGGCCAACATTAGCCCCAATGCCCGCCTTGCCGTAATAGCCAGCGAAGACCAGCAATTTATGGAGCATCAGGGCATAGACTGGGAGAGCATGGAAAAAGCCTACGAGTATAACAAAACACACAAACGGAAACGTGGCGGCAGCACCATTAGCCAGCAGGTAGCCAAGAATGTTTTTCTGTGGCAGCATGGTGGCTATTTCCGCAAGGGGCTTGAAATTTATTTCACGTTCATCATAGAAAAACTGTACAGCAAGCGCCGCATTATGGAGCTGTACCTGAACATAAGCGAAATGGGCGATGGCATTTTTGGCATAGAGGCCGCTGCGCAACACTATTTTAATAAACCCGCCAAAAACCTTACCCGCCCGGAGGCCGCCATGATAGCCGCATGCCTGCCCAACCCCAAGCTATATACCATAAAACCCATGAGTAAGCAAGTAGCCCGCCGCTACCCATGGATACTAAGGCAAATGAACAATCTGGACGATAATGGCGACATAAAAGCAGTATTGCAGGAAGAAAAAATAGAACCGGTAAAACCGGTTACCAAAGAACCTTTAAAGCAAACAGAAAAGAAAAACATAAAGAAAAAGTAGCGGATATACTTACCGGCTTTTCAGGGCTATTGGTAAAATGACAGGCGGTTATAAAAAGCCGTTTCTTTTTTTAACCTTAAAAACAAAAAGCTAACGAACAGAAAAAACTTTTTGTGAAAAATGATGATGGCCGCAGGCACCATTATGACAGTACCCCAATTGCTAAATACCCAACAACTGACGCCGCAACCACAAAAATTACCGCCCCTCCCCGCCGAAAAAGTGAAAGAGTTTGTAGCCGCCGGGCACAACAACCTTGAAAAGGTAAAAGCGTTGCTGGCAGAATTTCCCACATTAATCTATGCCACCTAGGATTTGGGCGGCGGCGATTTTGAAACCGCACTTGAAGGGGCAGGCCATGTGGGCACAAAAGATGTGGCCAACTACCTGATAGAACAAGGAGCCAGAACTAATTTATTTGTACTCACCATGCTGGGCAAAACGCAAATTGTAAAGGCTTACATAGAAACCTATCCTGCCTATCTTACAGCCCGTGGTCCGCATGGTTTTACGCTGCTGCACCATGCCAACCCTGGCGGCGAAGAAGCCAATGAATTAGTGGCGTATTTACATAGCAAAGGATTAACCGAGACTAAAATGAAACTCTAATGGCAACCGCACCAAAAACCCGAAAAAACACAGCCAGCGTACAAGAATTTATTGCCGCTATGGCCGATGAAACACGGCGCAACAACTGTGTTAGCCTTTTATCAACGATGCAGGAAATTACCAAAGAAAAACCCGCTATGTGGGGCGACAGCATTATTGGGTTTGGAAGCTACCGGTATAAATCACCAACAACTACCCGTGAAGGCGACTGGTTTTTGACAGGCTTTGCGCCACGAAAGCATAACCTCACCATATACATACTGCCCGGGCATTGGACCCACTCTGGAGCGACAGTGGCGAACGTCATCAACCACCCCACCCCGTAAAGTGATTAATAAAACCTGCTAACCTAACAGCATTTAATGAACTTCAAAACCCGTTCTTCCCAAAAGGAATTATTAGACGGCGACGACATCCCGTTTGCCGATATTAAGCGGAACATGGAGGAGCTGGATTTTATTAATAAATTGCTTGGCGGCCATGGCATTAGCCTCAAGGGCTTTAAGGCTTTGCTGGGCCATAAAAAACAAATCCATGTATGCGAAATAGGCTGTGGGGGCGGCGATAACCTGCTGGCCTTATTAAAGTATTGTAAGCAAAAAAACATTGCAGTTTCATTTACAGGTATTGACATAAAGCAAAGCTGTATTGACTTTGCCGCCACAAGGCAGCCCTTAACAGGCAATACAAAATGGATCACTAGCAACTACGCTAAAGTGGTCTTCCCTTCAAAACCCGACATCGTTTTCTCCAGCCTGTTCTGCCATCATTTTACAAAAGAGGAACTGGTAAGCCAACTACTTTGGATGAAAGGAAACAGCCAATCAGGATTTTTTATAAACGACCTGCACAGGCATTGGCTGGCTTATTGGTCTATTAAATTACTCACGGGGTTTTTTTCTAAAAGCTACCTTGTAAAAAACGATGCCCCGCTGAGCGTGGCCAGGGGTTTTACAAAGAAAGATTGGGAGCAAATATTTAGCGAAGCAGGTATAACCGATTACAGCCTTAAATGGAAATGGGCTTTCAGATACTTAATAACCGGCAAGTCGGGGTAAAATAGGGGCTGCCATTGCTATATTCCCTCTTGGGCTGGGCAGGCCTTGCCCGTGGCAATGCACTTTTTAGCTGCGGTGCTTCTTTGGTGGAAGTTTTGCTGTTTTCAGCATTTTGTTAGCCCTTTCAAGTTTTTCATGAAAGATAATCTTGTTTCGATATTTGTCTAATGAAGGGTCAATTGCAACAATTGGCACTTTCCTGTTATTTAGTTCTTGAACCGTTTTCATGGCATGCAAATTAATCAAATTTCGTTGTGCCAAAAATCCATCGTAATCCGCACCGATTTCAAATTCTTGAAAGTCATCGCCAAGTTACCCGTACAGATAAAAGTCTGCTTTCATTTGGTCATAATATTTGGTAATCCCCATTCTGTAAAGCCGTGTCCTTGATTTGGTACTGCCAGAGGCGTACACAAATGCGTCCGGGTACTTGTCACAAAAAGAATAAACGGCTGAAACGACTGTTGCTAAAATTTTTTCTGTGTCGCCGTTATCAGAAACAGCCAAGTCCTCAATACCTCCCGTAACTGGGTCTTTGTCGCCGAATGCAAGATTAAAAAGTCCGGCATCTGTAGTTTCCTGGAATTCAATAAGTTTTCGGATTGTACCTCCAGGTCCTTCGCTAACAAATTCAAATCTTGTTAATTCGGTCTCTGATTTTAGACTATATTTTTTAACTTTCATGTTTTATCAAGTGTCGGCATGAAGATACATATTTTCAGCCTTTTGAATATGATGTATATAGTTGGTTTGGAATCAGGCAAATTTCGCATTGTGGTTGCACTGAGATTTATGCGGAGACTTTCAAAAAAGGGAAAAAGAGTTCTACATTTTTTATAATAAAAATTTAGCCCGCAAGACATTTTTTAATGACAATCCAAATGGTATGATCCCAACCCTTTCATTTCTTCTTCCGACACCGAATGATAATTCTGCTACACTGTTTGATGAAACAGACTCAAAAATATTTTCAATAATCGACTCTGCCATTGCAAACAAACGAGGCATTATTTATCCAATTCGGAGGATAATTTATAAGGGATACATAAAAGACTCTTTACTAGTTCGTTACCTAATTGGGTCAAGGAGGCACAACCATACAACTAAGGGATTACCACTTCGGGGTACAGCCAGCCCCGCCAAAGCCAGAACCCCGCTTCGCAATGACGGTTCATCTATTTTTGCTATTAATAAATTTTAGTGTCGCAATCAAAAATATACCATGTAGCCATCGTTGGCGGCGGCCTCGCCGGTCTATGCTTATCTATCCAATTATCGGGGGCAGGTTATAGTGTAGTGCTGTTTGAAAAAGAACAATACCCATTTCATAAAGTATGTGGCGAGTATATAAGCCTGGAAAGCTGGGGTTTTCTGGAGCGGCTTGGCGTGCCGCTGGGCAGTTGGCAGCTTCCCGTAATTAAAGCCTTTCAGGTGTCGGATGCCGAGGGGAAATTGTATGATTTTGATTTGCCCCTTGGTGGCTTTGGCGTTAGCCGGTATAAGCTCGATGAAGCCTTGTACCAGATTGCATTGCAAAAAGGCGTGACCATTTTGGCAGGCACAAAAGTTACCGATGTTCATTTTGAAAACGAGCTTTTCAATGTCTCATCCACTGGTGGAAATTTTACAGCAACCATTGCCGCTGGCAGTTTTGGCAAACGCAGCAATATGGATGTAAAATGGCACCGGGCATTTGTACAGCAAAAGGCCAGTAAGCTCAATAACTATATCGGAATCAAATATCATATCCGCTATCCGCACCCGGCCGGTATTATTGCCCTGCACAATTTTAAAAATGGCTACTGTGGCATATCTAAAATAGAAGACGACCGGTACTGTTTATGTTACCTCACCACCGCCCAAAACCTGCAACGGTGCAGCAATTCCATAGCACAAATGGAACAGGAAATACTGCAACAGAATCCGCTACTAAAGAACATCTTTTCTAACGCCACATTTTTATACAAAGAGCCATTGGCCATTTCGCAGGTAAGCTTCGATAAAAAGGAACAGGTAAAAAACAAGATGCTGATGCTTGGCGATGCAGCAGGCATGATAACACCGCTATGCGGCAACGGAATGAGCATGGCTATGCATGGGAGTAAACTGGCCTGCGAAGCCATGCATTTGTTTTTACAAAAAAAAATAAGCCGTGGCCAAATGGAAAAAAACTACACCGCCGCATGGAAAAAACAATTTGGCAAGCGCCTCTGGATGGGGCGGCAGGTGCAGCGGGTGTTTGGCGGCAACCGCACAACATCGCTGTTTTTTAAAATAATGAAAACCTTGCCAATGCTGGCCCGGGTGGTGATAAGGAGTACCCATGGCAAGCCGTTTTAAAGCAGCGGTAAGCAAGTGCCAAGCAGGAAGACAAGTAAGAAGCAGGAAGACAAGTGTGTTACAACTAAAGGGTGCCTGTATTTACTTCATTATCGAGTGCCTTGTTCATCATCTTAAAATAGGCTTTCTCGTCTTTGCGCATTTTTTTGCCTTCGGCATAACTCATGTAGGGTACGCCGAGCCTGTGGTTGAGGGTGCTTACTTTAAAAATTATTTTCCAGTGGCGTATAATTTCTTTCCAGGCAAAAAATATGGAGTGGGCCGGGTCGTAAATATGCGTAGGCTCACTGCCGGCGCCATTCACTTCTATTATGGCGAAATTTTTACCTTGCGCCAGTTCTTCCAGGGTATTAAATTTTATATCCATCCGGCCAAAAAAAAACCCCGGTATTTGGCGGCAAATATGGTCAATCTTTTGTTCCAGTTGCGGGGTTGCCAGCCCCGTGGCATCTATAAATTTTGAACCCCGTGCATGGTTGCCCACTGGCAGCAAAACCTTTTCTTCGCCTGGCATAAGTACCTGCAATATGCTTGCACCCATCAACTGTTTCAGGGCTGGTATTTGTAAAATATAACGGTCGTTTTGTAGCAGTAACGCATAAATGGTGCTCACACCATCTCCGGTTACTTTCATGTATTCTTTCATTACAATACCCGATATCTTCCCGGCCGCATCGTGTGGGTAACGGAAGTAAAAAATGCCAGCTTCTTCTTTGTAAGGGATGGCTTGCTGCACCAACATCTTTACATTGAACAGTTGCAAATAGTTTAGCAATGCCGTTTCGGTTTCTATTTTCTTTACCCCCAACCCTTTGCCCCCAATATCGGGCTTTGCAAATACAGGGTAAGAAAATCCAGCATCACTAAAAGCCTTTTTTACAGCAATTTCGTTTTGGCCGGGCGTTACCAGTATAGTGTTGGGTTGGTATTTTTTGGGGATGAGATTGTAAATGTCAAACTTAGATTCCATGGTCATGCCGCCATATTGAATGGACGGGTTGCTAGCCGAAAAAAAGTACATGGAACGGGCCTTGGCGCAAAGCCACAACCAATAAAAGATAATAGGAGCGTACACCACATTTGTCGGCCAATACTCCCAATGCAACAAGCGTATAAAAATTGGATGTTTTAAAATGTGGCTATTTTTTCTTGTTATCAGCAGGGTTGAAGATTTCGCTCAAAGTCAACGTTCGTAATCTCATTATTTATCAAATCAAAGTATTGCATATTGGCCGTGGCACCGTTTACGAAAATACCCGTAATACTTACGGTAGCTACTTCGTTGTGCCTGTTCATCACCAGGTCGTTGTGGGTATCCCCATCACCGGTTTGCAAATGAAAATTAATAACATCCGTTTGTGATGGGTTATCTATGGTGTTTTGCCAAACCTCGAACCATTGCTTTCGGCGCAGCCGCGTGGCTAATGGGTATAAGGTAGATGATGACCATATATAGGGTTGGTGTTCGTTTAATTGCATCAGAAATTTCTGCGACCCGTCCCAACGGCATTCGTATAAATGATGGTGCTGTACTATTACAAGCGTAAAGGGTTCCACCTGGTGCAAATCCATAGTATCAAATGCCTGGCATAAGTCAGGGTTTGTGGCAATATCCAATAATATAAGCCCCCGGCTTAGGCGGTATGGCGGCTGCGGCACATGGGCTTCAAAAGCACCATTCAGCAGGCAGGCAGCATCGCCGTTTTGTTTCATGGCTATCCAGGTTCCTAAAGCAGTTCCGTCTTTCGGGAATATCAATTTTGTACCGTTTACATTATGCACTATAGGCTTTGCGGCCGGTACTCTGGTATGCCTTTCGTCCCGGTTGCTGGTAAGGTAAAAGCCTTTGCCCGCTGGCAGGTAGGTTACTGTGCACATGCTTTTCTATATTGAGTGGTAGATGGTGCCACACCAAAACTGTCGTCAAGTACTATACCCGATACATCGCTTACACCAATGCGTATCAAGGCCATGTGGTGGATGGTATGCTCCAGGTTGTACACCACTTCGCGGTAAAAATTTGTTTCTACGGTTAGCACGTCGCCCTGTTCCTCGTCGTAGGCCGATTTCAATATCATGTTCTTATTTGGCTGTACTAAGCTGCGAGCAATTTCTGCTAAAAGTTCAGTGGCCAAATACCTGTACGACTCAATAGTAATATCACGTTTTCTATGGTCGTAATTTACAATGCCTTGTTCGTAGCCTGCGAGCAGGCATTGAAACAATTCTATTGTATGGCGTACATGCTGCCCAATGCTGGCTCCATTTAAAACTGTGGAAACCCTACGGTAATCATTGCAGGGCAATTGCTGCAACAATTCGCACAACTGCCCCACTACATGCTGTATTGTTTTGTGTAAAAGCATAAGCAAACTTTTTTAGAATTTATTTGGCATAAACCGAAAGCGATAATTTGAGGTTGTCTCCCAAAACGGCACTGCCACCACCCACGCCAAAGTCTCGCCTGTTAATTTCAAAAGTACCCTGAAAGAGGCTTCCAACACTTAATGCCGAGGCCTTAAACGGAAACGATATGTTTTTGTTCACCCCTTTTATGGTAAGTATTCCGGTTGCAATATAAGAACCATCCGCACTTGCGGTAACTTTTGTACTCTTAAAACGGATAACCGGAAATTTTTCAGCATGAAAATATTCTTCCTTGCGCAAATGGGCGTCACGTTTCTTATTGTCGGTATCTACTGTGGCAGCATCTATGGTTACATCAAATGCCGCTGCGCCAATATTTGCAGTATTAAAAACAATACTACCTTATAAGCCTTTAAAACTCCCAGGAGTATTGAACCCAAAATTTTTGATGGTAAAACGCACTTTACTTAGCCCATCATCAGGCACCAAAACTTGCTGTGAATACGCTGTGAACGTAAGCATAGCACATAACAATATAATTGAACTTTTCTTCATCTAGGGTAGTTATAAATAATGCTGTTTAAAAGTTTTTGTTGCAAATTTTTGCTTCATTAATTACTAAATCAAAGCTGGTACGATATGCCCAAAGCCAGTGCGGAAACTTTGTTTCTGAACCGGTCGTTTTTTTGGCCGTCAGGCGTGGTTTGCACCTCGGTAGCTGTTTTGTACTCTGTAAACAAAAATTCAAAGCCAAGCTTTGCGCCCCATTTTTTATTAAACTGATATTTTGCAAATAACTCGGAGTTAAGAGAACCCAAATCGTTATCACTTACCAGCAGCAGGTTAAATGCGGTGGGTTTTGCAGTAGTGGGTTTGGTGGTATTGCCATTTATATGAGTGCCGTTTTTGCTGCCCCCAAAAGAAAAGCCTATTGCATCAATATTAAAACCCAGTGAAAATTTTGGGGTAAAATTATAGCCAAAATTTAGAGAGATATTGAGAGAGTTTACCTGTGCTTTAGGGAAAAAAACAGAGTCGAGGTTTTGAACAATATCGTCGGCAAAAAATACAGCGGGGCCGCTTTTGCCACTGGTAAGTTTTGCCGGTGCCGTACGGTAATATTTATCGCTGCTAAAATACGAGGTGAACCTGACACCCACACCCGCTTCCCATTTTTGTTTTTTAAACAACTTCCAATTGTGTACATAGGCCAAGGCTGCTGAGCCCTGAGAGCTGCCAATGCCAAGTGTAAAATCGGCAAACTGGTTTACAGCTGGTTTTGCTTTTTGTTGTGCATTTGCTGCTATCCCCAACACAAGTGATGCAAGGAGATAAAACGAAATTTTTTTCATAAAGATGTTTGTGGTTTTGATTGTTTTTTAATGAGTTGCAGTAATTGTGTTTTAAAAATAAATACCAGTATGGCACAGGAAACAAACACCAGCAATGCGTAAATGAACAACTGGCCATTGTCGCCTTTTACCGCTATACCCAATACAAAAAGGTGGCTGAGTAAAGCCCCGGCCATAATACCCATGCCCAGTAATGCACCCACACCCGTAGTAGCAGTAATAAGTATTAGCAGGCAGGCTATAAGCTCGGCCACACCAGTACCTATGCGGCCCCAGGGTTCTATGCCAAGTGTAGAAAAAATATAGACTGATTCTTCGGCACCCGAGAATTTGAAAAACAAAGATTGCCCCATAAATAATACAGCAATGAGGCGGTGTAACCAGGCAAAAATGATTTTTTTATTCATGATTTTTTTTGTTTTAGGTAGCCCGTTTGAAACTATGGTTAGGATTTTTAGGATTTTTTGTAGCTGTTAGCTTCTATCTTTTTAATTCAGCGTAACCAAACTGAATTCTGAACTGCCTGCACCATACTAAAGCATATTTGTAAGTGGTAATATCGGGGTTGGAGGTTACTTCGTAATTAAAGCTGCCGTTGGTGGCTTTAAGCAGGCCAAGGTCTATATATTCCGCAGGTGGGTTTGCATTGCTTCCAATAGTTTTGGAGAGGTACACATAAACGGCCGGTCCGTTACTGCTGGTGAAGTTTTTAAACACAAGGAACTTTTTACCAGCCGACTTTTCAATGGAAACATCCCCACGGGAAATGTCGCCCAACTCGCCGCCGGTAAGCTGGCCTACGTATAATGTGCTATCACTTACGATGGTTTCGTTTGCCAGCGATGGAACATTATTTTTTTTACACCCGATTAATACGATACCCAAAAAGGCGATGCTAAGTAGTACGATGAAGGTCTTTTTCATAATAATTATAGTTATTAAATCAACGGAAAATATTGAGCCAGTACTTGTCAGCATTTGTTTTTAAAACCTTTTCTTCTTTGTTCCAATCGGCAACCTGGCTTTTGCCATAGAACAAATACACTTTGCCATCTACCACTTTAAACGCCTCGGGGTCAATAGATACTTTTTCGCCTCTTTTGCCCATGGCATAAGCACACTAGCCACCGTAAGTGGGTTCGTACTTTGTGGGGTTGAGGTTAAAAATGTCTTTGGTGCTTTTATAGGCGAAGTAATACGTAACGCCATTATACACAACGCCACCCAGGTCTTTATTGCCTTTTACGGCTTTACCTAAAATGGTATAGGTAATGGGGTCATAGCCTTTAAGGGCTACATTGTTTTTAAGATTGAATTGTGCCTGCCGGGATGCCGTACTGTTTTGGGCAAATACAATGGTGCCCAAGCTCAGAATGAGGATGGTTAAAATGCTTTTTACTTTCATGTTATTTTTATTTCAACAAAAGTAAAAAGCAAGGCGGGCATGGGCTGTCCGCTAACCGACAGTTAAATACTTTTTCAATTCTTTAACGTTGAGAAAGCATATTTGCTGGCGGTTAAAGGAGATGAGATTTTGCGAAGCCAGCTCGTTTAAAGATGTAGTAACAGTTTGCCGGCTACTGCCAATTAGGTTGGCAATATCTTCATGCGTAAGGTGGTTAGGTATGCAAAATCCTTCTACAGTTTCTTCGGCTATATTTTCTTTTACGAGGTATAATAAAAAATTAATGAGTCTTGTTTTTACATCTTTGTTCAGCACGTTTACCAACCTGTTTTCTATGTTGCGTAGCTGGTGGCCTATTTGCCGGGTAAAGCTTAAAGCCACATCGGGCTTATTTCTCAGCAGTTTTTCAAAGTCTTGAATGTTAAACGCACAAAGGCTAACATCGCCTTTATAAGCCATTGCAAATTCGCCATCCATGTTATTTCTTTCCAGCGTTATTTGGCCAAAGGTTTCGCCCTGGCGAATAATTTCTTTTACCACTTCTTTACCCTCATTATCGTAGTAACCTATTTTAATGCTGCCGCCCTTTACAAAATAGAGCTTGTTGTGAAAATGGCTGTCGAAGTAAATGTACTCCCCCTTGGCGGCCTCAATAAAATTATGGATGATATTTATTTCTTCGTAATCTTCCTCGGTCATACATGCGAAAATGTTGTGGTTGCGGATGAGCAAAAATTTATTGTCAATGGTCATAATAGTGTTTACGCGGGAAGTTAGCATATAGTTTTTACCCTGCCATAAGTGTCTGCTATTTTACCTGCGCTATTAGAACCTGCTTATAAAATAAAATTGCTTCTCCGGAACTTCCATACTTGGTACAGCCCTAATTGTAGTTGATACATAACCTGCGCCGATAGCCAAAAAAAAACCTCCCATTGCATCGCAACAGGAGGAAATATGCAGCAGGTTATTATAAACAATTTAATTGTTTAGCATCAGCGGCATTACCAGCATCAGTACATCTTCACCTTCGGCTTGTTCGCTGGGTTTTATAAGGCCTGCCTTGGTAGGCGTGCTTAGTTCCATTACCACTTCGGTGGTGTCGGCAGCACTTAGCATTTCTATCAGGAACCTTGCATTAAAAGCAATGGACATGTCTTCGCCGGTAAACTGGCAATTCATCCTTTCGTTACCTTCAAAACTAAAGTCAATATCCTGAGCAGCCAGTTGCAGTTGGCTGCCGCTAATGGTAAGGGCTACCTGGTTGGTGCTTTTATTGCTAAAAATACTTACCCGGCGCAGGGCACTTTGAAAATCGGCTTTGTTTACAGTAAGGCGATATGGATTGTCGGCCGGTATCACCACTTTATAATCCGGAAACCGGGCATCAATAAGGCGGCAACTCATTTGGGTGGTGCCGTGTACCACAAACAAGTGATTGCTGTTGTAGCTTACGGTTAGTTCGTCGTCGTTATAGGGCAGTGCATTTTTAAGTAAGGTCAATGGCTTTTTAGGAACGATGAACGTATCCTGTTTGGGACAGCTCACATCGGTGCGCTTGTAACGTACCAACCGGTGTGCATCCGTTGCCACGCATTGCAGGCCATCTGCCAGCATTTCAAAGTAAACACCAGTCATGGCGGGGCGCAGGTCATCGGTACTTACCGCAAACAAGGTTTTATTAATAGCAGTTACCAAAGCACTGCTGCTCATGGTAAACGATGTGGTATCATCACCAACCGGTGCCTTTGGAAAGTTGTCGGGGTTTTCGCCCATTACCTTGTACTTGCCATTATCGCTGGTAATTTCTATGCCGTAGTTTTTATCTATGTTGAAAGTAAGGGGTTGGTCGGGCAGGTTCTTTAAACTGTCCATCAAAATTTTGGCCGGGATACATACTTTTCCACTGTCTTTGGCTTCAATATCAAGTTGTATCTGCATCACCGTTTCCAGGTCGGTTGCGGTAACGCTAAGTTTGTTTTTGTCCACTTCAAACAAATAATCTTCGAGTATGGGCAATACCGTATTGGCATTTATAACCCCGCTTATTTGTTGTAATTGTTTTAATAATGCAGACGACGATACGATAAACTTCATGGCAATTGGTTGGGTTTTGTGTTTCAGCAAACGTACACTTTTTTGCTATTTGGCAAGGAGGTGTTTGTAACTGGTGATAAATGTATTGCAGGTGCTTATTTTTGAAAACCGATGCTTTACAAACAACGCCTAACCAAAGAACAAGCCCTGCCAAAACTGAAGCAATATTGTGCTTACCAGGAGCGGTGCCATGCGGAGGTAAAAGAAAAATTGTACAGTTATGGGTTGTACAAGGTGGATGTGGAAACCACCATCAGCCAATTGATAGAAGAAAATTACCTGAACGAAGAACGCTTTGCCATACAGTATGCCGGCGGAAAGTTTCGGATAAAACATTGGGGCC
>Ga0105048_10008545_pt1 | contig 16374 bp, 18 predicted proteins | sample MAT05_FD_78382 | JGI IMG/M metagenome (GOLD analysis project Ga0105048, IMG submission 78382) | Freshwater microbial communities from Lake Fryxell liftoff mats and glacier meltwater in Antarctica - MAT-05 | ecosystem: Environmental > Aquatic > Freshwater > Ice > Liftoff microbial mat | place...
GCCGACCAACCCGCTTGGCGCCCGTGCGATCTATCTGACCACCAACGGCGTCGATTACGGCTATCGCATCCACGGCACGCCCGACTGGAAATCCATCGGCCGCAACGCGTCGTCGGGCTGCATCCGGATGATCAATCAGGACGTGATGGACCTGTATGAGCGCGTGCCGGACGGGGCCAAAGTCATCGTGCTGACCGCATCTGGCGAGATGCCAAAGGGCCTGACCTTGCCACCGCCAGCGCCGAAAAAGAAAAAGCCGGCCCCCGCCGTGGTGGCCCCGGTCGTCGATCCGGTGATGCCCGACCTGCCGCCACTGGTGCCGCTTGACCCGGCCCTTGGCGGGCCCACCCCGGTCTGACCCCTGCGGCCCGCATCCCGAAGAGGCGGGCCGACTGTTTTTTCGGCCATCGTGTCGAGTTCGCATCCGCCGCCGCTCATTGGCTCATGGAACGCAGACCGCGCTGCGCAACCGACAGGATGATCCGATGCGCAGCCCCCTGACCCCGGCCTGCGGGACTGGCTGGCGCGGCGGCCGGCGGCGCTTGCAGCGTCTACAGCCAGCGGTCGTAGTCGCTGACCAGCAGGTGCAGCGGCGGCTCGTCCTCGATGATCTCGGCAAACCGGCCGATCGGTTCGCGAAAGATGTTGTCGGTCAGATCGTCGTTCACCGTGCTGACCTCGCCGATCAGCACGTCGCCGCCATCGCCCCAGAACGCATGCCAGTCGCCCGGCTTCAGCGTCACGCTCTCGCCCGGTGCCAGCCGCAGCCTGTCGCCCGGACCGTAGTCGCGCGCGATACCGTCGCACAGCACCCGGCCCCCCCGGTCGGCCGCAAAGCCGCCGGCGTCGTCCGAGCCGAAAAGCTCCACCACCAGCGTCGCCCCGCCGCGGTTGATGATGTCCTCGGCCTTGATGACGTGGGTATGCATCGGCGACACCTGATCCTGCCGCGAGATCAGCAGCTTTTCGGCATAGCACATGCCGCCGCCGCGCTGCAGGTCTGCAAGCTGGCCGTTGCGCAAGGTGAACAGGAACAGCCCCATGTCGTCGAACCTGCCCTGCCCATAATCGGTGATGTCCCAGCCCATGCGGCTGTCGACGATCCGCCCCGCATCGGTGCGCGCCCTGAACTGGTCGGGGGTCCAATAGGCGAAGGGCGGCAGCACAAAGTCGTGATGGCGGATCATCTCGTCCGCCGCCTGCATGATCTGGTTGATGCGTGACCGTTTCATTCGTCCCCCCCGGTTTCGGAGCGACTATATCGATTACGAAGCGAGGCTCAAGCCCCGGCGGCGGCCGGCAGGTGGCCAAGCCAGCCGATCAGGTTGCGTTCCAGCGACGCCCAGTCGGTTTCGTCCTTGTTGCCATGCAGATCGACGCGCTCATGCTTTTGCGCCGCGATCCGCCGCATGGCCCAGGCGCGGAAGACATCGCATTTCGGCAAAGCGGAACGCCCCTGCCACGTCGAGCGTCTGGCCCGGCACCCAACCCGTCGCGTCCTGCAACGCGGCATGGCAGGCGCGCAATCCGGCCCAGTCATCGGCATCGTCGCCCGCCGCCGACAGCGACACCGCCACGAACAGCAAGGGTTTCGCGGACAGCGCCACGGCATTGGCGCGGGCAAAATCGGTCAGCACCTTCTGATAGCGGTTCAGGTGCAGCGATCCGGCAAGGATGACCGCATCGAACCGCATCAGATCAAGCGCGTCGGTATCGGTCAGGTTCAGAAGCCGCAAATCGCGCCGTCAGGCGCTGCGCAGGGCCTGACCCCTGCCCGCCCAATCGGCCGCCGCCGCCCCGAACGCCGCAAACAGCGGGCGCGAGACGGGGTCATCTGCGGCATTCCATTCGGGATGCCACTGCACCGACAGGGTAAATCCGCGCGCGCCCTCGACATAAATCGCTTCGGGCGTGCCGTCGGGTGCGGTGCCGTCGATGACGATCCGGGCCGCCGCCCGCGCGATGCCCTGCCCGTGCAGCGTGTTGGTCATCACCTCGGGGGCGCCCATCAGGCGGTGAAACATCCCGCCCGGAGTGAAGTGCACCGGATGGCGATGGGCGAACTGCTCTTCCAGTGTGCCGTCGGGCGGCATGCGGTGGTTTGACCGGCCGGGCAGGTCGCGGATTTCGGGATAAAGCGTGCCGCCAAGCGCCACGTTCACCTCTTGAAACCCCCGGCAGATGCCGAGAAACGGCTGGCCGCGTTCCACGCAGGCGCGGATCAGCGGCAGGGTGATCGAATCGCGCGCCCGGTCGAACGCCCCATGTGCGGGAGTTTCATCCTCGCCGTATTCCGACGGATGCACGTTGGGCCGCCCCCCGGTCAGCACGAAGCCGTCGCACAACTCCAGCAGTTCGGGCACCGAGACATAGCGCGGGTCCGACGGGATGATCAGCGGCATCCCCCCCGCCACCTGCACCACGGCGTCCGAGTTCATCGTGCCTGCCGCGTGAACGGGATAGCGGTCGTGCATCATGTGGGCATTGCCGATGATACCGATGACGGGACGGTGCAACGGGGTTGAAGGCATGGCGGACCGCGATTGTGACGCTGTGGTGTCAGGATAGGACGTTGCCGGTGCGGCTGAAAGACCTCGTTTGCGGATTTGCCGCAGATGCCTGCGTTTTCACCATGGCGTGACTTGCTTTTGGTCAGCGATCGGCGTGGATGATGCGACATCTGGCAGAACAGGGGACCAAATCATGTTGAACCGACGCATTACGGCCACATTGGTGCTGGCGCTGATGGCGCTGCCGCTGGTGGCGCAGACCGTTGATCCGCACGCAGGGCACGACATGACGGCCAGCAAGACGGGCGCGCAAACCCCGGCGACCGCCGCCTATGCCGCCGCCAATGCCGCGATGCACAGCGCCATGGCCATTCCCTTTACCGGCGATGCCGATGCCGATTTCATCGCCGCGATGATCCCGCATCATCTGGGCGCGGTCGAGATGGCGCGGATCGTGCTGCAATACGGATCGGACCCCGAAGTGCGCAAACTGGCCGAAGCGGTCATCGCCGCGCAAGAGGCCGAGATTGCCTTCATGGAGGACTGGCTGGCGCGGAAGGCCGAGTAGGCGGCCCCCGGGTCAGGCCGCACCCGGGTCAGGCCGCACCCGGGTCAGGCCGCCCCCGGGTCAGGCCGCACCCGCCACCACGCGGGCCGCGGCGGCCAGCGCTCCGGAGCCGTGCGGTATGTCCAGCGCAATCATGCCCGCCTCCATCACCGCCAGCGCGCCAAGCGTCATGTGCGCGTTCACATGGCCCATGTGCGCCACCCGCAGCGACCCGGTCGAGCCCGGATCATCGGGCGTGCCCATGCCAAGCCCGATGCCGAGCGTCACGCCGGCCTTGTGTTCGGTCCAGTCGCGCAGGCGGGCGGCGTGCGGCGCACCGAACCGGGCCGCCGTCACCGAATGGCCACGGTCGGCCGGGGTGGCGACGTTCAGCGCGATCGCAGGGTTGCCGGTGCCCCAGGCGTCGAAGGCGGCCCAGACGGCCGAGGCCAGCGCCTGGTGCCGGGCCCAGATTGCCGGCAGGGTTTCGGCATGGATCATGTCCAGCGCCTCGCGCAGGCCGAACAGGTGGTGCGTCGGCGCGGTGCCGCCCCACAGCTGCCAGAATTCGGTCGCATCGGCGCGCGGCGTCCAGTTCCAGTAGGGCGTGCGCAGATCGGCACTTTTGCCGTGCGCGGCCGCCGCATCCGAAAACCACACGAACCCCATGCCGGGCGGGGTCATCAGACCCTTCTGGCTGGCCGCGACCATCACATCGACGCCCCAGGCATCCATCTCGAACCGGTCGCATCCCAGCGACGCGATGCAATCGACTGCCAGCAGCGCCGGATGCCCTGCGGCGTCGATCGCCGCCCGCAACGCCGCAATGTCGGTCTTGACCGAGCTTGAGGTGTCGACATGCGTGGTCAGAACCGCCTTGATGCGCCCCTCGGGGTCGGCCCGCAGCGTCGCCTCGAGGCGGCCCATGTCGGGCGCATCCGAGCGGCCGAAGTCCAGCACGTCAACCCCGATCCCCATTGCCCGCGCGCTGTCAGCCCAGCCATGGCCAAACCGGCCCGTCGCCAGCACCAGCGCCCGGTCGCCGCGCGAGAACAGGTTGGCGTTGGCCGCCTCCCACATCGCATGGCCGTTGCCGATGTAGGCCGCGACGTGCTGCGAGGTGCAGGCCAGCCGCCGCAGATCGGGCCACAGCGTCTCTGCCATGTCGTGCAAGGCCCCCGCATAGATGTTCGGCGCCGCCCGGTGCATTGCCGCCAGCACCCGGTCGGGCATTGTCGAGGGGCCGGGAATGGCAAGATACTGGCGGCCATGGGCAAGGGTCATCGGGGGCTCCGCTGGGGTCGTGCAATGGCTACGCGCCGGCCCGGCCAAGGTCAACCCGACCGCCGCCTTGCGCCAACGCCCGATTGCCCCTAAATCGGCCCGACGCCCCGCCTTCGGGGCCCCCAGGGAGCAGGCATGATCCGGCGCATCCACCACAGCCTGAAAGCCTGGCAGGACCGGCTTGGCGCGCGGTTCGGCTCTGACATCTCGACGCCGCAGGCGCGGCGGGCGGCGTGGTGGCATTTTCATCTGTCGGACCATGCGTTTCTGCGGGTGTGGTGGACCAACCTGCGCGAGGTTGCACCGGGGATATACCGCAGCAACCAGCCCTCGGCGGCCCGGATGGCGGCGATGCGCAAGCTGGGCCTCCGCACGATCCTCAACCTGCGCGGGCAGGCCGGGCAAAGCTTCTGGCTGTTCGAGCGCGAGGCGGCGGCGGCGCAGGGCATCACCATGATCGACCTTGGCATGTCGGCCAAGCGCGCCCCGGCGGCAAGCGTGCTGCTGACCATGCTCGATCTGTTCCGCAGCATGGAAAAGCCGGTGCTGCTGCATTGCAAATCCGGGGCGGACCGCACCGGGCTTGCGGCCGCGCTGTATCTGATCGACGTCGAGGGGCGTCCCGTGGCCGAGGCGGCGCGGCAGTTGCATTGGCGCACCCTGCACCGCAGCCGCGGACCAACCGGCATTCTGGACCATTTTCTGCGGATGTATCAGCGCGACCAGCAGGCAACCGGCGTGTCGCTGCGGGACTGGATCAGCCATGGCTATGACCCCGAGGCGCTGACCGCGTCCTACGCGCGCTTCGAGGCGGGCGGCAGGGCCGGGTCGTGGTAGCGCCGCGCGCCTCTGACCGGTTGCTGGGCTGGATCTGGCACGATCATCTGCGGGCCAGAACGGGGGCGCTGCTGGTGGCCTTTGGCCTGATGGCGGTCGAGGGGGCGATGGTCGGCGCGCTGTCCTATCTGATCCGGCCGCTGTTCGACCAGGTGTTCCTTGGCACCGACCGGTCGGTGGTGGTCTGGGTGGCGCTGGCGGTGGCGGGGGTGTTCATCCTGCGCGCGCTTGCGGGGTTCGGGCAGCGGGTGATCATGGCGCGGCTGGCCGAAGGCTTTACCTCCGACCTGCAGGACAGCCTGCTGCGGCATGTGATGACGCTGGACCTGGCCTTTTTGCAGGCCAACCCGCCCGGCGCCCTGATCGAGCGGTTGCGCGGCGATGCCGCTGCCGTGCGCGCGCTGTGGTCGCCGATATTGACCGCGCTCGGCCGCGATGTGGTGTCGCTGGCAGCCCTGCTGGGCGTGGCGCTGTGGGTCGACTGGCGCTGGACGCTGATCGCTGGCATCGGGGTGCCGCTGCTGGTGCTGCCGCTTGGCCTGTTGCAGGCGCGGGTGCGGGCCACCGCGCGGACGGCACGCGAGGCGGCGGCAGGGCTTTCGACGCGGCTTGACGAGATTTTCCATGGGCTGACCACGATCCAGTTGACGGGGCATCAGGCCGCCGAGGCCGCGCGCTATCGCCGGGCACTCGATGGCTACATCAAAGTGCAGATGCGGTCCGAAACCGCCGCCGCCGCCATTCCGGCGATGATCGACGTGGTGGCGGCGGTGGGCTTTGCCGGGGTGATGCTGGTCGGCGGGTTGCAGATCATGTCGGGCGAAAAGACCCTGGGCGAGTTCATGAGCTTTTTCCTTGCCATGGCCATGGTGTTCGAGCCGTTACGCCGGCTCGGGTCGGTGTCGGGCTACTGGGCGCAGGCGCGGGCCAGTCTTGACCGGATGCGGGGCCTGCTGGACCATCCGGCCACCGTGGTGGCACCCGCAGAGCCCCGACCGATGCCCGAGGTGTTCGGCGTCGAACTGGACGCCGTCAGTTTCGCCTATGGCGATGCGCCGGTGTTGCAGGGCGCCAGCTTTACCGCCGAGGCCGGGCAGACGACGGCGCTTGTGGGGCCATCGGGGGCGGGGAAATCGACAGTGTTCCACCTGCTGACACGGATGGCCGACCCGCAGTCGGGGGCGGTGCGGATCGGGGGCGTCGACCTGCGCGATCTGGACCCGGCGGCGCTGCGGGCGCGGATCTCGGTGGTGGCGCAGGACACCGCGCTGTTTGACGAACCCATCGCCGACAACGTCCAGATGGGCGCGCAGGACCAGTCGGCGCAGGCGTTGACGCAGGCGTTGAAGGCCGCCCACGCGGCCGATTTCGTCCAGGCCCTGCCGCAGGGTCTGCAGACCGCCGCGGGCCCGCGCGGATCGGCACTGTCGGGGGGGCAGCGGCAGCGTGTCAGCATCGCCCGCGCCATGCTGCGCAACGCACCGCTGCTGCTGCTGGACGAAGCCACCTCCGCACTCGATGCCCAGTCCGAAGTGGCGGTGACCGATGCGCTGGCCCGGTTGGGTCGGGGCCGCACGACAATCGTCATCGCGCACCGGCTGGCGACCGTGCGCGATGCCGACAAGATCGTGGTGCTGGACCACGGCCGGGTGGTGGACCAGGGCCGGCATGACGAGTTGCTGGCGCGCGGCGGGCTTTATGCCGACCTTTACCGGCTGCAGTTCGCGAACCCGCCTGTGCCCGACCCCCTTTCGCCTGCCGACTGAGCGGCTATGTTGGGGTCAAAGGAGACCGCGATGCAGGGTGAAACCGCGACAGACCGGCAGGTGGTGGCCGTCACGGGCCGCGATGCGTTCAGCTTTCTGCAGGGCATGGTCAGCAATGACGTGCTGCCGCTGGCCAAGGCACCCGGAGCCGTCTGGGCGGCGCTGCTGACGCCGCAGGGTAAATATCTGGCGGATTTTCTGGTGGTCAACACCGGTGAGGCGCTGCTGCTCGACATTCCGTCCTCGATCGCCGAGGCCACGGTCCGGCGGCTGTCGATGTATCGCCTGCGCGCCGATGTGGCGTTGACGCCCACCGATCTGCACCCCTCCCGTGGCCTTGGCGACCCGCCGGCGGGCGCGCTGCCCGACCCGCGCCATCCGTCGTTGGGGTGGCGGCATTATGGCATGGCGGGGGGGCCTGCTGCGGTGGACTGGGACGCGATCCGGGTGGCGCACTGCATTCCGGAAACCGGCGTCGAGCTGACGCCCGACACCTTCATCCTCGAAGCGGGGTTCGAACGGCTGCACGGCGTGGATTTCCGCAAGGGCTGCTATGTCGGGCAGGAAGTGACGGCGCGGATGAAGCACAAGACCGATTTGCGCAAGGGGCTGGTCACGGTGCGGATCGACGGCGCGGCCCCGGTGGGGACCGAGATCCTGGCCGATGGCAAACCGGCCGGCACGCTGTTCACCCAAAGCGGCGGGCGGGCGATTGCCTATCTGCGGTTCGACCGGGCACAGCGGCCGATGCAGGCGGGCGACGCGGCGGTCACCCTGCCCTGACCGGCGCAGGCCGGATCACACCCTCGCGGCGCGCTCGGAGTATTCCATCAGTTCGGTGTGCACGATGATGTCTTCGTCGGCACCGATGAACGGCGGCACCATGATGCGCACGCCGTTGTCGAGAATGGCGGGCTTGTAGCTTTTCGAGGCGGTCTGGCCGTTCTGCACCGGCTCGGTTTCCGCCACGCGGCAGGTCACCTTCTGCGGCAGGGTCACGTTCAACGCTTCCTCGCCAAAGTATTGCACCGTCGCCGTCATGCCATCCTGCAGGAACGGGCGGCGGTCGCCCAGAAGCTCGGCGTCAATCTCGATCTGCTCATAGGATTCGGCATCCATGAACACCAGACGGCCATCGGTTTCATACAGAAACTGCTGGTCCTTGTTTTCCAGTTCCGTCCGCTCGACCTTGTCCTCGGACCGGAAGCGTTCGTTCAGCTTGCGACCATCGCGCAGGTTCTTCAGTTCGACCTGCGCAAAGGCGCCGCCCTTGCCGGGTTTGACGTGGCTGACCTTCACCGCGGCCCACAACCCGCCGTCATGTGCGAGGATGAATCCCGGCTTGATTTCATTTCCGTTGATCTTCGGCATGTGGCTAAATCCTGTCGTGCGCTTGAACGCCTGTCGCGCGACCCTATATCCGGCAAGAGTGCGCCGTGCAAGACGACTACATGCGGTGCCGCCTTGCCTCAAGCCATGTAACAGACGCATAGCCGTTATGCGAAATGTATGAAGCCGAATCGTAATCAAATCGTTACAAGCACAAGACACGCAAAAGACAAGAGTCAGTAAAGAGGTCGATCATGTTCGTTGATAGCACCGCCTTCAATTTCGAACAGGGGCAACGCGCCCGCAAATTGTTCGCCGCCGTGGTGCTCGCAGCCCTCGACGACGCCATTGCCGATGACAAGAAATATGGCAATGGCCCTGACCAGATCGCCCGCTGGGCCCGATCGCGCGATGGGCGCGAGGTGCTGTCCTGTGCCGGCATCGACCCGAACGAACGGGTCGTCAAGGGGCTGATGGAGTTTGTGTCCAAGGGCGTGCGCACCTCGGTCGCGCTGTCGCGCGAGGAAAGCGAACGGCGTCATGCGTTGGAACTGGATCAGGCCGAAGCTGCCTGAAACCACCGCGACACCACCAGAAACGCGCCCTGACCGGGGCGCGTTTTTTGATGCCGGGTGTTACTCCAGATCGCGGGCGGCAAGGGCGCGGGCGATTTCCTGCCGCACCAGTTTGCGGACGTTGCGGGTAATGCGTTCGCCAAGACCGCCCTGCAATTCCTCGCGGATCATCTCGCGCACCAGATCGCGCAGGATCACCTCGTCAAACAGCATCCCGCCCGGATCGGGCTCAGGTTCCGCATCGTCGAAGCTGGCGGAAAAACCTTCGGGTGCGCTGTCGGCAACAGGCACGATGACGGCAACAGGCACGCGGACGGCCACCGGCGCGGTATCGGTTACCGGCGCGGTGTCGGCCACGTCCTCTGCCTCGGCATCGTCCAGCGTGGCAATCACCTCGGCCTCGGCCTGATCGACCCAGTCGGCATCCGGCACCGCTTCGGCCTCGACGGGGGCTGTGGCAATCTCCGGCTCGCCGGGGTCCTCCTGGGCCCATCCGGGCGCGGGGTCGATGGTGCGCAGCGCCAGAATCTCGGCCTCGGCCGCGCGCCAGTCCAGCGGCGGCCATCCGGCCATCTCGATCATCGGGGCGCCGTCATCGGCAAGGATCTCATCCACCCACGCATCGGCCGGGGGGGCCGGGGCCGCCACCGCAGGCTCGCTGTCAACCCGCAGCGCGGGCGTCAGGATCAGCTTTTCGGCCCGGTCGCGACGCGCGGCCGGAACCGCGAGCCCGACGGTGGGGCGATGCGGCGGCCGCAGGTCTTCGGACACCAGACGCCGGATCGAGGACAAGACATCCTCGATCTCGACAGAGCTCATCGGGTCGGACATGCGATCACCAGAGTCAAAGGCGCCATTCGGGCCGGAATTTCACGTTTCATACCTTGAACCGTAGACAATCCCGAATGGAAACACAAGATTTTGCCTAGGATTTGACACAATCGAACGTCAGTAAAACGGTCAGTTGCCGATCTTTTCCAGAATCCGGTCAAGTTTCTTGCCTTGCGTCGAGGTTGCAGGGGCATTGCGGACCGCGTTGTAATAGGCTTGCGGGTCAAAGGTCGGGATGCCCAGCCGCAGATGCTCGGCCGTCAGCAGGCCCATCGACGCCAGCAGCTGATAGACGCCGACATAGCGGTTCGCCTCGGCGATCAGCCGGTTCGCGCGGGCATCAAGCAGGTCCTGCTCGGCGTTCAGCACATCAAGCGTGGTTCGCGCGCCAAGGGTCGCCTCTTCGCGCACGCCGTCGAACGCAGTTTGCGCCGCGCGGATCTGGCGGTCACCGGATTCGATCGAGGCCGCGGATACGCTCAGACCGGCCCAGGCCCGGCCGACGTTCTCGGTCACCACCACAGCCACCTGCCGCAGGGCGGCCCGGGCCTGATCCTGCTGGGCCAAGGATTGCCGATACAGCGCCGACAGCCGGCCGCCGGCATAAAGCGTCTGGTTGAAGGTCAGCCCGACCGACCGGTTGCCAAGCCCGCCGGTTTCGCCGCCAAGGTCCTGCCCGATCACCGCGCGGCCCGACAGCGTCGGGGCCATGTCGGCCTTTGACAGCGCCACGGCCAGATCGGCGATCTTGGCCTGGTGCTGCTGCTGGCGGATCGACGGGTGGGTGCGCAGGGCCACCGACTGCGCGGCGTCCAGACTGCCGGCGGTGGAGGGCGCGCGCGGCAGGGCGGCAAGGCGGCCCGGATAGGCCCCGGTTGCGGCCTTGTAGCGTTCACGCGCCAGCATCAGGTCGCCTTCGGCGGCCGACAGGCCCGACCGGGCCTCGGCCAGCCGCGCTTCGGCCAGGGCCACATCGGTGCGCGTCACGTCGCCGACTTCGAACCGGTCTTGCGCCGCCCGCAACTCCTGGGTGATCAGCCGCTGGTTCGACTGCCGCAGCGCCACGATTTCCGATTGCAGCCGCACGTCGACATAGGCCGACACGGCATCAAGCAGCACGTTCTGTTCCACGCCGACCAAGGCCTGCCGCGTCGCCAGCACCGATTCTTCGGCAATCTGGATGCCCAGCTTGGTGCGGCCAAAGTCCAGCAGCGTCAGGTTGGCCGACAGGTTGAGCGTGGTGGTAAGCCCGTCGTTCCAGTCAGACCCGGTCGGCGTGTCGATTTCTGATGCGCCATAGGTCGACTGCACGGTGTATTGCACCACCGGGCGCAGGCGGGCGACGGCAAGCGCCACATCCTCGTCCGCCGCGCGCAGCACCGCCTGATTCTGATCAAGCAGATTTGAATTCCTGTAGGCGGCGATGAAGGCGTCGGCCAGCGTTTCAGACCACGCCGCAGGCGCGCCCATGACCGCCCCGAGGACGGCTACCATACTGAACAACTTGCGCATTCCGACCCCTGCTCGTTACGCCCGGGCATGACACGCCACCCGCAGCCAGTTCCGTCGCACCCCAAGACAGATGGCGTGCGGTTCGTCGATCTCAAGCCCTAGAGCACAAACCCCCGTGGGGCGGCAAAGCCCGGCAGCACCGGCGCCGTGGCGTTGAACGCAAAGCGCCAGGTCATCGTGCCGCCCGATTTGTAGCCGACCCGCGCGACGCCAAGCGCGCCGGTCATGAACACCGCCGCAATCCGCCCGCCATCGCGGATCTGCGCCAGAATGGCCTCGGGCACGGTTTCCACCCCGCCCTGCAGCACGACAACATCATAGGGGCCCTTGGCCGGCGCTCCGGCCGCGATCGGCCCGGTCACCAGTTCTGCCCCGCCGACATGCGCCGCCAGATGCGCGGCCGCCGCCAGAGCCAGCGCCGGCTCCTGTTCGACCGCCACCACCGACCCCGCCAGCCGCCCGATGACCGCCGTCGAATATCCATAGCCGCAGCCAAGGTCGAGAACCCGCTCGTCCGGCTGAATGTCCAGCGCGTCCAGAAGCTTGGCCAATGTCCGCGCCTCAAGCACCACGCGCCCCGTTGCAATCGGGGTGTTCTCGCCGACATAGGCCGCCTCGCGCAGCGCATCGGGCAGATACACTTCGCGCGGGACCGCCAGCATGGCCGCGATGATCGGGAATTTGGTGACATCCGATGGCCGCACTTGCGTATCGACCATCATCACGCGGCGGGCTGCATAGTCGCTCATATCTGAACTCGTCGGTCTAGATTGCTGCTGATCCCTCTTGCCACAGTATCCGGCACGGGGCAACCGGTCCTGCGCCAAGTCCGCGCGCGGGGCCAAGAATTTCGCCTGCTGGCGCCCCATTGCCACAGAAGTCAGCGGGCGCGCAAAGCCTGTCCGGCAAACCCGTTGCCGGTCGATGCCAGCGCCCGCTCGCCCAGGCGGCGAAAGGTGTCGGACGCGGTGGCAAGCCGGGCCTGCCATTCTGGGTTGGGCTCTTGCCCCTCGGTCACCCGGAAGAACACCTGCAACAGGCAGGCAATCGCAAACGGCTCGATCAGCGCGGCCTTGACCGCCCAGGCGAACAGCAGCGCAAACACCAGCCCCCCCGCCGACCAGGTGCCCGGCAGGATGTAGACCACCACCGCCGCCGGGGCGAGCATCACCAGAAACACCACCAGCGACAGACCCCAGCTGAACAGCGCCAGCCAGGCCGCGTTGATCAGCATCGGCCGCGCATTCTGGGCATAAAGCACCAGCGCCTCCTGCGCGCCGGACCACGGGTTTTGCGCTTTCGTCCGGATGCCATGCGCCAGGATCACCTCATCCACCAGCCCGACCGCGACCCGCAGATAGGCCCGCACCGCTCCCATCACGATGTCGAGCCCCGGTATCGGCAGAAGGGTCAGCAGGCCCTGCGCCAGCCCGGTGATCGCCCCCACCACCCCCTTGATCAACTGATCAAGCGCGAACAGCGCCGACGCCTCGCCGAACCGTTCGGCCACGATGCGGCGGGCATGGTCGATCTGGCCCCGCCCGTCGGGAATCGTGCCGCCCTCCATCACCTCGACCATCACCGCGATGTGCCCGGCCTTGACGATGTAAAGGATGTAGTCGCGCACGAAGAACAAGACCCCCGCCGTCAGGCCAAAGCCGACCGCCCCGCCCCAGAACGTGGTGTTGACCTGAAACTCGTCCGTCCCCGCGACCCCCACGCCATAGCCGATCCCCGCGCCGGTGCCGGTCGCAACGATGAAGGCGGCAGAAATGCCGAAATACACCGCGATGCGGAACAGCACGAAAGGAGCCGTCCGGAGCATCAGGCCCAAGGCCTTGGTCATCGAAAAATCCCACATCGGAACTGCTCCTTCTGATGGCGCGAGTTTCGGCAGATCGTCGATTTTGGCAAGCCCCTTTGGCGCAAAGCCTTTGTTAACTCCGCTGCGCCAATCTGTGCAGGTCAGATGAGGAGCCGCGATGCACAGACTTACCCCCGCCGATGAACTGGCCGAAATCCGCGCCGAAATGGCCCGCCTGCAGGCGCGGGAGGCGGCTTTGCGCCAGGTGTTTCTGGCCGATCCGGCGCAGCCTGCCACCGGCCGCTGGACCCGGGTCGAGGTTGTGCAGACGCAGGCGCGCGTGTTCGACGCCAGCCTGCTGCCCGCCACCATCCGCAACAATCCCGCCTACCACCGCGACCGGGTGGTGCAGACCTTGCACTGCCTGCCGCTGCCGATGATGCCACCGCCCCGCCCCGGCTGGCCCATCCAGCGCGACGCGGTGCACTAGCGCCACCCGAAGCGGTCCCTTGGGCAGGCGGGCGCCGTTTGTCGCCTTGCAAGCCCCTGACACAGCCCGCATGTCTGGCCCCTCAGGGCCGTTCGGGCGCCCCGCCGCACAACGACCACCCGACCCGATGTCCGACAGCTATTTCCCCTACCACTCCAGCGGCCAATCCCCCGGCAAGTCGCGTGACATGGCGGGTGCGCTGACCAAATTCTCGGTCTCCTTGCGGGCGTCCGACGATGGCCAGCGGGCCTGTGCCCTGACCGAGCGGGCCGGGTTCATCGACCGCTGGCGCACGATCCTCAACGCAGGCGCCGGCAGCGTGACGACGGTGACAGCGTTACGCACGGCCTGCATGCGTTGCTGGCCGCGCTGCCGGCGGGCCATCTGCGCGGGCGGCGGGTGCTGGTGGGGGCGGACTGCTTTCCCTCCCATCATTTCTTGCTGGCGGGCTTGGCAGCGCGGCACGGCTTCACCCTGCACACCGTCCCACTGCGGCAGGGGGCGGCACATGTCGGGGACGAGGGTTTTCTCAACCAGTGGACACCGGATGTCGGGCTTGCCCTGCTGACCTGGGTGTCGTCGACCACTTCGCACCGCACCGGATTGCGGCAGATGGTGGCGCGCGGCCGGGCGATGGGCAGCCTGATCGGGGTGGATATCACCGAAGGCGCCGGCCTCCTGCCGTTCGATGTGGCAGCGCCAGAGGTGGACTTCGCCCTGTCGACCTCGCTGAAATGGATGTGCGGCACGCCGGGGGCCGGGGTGCCGTATGTCGCCCCCCGGCTGATCGCGCATCGCACGCCCGACCTGCGCGGCTGGTTCAGCCAGGACAATCCGTTCAACTGGGACATCACCCGGTTTGCCTACGCCCCCGACATCCGCCGGCTCGACAGCGGCACGCCGGGGGTGATGGCGGCGCTGGCGTCTCGTCCGGCGCTTGACTGGCACGCGGCGCAGAACCGCACGGCGCTGCTGGCCCACAACCGCCGCCTGACCGCCCGGCTGATCGACGCCGCCGACATGCTCGACCTCGCCCTGCTGATCCCGCGCCCCGAGGCCAGGCAGGGCGGCTCGGTCATGCTGCGCCAGCCCGACCGGCATCCGGCGGCCGAGATGGTGGTCACCCTGCGCGCCCAGGGCCTGGTCGCCGATCACCGCAGCCAGACCCTGCGCCAGTCGCCGGGGGTGATGACGACCGACGCCGGCACCGATCGGCTGATCGAGGCGCTGCGCGATCCTGCACCGCTGATCGCCTCACAATCGCCCCGATCGCCACTGGCGACCACCCGCCGCCTGCCCTATCTGTGAGGCGATCACCGCAGGAGCCCCCATGACCGATCCCACCCCCAAGGCGTTCCGCGACGCGATGCGCGGTTTTGTCGGGTCCTGCAGCCTGATCACCATCGGCACCGGCGACGACGCCTCGGGCATGGTGGTGACCTCTGGCATCTCGCTGACCGCCGAGCCGCCGATGGTGCTGGCCTGCGTCAACCGCTCCTCCTCCAGCTGGCCGCTCTTGAAACAGCAGGGCACATTCGGCTGGTCCGCCCTCGGATCGCAGCATCAGCCGGTGGCAGAACGGTTTTCCGGCTTTGGCGGTGTCAAGGGCGCCGCCCGCTACGACGGCGCCCACTGGATCACCGCCATCAGCGGCGCGCGCCTCCTGGCCGATGCCCCGCTGGCGTTCGACTGCACCGTCGAAGAGATGATCGACCGCGGCACCCATTCGATCCTGATCGGCCGGGTGCAGGCGATCTTCACCACCCCGGGCCAGGGCGCACTCCTTTACTGGAACGGCACCTATCATACGCTTGCCGGCTAAGGCTTTCATTCTGATGAAAATATCCCCGCCGGAGGCTCCTGCGTCGGGGACAGGAGCCTCCGGCGGGGATATTTGCAGAACAGAAGAATTGCCCAGTCACAGGAAACTGCGCACCGTCCGCTAGGCGCCGTCTAGTGTGCCGCCCTCTTCATCCTGCAGCGCCGCCTCGCGCAGGCGCGCCGCCCACTTCATCCTGCAGCGCCGCTTCGCGCAGGCGCGCCGCCCATTGGGCCGCATCGAGACGGCCTGCGAGCAGCGCCATGCCGGCCGTTACCCGGTCGAATGTCGACAGCCCCCGGGCGTGGGTGTCGGAGTGGCCGTTGATCAGGCGGCGGGTGCGCTCGGCTTCGGCCGCCAGATCGTCATCCGGCAGATACCCCGTCGCCCCTGCCAGCCAGCGGTCGCGGTGTGCAACCTCCTCGCAGTGGCGCAGGCTGCCGGGCCGCCAGCGGCGCTGGCCCGCCAGTGCGAACAGCATCCCGGACATCCGCCACCTCGCCGTGCCGCAGCCGACGCAGGACTGGTCGATCGACGCTGCCGGATCGTCCACGCAGCGGATCGTCCAGCTTTTTCAGCGACAGCGACGGGCAGCCCGACAGCCGGATGCAGGCATGGTCGCCGGTGCAGATCGCCTCCACCCCGAAGCGCGGCACGTCGCCCCGCCGCCCCTCGGCCATCGCCCTCGCCCGCAGCGGCTTTTGCCGGCGTTGCTTGTTCAGCATGCACTCGCTGGAGGCGACAATCACCTTGGGCCCCGGCGCATTGGTGGTCAGCGCCTCGCGCAGCACATCGCGCATGTGGCCGACATCGTAGGTGTGGTTCACCTGCCGCACCCAGCCGATGCCGATGCCACGCAGCGCGCGGGCAATCGGGTTCCTGGTGGCCTTCGACGCGTCGGGAGACCGCGACGACATCACAGCCTGCCCGCCGGTTGCCGCTGAATAGGAGTTGTCGACAACCAGCCCCACGCCGTCCGACGTGTTGACCACCATGTTGGTAAAGCTGGACGACAGCCCGTTGTGCCAGAACCCGCCATCGCCGATGATCGCCAAGGGCCGCCGCTCGGC
>Ga0105048_10008546_pt1 | contig 16374 bp, 10 predicted proteins | sample MAT05_FD_78382 | JGI IMG/M metagenome (GOLD analysis project Ga0105048, IMG submission 78382) | Freshwater microbial communities from Lake Fryxell liftoff mats and glacier meltwater in Antarctica - MAT-05 | ecosystem: Environmental > Aquatic > Freshwater > Ice > Liftoff microbial mat | place...
CGACCCCCGACCCCACGCCGCCGTCCGTCGCCGCCCCCCCGCCCCGCGCGGGCGCGGTCGGCGCCCGCGCCCGCGCCCGCGTCGCGACCGCGCTCGGCGCGCCCGGCAGCGACCGCCGTCGGGTCGTGGCCAACAGCCTGTGGACGACCGGCGTGTTCGTCGCGAACGCGATCGTCATGTTCTTCCTCTCCCCCTACGTGCTCCGGACCCTCGGCAAGGGCGGGTACGGCGTGTGGGAGATCGTGATGTCGCTCACGGGGTACCTCGGCTTCGCCGACCTCGGCGTGCGCCCCGCCGTCGTCTACTTCGTGGCGCGGCACGACGCGCGCGGCGAGCGCGACGAGGTCAACGGGTACGTGAACGCGGCCCTCGTGACGTTCGGGGCCTGCGGGGCGCTCGTGCTCGTCGGCGCGCTCCTCGTCGCCCCCCACGTCCCGACCTGGTTCGACGTGGACGCGGCCCGCGCCGCCGACACGACGCTCGCCGTGCTCCTCACGAGCGCCTCCCTGGCCCTCACGCTCCCCCTGAACGCGTTCTCCGCCGTCGTGGTGGGCAAGCAGCGGTACGGGCTGCTCTGCGGGACCGACCTCGTCGTGCTGCTCGGCAAGGCCGTGGGCACCCTCTACGTCCTCGGCGCCGGGCACGGGATCCTGGGCCTGGCGTGGGTGACCGTGGGGGCCGACGTCGTCGAGATGGCGGTCAAGGCGGCGTGGGCGTTCCGGATCGAGCCGGGGCTGCGGATCGCGCCCTCCCTGGCGTCCCCGGCCCGCTGCCGCGCCCTGATGCGCTACGGCGGCGCGGCGCTCCTGGTGAGCCTCGCACAGTTGCTCATCTGGCGCACCGACGCGATCGTGATCGGCGCGACGCTCGGGGCCGAGGCCGTGGCGGTCTTCGCCATCGGCAGCAAGCTGCCGACGTACGCGCGCTCGCTGACGACCGCCGCCAGCCGCGTCCTCACCCCCGCCGCGACGCGCCTCGAGGCGCTCGGCGACCGGGCGGGCCTCCTGCGAATGCTCGGGCGCGGCAGCCGCTCCATGCTCCTGGTGGGCGGCGCGATCCTCGCGTACCTGCTGGGCGTCGGCGAGCCGTTCCTCGTCCGCTGGCAGAGCGCCGAGTTCCGGGGCGAGGCGGTCGCGGTCCTCGTCGCCCTGACGGTGGGCGCCGTCGGCCCCATCGCAGCGTACCCGTTCGAGGCGGTGCTCTACGGCGCCGGCCGCGTCCGCCTCCTGGGCATCCTCTCCGTCGTCGAGGCCGCCGCCAACCTGGCCGCGAGCCTGCTCCTCGCGCGCCCGCTCGGCGTCCTCGGCGTCGCGCTCGGCACCACCGTGCCGTCCCTCGTGATCCGGATGTGGGTGCTGCCGGCCTTCGCCGCGCGGACGTTCGGCGGCCGCTTCCTCCCGCTGGCGCTCCGCGCGTGGACGACGCCGCTGCTCGCGACGGCCGTCGTGGCGCTCGCGCTGCGCGCGCTCGTCGACCCCGCGGCGCCCCTCGGCTGGCCGGCGCTGTTCGGGCTCGCCGCGGGGACCCAGGTCGTGTTCCTGGCGCTGCACGCGCTGCTCGCACGCCTCGCCCCGCCCTCGCTCCGCCTCGCCACGCTCCCCGTGCCGTCCGCCGCGACGCCGACGTCTGCATGAGGCGCGACGACGCCTCGTTCGTCGAGTTGCCCGCGGCGCGCCCCGCCGCCGCGCCGACGCCCGAGGGCGCGCGGCCGGCGGCCGATCGCGGGTTCTTCGCGTTCGCGTCCACGTCGCTCCGGGGGCTGTCCACGCCGTTCCTCTGCCTCCTGGGCTACCTCCTCCTCCAGACGACCTTCTTCGACGAGGAGTGGCCGAGCCTCGGCCGCTTCCGCCCGCGCCTGCTCCTCGGTGGGGCGGCGCTGCTCGTGGCCGGGACGCGGCTCCTCACGGCGGCGCGCGAGCGCGACGCGGCGCCGGCCCCGCACCGCGCCGTCACCGGCTGGCTCGTCGCCTTCGTGATCGGCGGCCTCCTCGCGACGCTGTGGGCCTTCGAGCCCGGCATCGCGCGGCCCGTCCAGATCGAGATGACGACGACGATGCTCGTCTTTTTCCTCCTGCTCGCCATCGTCCGCACGCGGCGCGAGGTCGTCGTCACGATCCTCGTCCTCGCCGCCGGCGCCGGGCTCTACCTGCTGCGCTCGTTCACGGAGTACCTCGCGGGCAAGCACATGTTCACCATGGGCGTGTCGCGCATGATGGGCGCCGGCCTCTCCGTCTCCGACCCCAATTCGTTCGCCGGCACCCTCGCATTCTCCCTCCCCCTGCTCACGTGGTGCGCCGTCCGCACCCGGCACGCGCTCCTGCGCGCGTGTGTCGTCGTCTACGGCCTGCTCGCGACGTACTGCGTCATCCAGACCCACAGCCGCTCGGGGCTGGTGCTCCACCTCCTCAACGTCCTCTTCGCGCTCGCCCTCCTGCCGAGCCGCAAGGTGAAGGTGGCGCTCGCGCTGACCCTCGTCGGCCTCGGCGTCTGGATCGCGTCGAGCCAGACCGACGAGGCGCTCGACCGCTACGCCTCGATCCTCTCCGAGCGGACGTACACGAAGGAGAGCAGCACCGTCGGCCGGATCGAGGGCTACAAGGTCGCGTGGCGCATGTTCACGGAGAACCCGCTCACCGGCGTCGGGCCGGGCAATTGGCCCGCCTACCGGATGCGCCGCGTCGACGGCGAGAAATTGATGCCCCACAACCTCGCGGGGCAGGTGATCGCCACCTACGGCCTCGCGGGGCTCCTCCCGTTCGTGGGGTACCTGGGCGCCGTCGGCCTGCTCGCGCTGCGCGTCCGCCGCCGGCGCGCGGGCTCCGCCGACCCCTGGGACCTCGCGGTCCGCGACCTGGCGCTCGTCGTCCCCTTCACGCTCCTGCTGCTCCTTGTGTCCGGCCTCGGCGCCCACAACGTGGACCGGGCCGCGTGGTATCTCCTGCCGGCGCTCCTCGTCGTCGCCGCCCGCGCGACGGCCCCGGGCGACCCGCCCGCCGACCCCGCCGGCACTCCCGCCGGCACTCCCGCCCGCGTTTCGGTCCCCGGAGGTGCCCGCCCATGACCGCCCCCGTCGTACGCAACGCCCTCACCGTGGACGTCGAGGACTGGTACCAGGTCTCGGGCTTCGAAGCCGTGGTCCGCCGCGAGGACTGGCCCGCGTACGCCTCCCGCGTCGTCCGCAACACGGGCCTCGTGCTCGACCTGCTCGCCGCGAAACGCGTGCACGCCACGTTCTTCTGCCTCGGCTGGGTCGCCGCGCGCCACCCGGCGCTCCTCCGCGAGATCGCGGCCCGCGGCCACGAGGTGGCCTCCCACGGCTGGGACCACCGGCTCGCGACCACGTTCACGCCGGAGGGTTTCCGCGCCGACCTCCGCCGCGCCGCCGACGCCATCACGGCCGCGTGCGGCGTGGTGCCGCGCGGCTACCGCGCGCCGTCGTTCTCCGTGGCCCCGTCCAACCTCTGGGTGTTCGACGTGCTGCGCGACGAGGGCTACGCCTACTCGAGCAGCGTGTTCCCCGTGCGGCACGACCGCTACGGCATCCCCGACTTCCCCCGCCGGCCCGTGGTGCTCGCGGGCGCCGACGGCCGCACGCTGTGGGAGTCCCCCATGACCACGCGCCGCGTGCTCGGGCGCAACCTCCCCGTCGCGGGCGGCGGATGGATGCGCCTCCTCCCGGGGGCCGTCATGCGCCGGGCCTTGCGTCACGAGAACGCGGCGGGCGTCCCGACGATCGTCTACCTCCACCCGTGGGAACTCGACCCCGACCAGCCCCGCCTCGCCTCGGTCCCCTGGCGCGCCCGCTTCCGCCACACCCTCAACCTCGCACGCATGCGCGACCGCCTCGCGGCGCTCCTCGACGCGCTACCGTTCGGGACGGTCCGCGAGGCCCTGGCCGGGTTGGACCCCGGGACCTCCGGCCACGTCCTCCCGTCCGCCGCTCCGGCGGGGCTATCCTGACAAGATGCCCCCGCACGCCCTTCCGCCGCCCCGGTCTCGCGCCACGCCGTCCCCGCGGACACGCCCGTCCTTCGCCGGGATCGCCGCGCTGACGCTGGGGCTCGGGGTCGCGTGCGGCGGGGGCGGCGGCGGAGGAGGCGGCGGCGGGATCCCGCCCGAGCCTCCGCCGCCGACGGTCGTGCCCGGACTCGAGACGCCGGACCTGACGGCGACGCCGGGCGCGAGCGCCGGGAGCGTCGTCCTCCGGTTCACGGCACCGGCGCCGCAGGCGAGCGCGTACGTGGTGCGCAGCCGCGTGCGCCACCTCGAGACCGTCGCCGACCTCGCCGCGTCGACCGTGGTCCCCTACGGCGGGACGCCCGGCGCGCCGGGCGCGGCCGAGACCCTCGTCCTCACGGGCCTCGAGGCGGCGCAGACGCTGCAGTTCGCCGTCGAGGTCGTGCGCGGCGCGACGACGTCGTGGTTCGGTTTCGCGGTCGCGTGCCGCGTGCCCGGCGGGCCGCCGACCGCGCCGGCCACCGCGATCCCGCTCACGGGCCCGGCGACGCTGTCGCAGGAGGGCGCGACGTACCTGCTGACCCAGGACGTGACGGCGCCGGGGACCGCGTTCCGCATCACCGCGCGCGACGTCGTGCTCGACCTCGGCGGGCGCACGGTGACGTACGGGACGGCCGCGGGCACGAGCTACGGCGTCCACAGCGAATACCTCTACAACTCGGGCACGGTCACCGTGCGCAACGGGCGGATCGTGCAGGGCGGCGCCGACGCGGCGCAGTCGCACGGCGTCTGGCTCCGCGGCGGGCACCACCTCCGCATGTCCTGGCTCGACGTGACCGTGCGCGGCGACGACACGTCGGGCCTCGTGGTCGGCGACAGCCCCACGGGCGACGTCCGCGTGGACCACTGCACCGTGCGGTGCGACACGCGGGTCGTGACGAACCGCTCCTACCCCGGCGTCGCCGCCATCTTCGTCGAGAGCGTCACGAAGGCCGTGCAACTCGACCACAACCTCGTGCTCGCGAGCCCCCAGTGGGGTCTGAAGCTGCAGGGCAACGCGACGACGGGCGAGGCCACCGTCCACCACAACCGCGTGCTGGGGACGAAGGCGCTCGTCGCCAACGCGTACATGTTCGGGGTCTACAAGCCGACGGTGGACGTGTTCGAGAACGAGGGCGCGGGCGAGTCGCGCGGCCTCCACCTCGACGGCGTGGACGGCTCGGGGACGTCGTGCCGCGTGCACGACAACGTCCTCCGCGTGCAGGACCAGCCGAACGCCGAGTACCCCGACTTCCACTGGGTCCACGGCATCAAGCTCGAGGGCGCCACCGGCACCCGCATCGACCGCAACCTGGTGATCGGCACCGCCGACCCGACGCACGGCGAGGTCCGCGCGCTCGACCTCGACCTCGAGGGCACGGCGGGGGTCGTGATCGAGCAGAATCGCGTGCACGCGGTCTCCACCACGCCGACGCTCCGCGCGCACGCGCTCGAGTGGTCGTCGGGCACGGTCGCCGCGCCGAACGACGTCGTGCTGCGGCGCAACGTCTTCCGGGCCACGGACCGCCTGATCGACCGCGCCTGGGGCGCCCGCCGCGGCGGCCTGCTGCGCGACAACGTCTTCGTGCGCGACCTCGCGCAGGGGACCGGCCACCCGTTCCTCTTCGAGTACTTCGACAACAGCGACTCGTTGACTTCGACCGGCCACCGCCTCCTCGACCCGATCACGACCGAGGACCTCCTCGCGGTGGACCAGTGGGGCGGCGCGGGCCCGTACGCGACCACGCGCGAGTGGACGCTCGCGATCCTGGCCGTGGACGCCGCGGGGGCGCCCGTCCCCGGCGCGTCCGTCGTGGTCCGCGACGCGGACGGCGCCACGGCGTGGTCCGCGACGACCGACACCGCGGGCTTCGCCTCGGGTGCCGTCGTCGCGCACGAGATCGTGAACGGGCCCACGGCGAGCGGGCACGACCCCTTGAGCGTCACGGTCGGCAAGGCCGGCGTCGGCAACTTCGTCGGCCCAGTCACCGTTGACCGCCGGACGTTGCTGCGCGTGGACGTGCCCGCGGGCACGGCGACCACGGACGCGACGCCGCCCGCGCCCCCCGCCGGCGTCGTCGCGCTGCGCGTGTCGGCGTCGCGCGTGTATGCGCGCTGGGAACCGGCGACCGACGCGTCCGGGATCGTGGGCTACCTCGTCGCGGTCGGGGGGGAACCGGTCCTCGTGACCGACGAGAACCAGGCCTACGTCGCGGGCCTGCCGCCCGGCACCACCGCGTCCGTGACGGTGAGCGCGATCGACCGAGGGGGCAACGCGTCCCCGCCGTCCGCGCCCGCGGTCACGAGCACGGGTCCCGAGGACCGCGGGCCGTGAGCCCGGCCGGGACGGGCCGCGGGTCGCCGGCGTGACCCGCGTCCTGCACCTGCGCAACGCCGACCGGTTCGGCGGGCCCGAACGGCTGATCCTCGAGCAGGCCGCGCGGGCGACCCGCACCCGCCCGGTCGTCGTGACGTTCGCGCGCCCGGGCGCGACGACGCCGTTCGTCGACGCGCTGCGGGCGCGCGGCGTCGAGACCGTCGTGATCCCGCAGGCGGGGTCGTACGACCCACGGATCGTGGGCCGGGTGCGCGAGGCGATCGCGCGCACCGCCGCCGAGGTCCTCGTCGGCCACGACTACAAGGCGAACCTCGTGCTCGCGGCGGCGGCCCGCGGCACGCACCTCCCCCGCGCCGCGGTCGTCCACGGCTACACGGCGGAGGACCGCAAGGTCGCGTTCTTCGAGGCCGTGGACCGCCGCCTGCTGCGCCGCGTGGCCGCCGTGGTGGCCGTCAGCGCAGCCACCCGCGCGGCGCTGCGCGACGCCGGCGTGCCCGCCGACCGCGTGCACATGATCGAGAACGCCGTGGACGTGAAGGCCGTCGCCGCCGAGGCGGCCGCCGGTCGCGAGGCGGTCCGGGCCTCGTGGTCCCTCGCGCCGACCGACCTCGCCTTGGTGGCGCTCGGCCGCTTCAGCCCCGAGAAGGGCCACGCGACGCTCGTCGAGGCCTTCCACGCGGTGGCGCGCGCCGTCCCGCGGGCGCGCCTCGTCCTCGTCGGGGACGGGGTCCTCGAGGGCGAGTTGCGCCGGGCGGCGGCGGCGCTGCCCGCCGACCGGGTCGTCTTCGCCGGATGGCGGACCGACCCCGCCCGATGCCTCGGCGCCGCCGACGTCTTCGTCCTCCCGTCCCTGCGCGAAGGGCTCCCCCTCGCGGTGCTCGAGGCCCTGGCCGCAGGCGTCCCCGTGTGCGCGTCGGCCGTCGGCGGCGTTCCGGACGCGCTCGACGACGGCGCCTGCGGCACGCTGGTCCCACCGGGGGACCCGTCCGCACTCGCCGACGCCCTCGTCGCGCTGCTGTCCTCGCCGGACGCCCGCGCCCGGACGGCGGCCGCCGGCAGGGCCCGGGTCCGCGACCACTTCGATGCACCCCGGCAAGCCGCCCGCCTCGAAGCCCTGTGGACGGAACTTCACTCGGCGGGGGTCCCCGGCCGATAGGCTCGGAAGGGGAACCCGAGGTCTCGATGCGCCGCCCCCGCCCCGCGCTGGTCCGCCTGCTGCTGCCGGTCCTCCTGCTCGCGAGCGCCGCGCTCGGCGGGTGCGGGGTCGGCGGGATCGACGCGCTCGACGAAGCCCTCGGGAACGGCGGCAGCGGCGCGCCGATCGCCGCGACGATGTCGGCGAGCGAGCGGTCCCTCGCCGAGGCGGTGTTCGCCCTGGTGAACGAGGAGCGCGCACGCACCGGCATCGAACCCGTCGCGTGGAGCGAACCCGCCGCGACCGCGGCCTACGACCACGCGGTGGACATGGACCTGCGCGACTTCTTCGCCCACGACAACCCCGACGGCGCGTCGCCGGGCACCCGCCTGGCGCGGGTCGGTGTCGGAGGGCGCGGCTGGGGCGAGAACATCGCGCGAGGGCAGGCGAGCGCGGCGGCCGTCATGGACGCGTGGATGAACTCGCCCGGGCACCGCGCGAACATCCTCAACCCCACCTACCGGTTCCTCGGCGTCGGCGTCCACACCGGCATCGACGGCCCGTGGTGGGTGCAGGACTTCCTGACGCCGTAGCGCGGGACGACGCGGGCCCTCGGCGCGGGACGCGAGGCCCGGCGGGTCGCGCTGGCGCTTCCGAAGAAGTTGCTTCTGAAGATGCTGCTTCTGGAGGAGCTTCGGAGGAAGCTTCCGAAGAGTGCGCCTTCGCTCGGCTTCCCGTGGGCCCCGCCCCCCGAAACCGGCTCAGCGCCGACCGCGGAGCATCGCGAGCGCGCCGCTCGCGAGCAGACGGAACCGGGCGAACGACAGGTCCGCCCCCACCCCGACGCGCTCGAGCGCGTGCCGGTCGGTGGTCGGCGTGTTGAAGCCCTCGACCGTCGCGAGCGCGAACCGGACCCCCCAATGCGTCAACGCGGCGCGCGCGCGGTCGTCGAAGTCCATGAACCGGCCGTTGGGGTACGCGAAGACGGTGGGGACGCGGCCCGTGCGGCGCGCGACCTCCTCGTGCGACCGCCCGATCGCCGCCGCGACCTGGCCGTCGGGCATTCGCGCGAGGACCTCGTGGCGCGTCGAGTGGCCGGCGAACCCCCACCGCCCCTCGCGCCGCATCCCGTCCACCTCGTCCCAGCCGAGCATGCGGAAGTCGGCGGGGTCCTCGGGCCCCAGCCGGCCGAGCGCCGCGAGGAGCGCCGCGAGCCGCGCGTCCTTCTCGGCGACCGGCAGCCCCTTCAGCGCCCGGACGCTGGTCGCGTACGCCCTAGCCTTGCGTGCCGGCGTGTCGGTTGCGCACCGCACGAGCCCGAGGTCGGGGACGTCCACCACGGCGACCGCGCTGCGCGCGAACGCGAGGTACAGCCGGTCGGGCCACACGACCTCGCCGGTCCCGACGAGGTCCGTGACGAGAAACACGGTGGCGTGCAGCCCGTGCGCCGCCAGGACGGGCCCGGCCACCGTCCGCACGTTGCGGTAGCCGTCGTCGAACGTGAGCGCGAGCGCGCGGTCGGGGAGCGTCCCGGCCGCGAGCCCGGCGAGGGCCTCCTCGAGCGGCAGCACGGCGTAGCGCCGGGCCACCCACGCCATCTGGCGCGCGAACGCCTCGCGGGGCAGTTGGTGCCAGCACGGGACCTCGAGCGGGCGCGCCACGACGCCGTGGTACATGAGGATCGTGAGGTCGCGGCGGTGCCGGCGGCGAGCGAGCGCGGGCAGCCCGAGGCCGCAGAGCAGACGGTCGCGCAGGTCGAGGCTCACGGCGCGCCGCCCCGCGCGCGCGCCACCGCGCCCGCCCACGCCTCGACCAGTCGCGGCGCCACGCGCCCCCACTCGTTCGACGCGAGCACGACCGCGCGGCCGCGCACGGCGCGCGCGGCCGCGCGCGCGGGGTCCCGCAAGACCGCGACCGTCGCCGCCGCGAAGGCCTCGGGGCCGTCGGCAAGGTCGGCCCCGTCGGCGACGTCGAGGCCCTCGGCGCCCACCGTCGTCGAGACGACGGGCCGCGCCATGGCCAGGGCCTCGCAGATCTTCAGCCGCGACCCGCCGCCGACGCGCAGGGGCACCACCAGCGCCGCGGCGCGCGCCACGAACGGCCGCACGTCGGGCACCGACGCGGCGACCGTCGTCGCGGGGGCCGCCGCGCACCGCGCCACGAGCCACGGCGGAGGCGCGCGGCCGACGACGGTGAGCCGGACCGCGGGCACGGCAGCGCGCACCCGGGCCCAGACTTCGTCGAGGAACCAGACGACGCCGTCCTGGTTCGGACGCCAGTCGAGCGACCCGAGGAACAGGAGTTCGGTCGAGCCGTCGGCGGCCCCCGGGACCGGCACGAAGCGGTCGGCGTCGACGCCGTTCGGCACCACGGTCACATGGGCCTGCCCGGTCCACGCGCGGATCTTCGCGGCGTCGCCCTCGCTCACCGCCACGACACCCGCGGCGCCCGCGAGGGCCGCGCGCTCGAAGCGTGCCACCTTCCGGTGCTGCAGCGCGACGTAGGCACGCCGCGGCGCCGAGCGCTCGGCCGCGCGGTACCGCGCCCAGATCTCGCTCTCGACGTTGTGGGCCGACACGACCACGGGCACGCCCACGTCGGCGGGCACGTTGGCCACGAGCGGGGTCCACTCGACGTGGACCACGTCGGGCCGCCGGAGCGCGACGAGTTCGGCGACCTTCGCGCGCACGGCGGCGAGCCGGTGCCCCATGACCATGTACGGGACGCGCAAGGGCACGTTGCGCAGGAGGTCCCAGGCGAACCGCGCCCCGCGCTTCACCAGGGCCCGGCGCGGCACGACGACGACGCGGATCCCCGCAGCCTCGACCTCCGGCACGCCCGTCGGCGGGGCCTCGGCGGGCACGACGAGCGTGACGTCGTGGTCGCGTGCGACGCGCCGGAGGAGCTCGAACGTCCGGATGCGCTTCCCCGAGTCGGTCGGGTACGGCAGGGCCTCGTCCACGACGAGCACCCTCACGGCCCGCACTCCACGCGGCTGATGCAGTAGCGGACCTTGCCGTTGGCCGACGGCGCCAGCCGGTCCACGCGGTGGAGCCGGACGTCCAGTTCGTCGAAGAACATGCGGCGGAGCCGTTCCGCCATGACCTGCTCGTCGCCGGGCCGGTACTGCGGCGACGCGACCCAGTTCACGTCGAGCACGGCGAGCTCGGGCTGGACGAGTTGCGCGTCGAGCACGCCGAGCCCGACGCGGTACGCACGGAGGTCGGCGACGACGCCGGGGACGCGCCGCCCGGAGGGCAGCGTGAACACGTCGTTGAGGCGGCCGTCCACGGCGCCCAGCACCGGCCGAGGGTCGCCGCACGGGCAGGGCACGGAATCGAGGGTGCCGCGGTCGCCGATCTCGTAGCGGATGAGCGGCATGGCGCGGTTCACGAGGTCGGTCACGAGCAGGCTGCCGTCGTCGTCGCGCTCGAGCAGGACGCACGCGGTGTTGACGTGGAGGCGGTGCTCGCCGCACTCCGCCGCGATCCAGCCGCACTCGCGCGCGCCGTAGAACGTGTAGACCTCGCAGCCCATGGCGGCGCGCACACGCTCGCGCTGCTCGGGGAGCACGGGCTCCGCCGTGAGGAGCGCGAGCGGGATCCGCAGCCGGCGCCCCGTGGCGAGGAGGCGACGCGCGAGAAGGTCGGCGGCGCTCGGGTAGGCCTGCAGGACGTGCGGCCGGAAGCGCTGGAGCCGGTCGGCGTGTTCGTCGAGCCGCGCGTCGGAGAGCTCGCCGGCGGGCAGCCACAGGCTGCGGTCCACCAGCCGCCGAACCGCGGCCGCCTTGGCCCGGTGGGCCCAGTCGAGGTCCTCGGGCGGTCCGTCCTGGGCGGCGCCCCAGAGGAACGCGCTGCGGTGGCCGAGGCGCCAGCCCATGCGCCGCTTCAGCACGTACGAGGCCGCGTCCTTCCAGGCGACCGCCCGGCGCGTCTGCCGGAACGGGACGGGCGCGCTCGTGGAGCCGCCCGTGCGCGCCTCCACCAGGGGCACGTGGGCGTAGGCGCTCGACACGAGGCGGTCGGGCGCCGCGGCGAGGGCCTGGCGGGTGAGCCGCGGCAGCCGGCGGAGGTCGTCGAGCGACGCGAAGGCCGCAGGGTCGAAGGCCACCGCGTCCATCTGCTCGCGGTACCACGGCACCGTGGCGTGTGCGTGGACGAGCAGCGCGCGCAGCTCCCGCAGCCGTCGCGCGCGCATGGGCACCCGCGGCAGCGCCAGCACCCCCGCCAGCACGCGCTTGCGCGCGGGCCCGCGGTCGCCGCGGATCGTCGCGACGAGGGGCTTGACGACGTTGCTGTAGAGCGGCTCGAGCCCGTCCTCGTGCGGGACCCGGTGACGCTGCCGCGACCGGCGACGCCCGGGTCGTTCGACGCACGCCGACGGGGCTTCGCGCGGCGGCGGGGCCGCGCCCTGCGGCGGGGCGTCGGCGGCGGACGCCGCGTCCCCGCCCGATCCCGCGGCGGCGCCCCGGCGGGTCTCCGCCAGCGCGGCCTCCGTCACCTTGGACTGGCAATGGCGCACCTTGCCGTTGGGCCCCGGGAGGATCCGCTCCTCGCGGTGGAGGACGATCTCCAGCTCGCCGAAGAACAGGTGCGTGATGGCGGCCCGGAATGCCGCGAGGTCGTCCGGGCAAAAGCTCGGCCCGGGTACGTACCGCACGTCGAGCCGCGTGAACGTTTCCTGCACGAACTGCGCGTCGAGCACGCCGTACGACTCGAAGCCGAGCCCACGCACGTCGGCGAGCACGCCCGGCACGCGCCGCCCCGAGGGCAACAGGAACACGTCGACCTCACGGCCCTCGAGCCGCGCGAGCACGGGCCTCGGGTCGCCGCAGGGGCACGGCTCGGGGTCGAGGGCGCCGCGGTCGCCGATCTCGTACCGCAGGAGGGGCATGGCGAGGTTGAGCAGGTCGGTCACGAGCAGCCGGCCGTCGTCGAGGGCCTCGACGTGGACGCCGGCCGTGTTCACGTGCAGCCGGTGGTCCTCGGGGCACTCCGACGCGATCCACCCGCACTCGCGGGCGCCGTAGAAGGTCACGACGTCGCTGTCGAAGCTCGCCGCGATCCGCTCGCGCTGCGCCGGCAGCACGGGCTCCGCCGTCAGCACCACCAAGGGAACGTGCAGGGGGATGCCGCGCTCGGCCGCGCGCCGCGCGAGCAGGTCGGTGGCGCTTGGGTAGCCCTGGAGCACCGCCGGGCGGAACCGGCGGAGTTCGTCGAGGTGGCGGTCGAGGCGCGCGTCGGAGAGGTCGCCCGCGGGCAGGAAGATCGCCCCCTCGACGATGCGGCCGAGCAGGAAGTCCTTCGCCCGCCGGAGCGGGTCCTGCCGCAGGTCGGGGCCGTCGCGCGCCGCGCCCCAGAGATAGGCCGCGCGATGGCCCCGGCGCCAGCCCATGCGGGCGCGGAGCGCGATCGCCGCGGCGTTCTTCAGCTCGATGCACTCCCGCGTCTGGAAGAACGGGACCGGCGCCGACGTCGTGCCGCCGGAGCGGTGGACCACGAGCCGCGCCGGGTCGAACTGGGTCGAGATGAGGTCGCGCGCGCGGGCCTGGACCTCGGCGCGCGGCAGCGGCTCGAGGGCCGCCAGGTCGGCCACCGACCGCATGCGCGCCGGGTCGAAGCCGGCGTCCGCCATGCGTTTCGCGTGGTACGGGACGGTGTCGCGCGCATGCTGGAGCAGCGCCTTCAGGCGCGCGAACGTCTCCGCCTCCTGGGCGGCGCGGGACAGGTCGAGGTAGCGGCGAAACGTGCGCACGTGCTGGTAGACGCGGTCCCCGCGGACCCGCGCCACGAGCGGCTTCAGGACGGCGCCGCGCAGCGGCGCCATGGCGTCGGCGACGCGCCTCACGCGCCGCCCTCCGACGCCGACGGCGCCGGCGTGAAGCGGCCGCGCAGGTAGCCGACGCCGAGGCCCGCGTGCAGCACCGGGAACGCCAGGGCCGTCCGCAACGTCGTCGCCATGCCGAGCCCGCGCGTCGCGGCCACGGCGAAGCCGAGCGCGAGCAGCGCGTACAGCGCGTACCCCCCCGCGACGACCGCCGTGACGACGCGCGGGAGCCCGGGCGCCGCGGCGAGGGCCGGCAGCCCGGCGACGAACGCCGCGGGCACCAGGCTCTCGACGGTGAACGACGACGGGTGCTTGCGGTGGAGGCGCGCGCGGCCGAGGCCGTACCGCGCCATCTGCCGGAACAGGGCGCCGTAGGTCGCGCGGGGCTCGTAGGCCACGGCCAGCCGGTCGCTCGTCCACGTGACGAGCCCCGCCTGCTCGACGCGGGTGTTCAGCTCCACGTCCTCGCAGGCATCGAACGTCACGTCGAACGGCCCCACGCGGGCGAAGACGTCGCGCCGGTACATGGCGCCGCTGCTCACGGGGCTCGTGCGGCGCTCGCCGTCGCGGTAGATCTCCGACGCCGTGCTGTGCCCGAAGGGCGACGTGCGCGCGGCGGCGATCGCGCGGGCCCCGCGCCCGCCCCCGGCCGCGACGAGCGGCTGCGGGCGGGCGAGGCAGTCGGCGCCCGTCCGTTCGAAGAGGTCCACCATGTCGGCGAGCAGCGTCGGGCTCGGGATGCGGCAGTGGCCGTCGACGTACGCGACGAAGCGTCCGCACGCGGCCGCGGCCCCGATCGCCCGCGCCGCCGACGACCGGCGCCGTGGGTTGTCGAGCAGGCGCACGCGCGCGTCCCGCGCCGCGACGCCCTCGACGCGGGCCCGCGTGTCGTCCGTGGAGCGTCCGTCGACGACGAGGACCTCCATGCGCTCCGGCGGGAACCGTTGGGCCAAGAGGTCGCCGAGGACGGCCTCGATGTGCGTCCCCTCGTTGCGGACCGGCACCACGACCGTGACCTCGAGGGTCGCGGGGGGGGCGGCGACGGACGCGGGGACGGCGGACGACGGCATAGGGATCCGGGACGCGGGACGCCGGCCCGTGTGGGGCGGCGTTCGTGAGTTCGTAGGGTCTCGCAGGCGCTCGCAGGCACGCCCACGCGGTCGGGCGCTCGCGCCGCCCGGTCCCATTCTCATCGACCGGGCCACGGGGGCGCCGAAAGCCATGGGCGCGACGGACCTCCGGCCGGGCCTCGCGTGGGGCGCCGGAGGGTTCCGCACACGTCGAGGGGTAGCATCGGTCGATCTGGAAGCGTCGGCGGCGCCCCGGCCCCGCCCTCCGACCCCCGTGCCCACGCTCCGCCCCCCTCCGTCGTCGTCGGACCGTCGCGCCGCGGCGTGCCGCGGACGCGCCGCGTGATCCGCCGCGCGGCGTGGCACCTCCTGACGGGACGGCGTGAGCCCGGGTGGGCCGAGGCCGTGGCGGAGATCCGCGCCGTCGCCTCGCTCGCGCCCGCGGCGTTCCGGGCGCGCGCGGCACAGGGGCTCGCCGCGCACCTCCGCTGGGCGGCGACGACGGTGCCCGCACTGCGCGGCACGGCGCCCGACGCGCCGCTGGCCGCGTTCCCGGTGCTCACCCGCGCGCGGCTGCAGGCCGACCTCGAGGCGCTGCGCGACCCGAGCCGGCCCCGCGACGCGTTCGTCCTCGAGGCGAGCGGGGGCTCGACGGGCGCGCCGGTGCAGGTGTGGCGCGACGTCGCGGCGGCGCGGTGGACGTTCGCGCAGGAGGTCCACCTGCTCGAGACGTGGGGCCTCGCGCCGTGGTGCCGACGCGCCTACCTCTGGGGCGACGACCGCGAGCAGCGCGACGTGCGGTGGAAGGAGCGGGTCGCGCGGCGGTTGCTGCCGAACGTGTTCCTGAACGCGTTCGGGATGGACGAGGCGCGGATGGCCGGGTTCGCCGACCGGCTCGACGCGTTCCGCCCGGAGATGGTGCAGGGCTATGCGACCGCGCTCGACCTCTTCGCGTCGTTCCTGCTCGCGACGGGTCGCGCGGTGGCCGCGCCGCGCGTCGTGCGCTCGTCGGCGGAGGCGCTGCCCGCCGAGGCGCGCGCGCGCATCGAGCGGGCGTTCCGCGCGCCCGTCCGCGACGTGTACGGCTCGCGCGAGAGCACGCACCTCGCGGCGCAGTGCGCCCACGGCGGCTTCCACGTGCTCGGGTTCGGCCGTGTCGTCGAGGTGGTGGACGACGCGGGGGCGCCGGCCGGGCCTGGCGTCGCGGGACGCGTGCTCGTCACCGACCTCACGAACCGCGCCATGGCACTCGTGCGCTACGAGAACGGCGACGTGGCGTCGTGGGCGCGCGAGGACGGGCCGTGTCCGTGCGGCGCGCCGTTCCCGCGGCTCGAGCGCGTCCTCGGCCGCACGAGCGACTTCCTGACGGCGGCGGACGGGCGGCGGATCCACGGCGAGTGGTTCACGCACCTCTTCTACGGCCGCACGGGCGTCGCCCGCTTCCAGGTGCACCAGCGCTCGCCCGCCCGCGTCGAGGTCCGCACCGTGGGGCCGGCGACCGACGCCGACCTCGCGCCCGTGCTCGCCGCGATCCGCGGGGCCCTGGGCCCGGAGGTGACGGTCGCGTGGGAGCGCGTGGACGCGATCCCGCTCACGAAGGCCGGGAAGCACCGCTTCACGCTGTCCGACGTCCCCTTCCTCCCGACCCGTCCATGAGCGCCGACGCCGCGGCCCCCCGCCGGGTCCTCCTGCTCTGCGACGCCTACTGGAACCCCCACGGGGGCACCGAGGGGCAGATCCACGCGCTGGTCGCGAACCTGCCCCCGGGCTGGGCCGCCGAGCTGTGGATCGCGCACGACTCGCCGTTCCTCGCGGCGCACCCGTTCCCGTGCCGCACGCGTTCGCTGCGACTGGGGTCGCTCTCGCGGCCGTGGACGTGGATGCGCGTGCGGCGCCTCGGGCGGGAGGTCCGCCGGCGGGGCTTCCAGCTCGTGCAGACGTTCATGGGCGACGCGAGCCTCGTGGGGCCCGTCCTGGCCCGCGTCGCCCGCGTCCCCGTGCTCGTCTCA
>Ga0105048_10008547_pt1 | contig 16372 bp, 11 predicted proteins | sample MAT05_FD_78382 | JGI IMG/M metagenome (GOLD analysis project Ga0105048, IMG submission 78382) | Freshwater microbial communities from Lake Fryxell liftoff mats and glacier meltwater in Antarctica - MAT-05 | ecosystem: Environmental > Aquatic > Freshwater > Ice > Liftoff microbial mat | place...
AACTGCTCCTTTTCAAGCATGCTTACCCACTCAAACGGAGCTCTCCCTCTCTCAGGCAAAGCGCTCACCGAGCGAGTCAATATCCGCACCCTGCCGAAGGTTCTCCTGCACGAGCATCTTGATGGTGGGTTGCGCCCTGCCACGGTCGTCGAGCTCGCCGTGGAAACGGGCTATGCGGGCCTCCCCACCGCGGACCCCATCGAACTCGCCGACTGGTTCCACCGCGGTGCACAACGCGGAAATCTAACGGAATATTTGGAGGGCTTTGCCCACACCATCGGCGTGATGCAGACGGCGGATGGATTGGAGCGCATCGGCTTCGAGTTCATAGAAGATATGTATCAAGACGGAGTGGTCTATGCCGAGGCGCGCTTCGCCCCGGTGTATCACACCCAGCAAGGCCTCACTCAGGATGAAGTGGTGGCAGCGGTGGTCCGCGGGCTTGCGCGTGGCGAGCGCACTTACGGTGTGGCCTGGGGTTTGATTATTTGCGCCATGCGCCACATGGAAGAATCGTTGGAAGCTGCGGAACTCGCCATCCGCAATCGCGAGAGCGGGGTGGTAGGCTTCGATCTCGCAGGCGGCGAAGATGGATTTCCCGCCAAAAAGCACCTCGGGGCTTTCCATGCCATCCGGCGCGCGAACTTCAATATCACCATTCACGCCGGCGAGGCTTATGGACCGGAATCCATCTGGCAGGCGCTCCAATATTGCGGTGCTCACCGCCTCGGTCACGCCACCCGCCTGCGCGAGGATATCGAAACGCTGGGCGATGGCAGCCTCAAGCTCGGCTCCCTCGCCCAATCCATCCTCAACCATCGCATTCCGTTGGAAATGTGCCTCCTGAGCAATCTCCACACTGGAGCTTGCGCGAGGCTGGAAGAGCACCCATTTCCCGTGTTTTTCCGCCGTGGCTTCCGGGTTTGTCTCAACACCGATGATCGACTGATGAGCCATACTTCGATGACGCAGGAAACCACCCTCGCCACCGAGCTGTTTGACCTTACTCTCAATGAGCTGGAGAAACTCTCACTCAACGCGATGAAGAGCGCCTTCATCGGTTTCGATCAACGCCTTGGCATCATTTTCAATTCCATCAAGCCGGGCTTCGCCGCTGCCCGCGCTGGCCTCGCCTGAACCTGCTCCATGCCACTTGTCCATCAAGCCCGCTTCACCGCCATCGACTTCGAATCCGCTGGCGCCGCCCCTGGTAAGACCGATAGCGCAATCCAAATCGGCATCGCCACCTGGTGCCTTAACGAAGGCCACCGCGAGGCATACGTCTCTTATCTTTTTACCGATCAACCCATCCAGTGGTCCGCTCGGAAAATTCACGGCATCGGCCCGGAAGATCTTCATGCCGCCCCTACCCTGCTCTCGCTCTGGCCGGAGGTGAAAAAGCGGCTTCAAGGGTCCATCGTCGTCGCCCATGGGAAAGGCACCGAAAAGCGCTTTCTACGCGCCTTTCCCGGCCATGGCTTCGGCCCGTGGATCGACACCCTTTTGCTCGCCCGTGCGGCGTGGCCCTATCTGGCAGATCATTCGTTGGGTGCGCTTTGTCGCCACCACGGCCTTACTTCAGGGATCGAGCAACTCATCCCTGAAAAATCATGGCATGATGCGCTCTTCGATTCCGTCGCCTCGCTCGTCCTTCTTGCCCATCTCGTTGATTCCCTCCAGCTCGCGCAAACTCCGCTCGAATCACTGCTTCACCCGGACACCTCCATTTGGCATCAATCAAAACGCACATGAAACCCACCAAGCCCATGGAGCGATTTTCACAACTCACCCTCGCATTTCTGTTAGGCGGTGGCCTTGTCTTGTTGGGAATGCGCTTGAAGCCACCGTCACGCGCCGCAGCACCTGCGCCCACCGGCGATGCGGAATTGGTCCATTCCCTTCTTGGTGAAAATTTATCCAAGCGCACCTTCCCTTTCGCCACCATCGCCACCGCTTGTTCGGGGAAACCCGTGATTCCGTTAGATCCGCAAAACCCTGCTCACCAGCGCGTCACCGCCGCCATTGATCAGGCACTCGCGGCCACCCTTGCGGAGTTGAATCTACCCGGCTCGCCCGTCCGCAGCCTGCGCCGCATCAACGAAGCCTCACGCTTTTTCGAAGATGGCATTCACACCCGCATCAATGCCATGCCCGGCTTCACTTGCGAGAGTCCCCCCACCCGCACCGGCGAGCACCAACGCTCCGGCTACCCTGATCTCAAAATCACCGATAAGGAATCCAACACCATTTTCTATCTCGATCCAAAACTCGTCGAGCAAGGCTCCGCAGAAAGCACCTTTCGCACCTTTTACTTCGAGCCTAAAAACGAGACCCTAAAAATCACCGATGCCGCCATCCACCTCCTCGTCGGCATCGAGCACGATGGCAAAGACCGGCTGTGGAATTTCACCGGCTGGCGCCTCATCGATCTCTCCACCCTCCGCGTCCGCCTCAAGGCAGAGTTCCAGGCCTCCAACGCGGATCTCTATCAAAAATCCGTGCTTTCCCTCCCGCCAGCAGAACCCTAAACTCCGCCCCTCCATGCCTCCACCACCCAGACGCACCAGTGGCTCCGTCGCCATGGACGATTACCTCGAACAGATCCTCCATCTGATCGAGGCCAAGGGCTATGCCCGCGCGGTGGATGTCTCAAAAAAACTCGGTATTTCCCAAGCCAGCGTGACCAACATGCTCCAGCGCCTGGATGCCGAGGGCCTTGTCAAACACGAGCGCTACCGCGGCACCATCCTCACCGAGGAAGGCCAACGCATCGCCCGCGCCATCATTGAGCGCCACGAGACACTCACCCGTTTCCTCCGCCTCTTCGGCATTGATGAGGAAACCATCTACCGCGATGTGGAAGGCATGGAACACCATGTTTCCCGCCCCACCTTGAATGTCATCCGCGCGGTGGCAGATGCCCTTGAGGCGGACCAGAATCTGCTGGAACGCATTCGTGGCGTGATTCGTTAAACCGACTCTAATGGAGGGGCACACAACAGTAGGGTTTCACCCCATGTCACGGTTCGGTGGTTTTCCATAAGTTGCAGTTCTCGTAAAAGGAATTCCACACTTATGAAATCAAAAAATACGCTCAGTGATAGACCGACGATGTACAAAACGGAGAACAACATCCCTGAGCCGAGCCGCATCGAGCTAAATGCATTGATGAACCTCAGGCTCGCATCCGCTTTGGACCTGCAGTCACAGCTGAAACAGGCACACTGGAATGTGAAGGGTCCTAACTTCATCGGCCTTCACGAGCTCTTCGATACAATCAACGAGGCGGTGGAAAGCTACGTGGACATGATCGCCGAGCGCATTGTGCAGCTTGGGGGCGTGGCGGAAGGCACGATCCGAGTGTCCGCCTCACGGTCGAGGCTCAATGAGTATCCGCAGGATCTCGCAGGAGGACCGGCTCATGTGGGAGCGGTTTCCACCGCACTTGGGGTATTCGGCGCCGAAGCCCGTGGGACGATCAGTCAGGCTGAGGAACTCGAAGATGCCGGAACAGCGGACCTATTTACCGAGATTTCCCGCGGCATCGACAAATGGCTCTGGTTTGTAGAAGCACACGCCCAGAACGCGAAGTAAACCCATCTCTTTTTCAAAAATATGAACACACAAATGTATCAGGAACACGCGGTGACCCTCCATGGGAACGGCGGCTGCACCGTGACCCGGAGAATGCTCCGGGTGCGTGCTGTGGAACTGGCGGAGATCGACGGTCGCCCGCCGCATGAGGCCTCGAAAACCGACTGGGAACAGGCGAAACGCGATCTTTCCGGTGGCATGAAGAGACATGCTAACAGGCCGACTGCAATCGCGGTATGATCAGACAGGTCATACCACCGGGGCCGAGGGTAAGCGGGTCGCGGTGATTGCAGTGCGGTTGATCAAACAGCGGAGTGAATTATGAAAGAGCAACCAATAGACCCGGGAGTGACCATCGGGCATGTCCATCTGAAGGTCGCCGATCTTGATCGTGCGCTTGACTTCTATTGTGGCGTGCTCGGGTTTGAGTTGATGGAAAGTTTTGGCAGCAGCGCAGCGTTCATCTCTGCGGGTGGCTATCATCATCACATCGGACTTAATACATGGGAAAGTCCGGGTGGCCCACCACCGTCTCCGGGCTGTACGGGGCTCTACCACCTCGCGATTCTCTATCCGCATCGCGCTGCCCTTGCAGATGCGTTGCGCAGATTACAAAATGCAGCCTATCCCTTGGAGGGCGCTGGTGATCACGGCGTGAGCCAGGCCCTCTACCTGCGCGATCCCGATCAAAATGGAGTTGAGCTATACTGGGACCGGCCTCGCTCCGAGTGGCCTCACAAGCCGGATGGGGCCTTGACCATGTTCACCAGGCCGCTCGATCTTGAATCATTGCTGCGCGAAATCACCGTGGAAACCCGATGATGATCATTGGTGGGCCGGACCGCTCTTTTGAGCGCAATAGTCAACCAGGGAAAGCAAGCCCTCCATCGCAATCGCCAATCGAACGCACTATCCAATTGGGTAGGGATTAACCCCATGGATCATGGAGCTTCCGTGCCACACTTTCACCTGGATCAACAAAACAACTGACTTATGCATATTGAGACAAAATCAACTTCCGACCGTGCTGCGGGTGCCATTTTGGGAGCTTTCATCGGCGATGCCCTCGGCCTGGGTCCTCACTGGTATTATGATCTCGACGAATTGCGGCGTGATTTCGGGCCGTGGATCGACGACTACACCACACCCAAACCAGACCATCGCTACCATGCCGGCATGCAAGCAGGCGACCTTTCGCAGAGTGGATTGATCATGTTGGAACTTCTGCGCTCGCTCGCCGGGTGCGATGGATACGAAGCCGATGATTTCACACGGAGGCTGGATGACGAGATTTTAGCGAAGTTCGACGGTAATCCATTTCACGGACCCGGCGGATACACCAATCACTCGATCCGCCAGACCTGGCAGGCCCGGTCAGATGGTAGGAAATGGGGCGAAGCTGGAGGCAATGCGGATACCTCGGAAGCGGCCGAACGCGTCAGTCTTCTCGCTGCCTTCTTTGCTGCGGACCCTTGTATCGCCGCTCGCAGTGCCTATGAGAACGCCAAGCTCACCCAGACGGATCCACTGGTGCTTCAGCACAGCGTAGCCTTCGCCAGCGTGCTTGCGGCTATCATCCGCGGTGAGACTTTCGATAGCACCCTTTCTGAAAAACTGATGAAGCTGGTGGAGTCCGGCGAGATTCCCTTCACCGCGCCCAGCTCTATCGCAGCGAGCAAGCGCACGCCGGGCGCTGACCCGTTTGGTTTCGCTTCCCCAGATGCGTTGTTGTTACCCTCGTGGGTCGCGCAGGCCGCTCACGATCCCGGAACCCGGTTCGAGCCAGCTTGGAAAGTCTCGCTGGTTTATGGAATGTCTTGCGCGGTTACTTTTGTTTTGCCTTGCGCATACTATCTCGCGGCGCGTTTCCATGATGACTTCGAAAGTGCCGTGCTCCAAGCGATCAATGGTGGCGGCCAAAACATGTCGCGGGCCTGCCTCACAGGGGCGCTCGTTGGGGCGCAGGTTGGGCTGTCCGGCATACCCCCACGTTTCATACAAGGGTTGGCAGACGGCGAGGAAATCCTAGCACTCGCAACGCAGATCAGCCAAGCCAGAGAACTCGTCCACATGTGAATGGCTCAGCGATCGCACGCGAGGAACCCAAATGAACTCCATTCACCCAACTGGCGCACCCGGCGCGGAACCTCGCTGGACGCACAGCGCGAAGGATGGCATCGGCACCGCCTATCACACAGGCTGCCGGCTGTGGTTCACGCTCTCGCACGGCATCGTGAACGAAATCTACTGCCCAACGGTGGACACGCCGAACACCCGCGATTTCCAGTTTCTCATCAGCGATGGTGAGAGCTTCGTGCATGAGGAGAAGCGCGATTTGCTGCACAAAATCGAGCTGCCGGAACGTGGTTGCCTGTTTTACCGACTGACAAATTCCGAGCCGGGAGGGCGCTACCGCATCATCAAGCACCTCCTCGCCGGGCCCTATCACTCCGGCCTGCTTGTCCACACGCGCGTGGAAATTGCGGATGAATCGTTGCGGGGAAAACTGCGCCTTTACGCGCTGCTGGCACCGCATCTCGGCGGTCACGGCGCGGACAACTGTGGCTACTCGTGCGACACCGGCGAGCGCACCCTGCTACGGGCCGAGCGGGAGGGGGCGCATCTCGTGCTCGGCTGCGACCGGGGGTTTTCGCGGCGTTCCGTGGGCTACGTCGGCACATCCGACGGCTGGCAGGATTTAATGAAGGGAAACTTCCGCATGGATTGGGAATACCCCGAAGCCGGGCCGGGCAACATCGCGCTCACCGGGGAAATCGATCTAACCGGCGACCCCGATGGCGGACACGCTGCGGAATTTTTGCTCGGCGTGACTTTCGGCGACAGTCCGGTGAGCGGTGCGGCGAAGATGCTGCAGTCCTTCGCCACCCCGTTTGCAACGTGGCGCGAGCGCTATGTCACGCAGTGGCGCCGGGGGGACCGTGAGGAGGACGATGACTTTGCCCAACACACCGGCGACGGCGGCGGTATGTGGCGGCTGAGCCGATGCGTGCTGCTGGCGCATGAAGACAAGAATTTCCAGGGTGCGATCATCGCATCCCTCTCAACTCCATGGGGCGAGACAAAAGGCGACGACGATGTAGGCGGCTATCATCTCGTCTGGACGCGCGATCTTGTCCAGAGTGCCATCGCGCTGCTTTCGACCGGCCAGACCGCGACACCCCTGCGCGCGCTCCTGTGGCTGACGTGCATCCAGCAGGACGACGGATCGTTTCCCCAAAATTCCTGGATCGATGGCACACCCTACTGGAGAGGAATTCAGCTCGATGAAATGGCCGCACCGCTGCTGCTCGCGTGGCAGCTCCGCCGTACTGCACCCGAAGCTTACGAGCGCGCGTTTTTGCGGCCGGTGCTCGCCGCAGCCGCCGGTTATCTAATGGCGGCCGGGCCTGCCACCGCGCAGGATCGGTGGGAGGAAAATGCCGGCTACTCACCTTCGACCCTCGCCACGATCATCGCCGCGCTGGTCGCGGGTTCGGAAATGGAGCGGGCGGCAGGGCACGAGAGTTCGGCGGATTTTGCCCTTCAGTATGCGGACTGGCTCAACGCCCATCTTGAAGAATGGTGCGTCACCCATGCCGGGTCGCTCATGCCGGGACGGCCGCGGCACTACGTCCGCATCACACCCACTGATCCGATGCTGCCCGATCCACACCCGCGCGTGGATGAGTTGGAAATTCAGATCGCCAACGGCGGCGGGCGGCATCCGGCGCGTGACGTCGTCGGCGGCGATTTCCTCCAGCTCGTGCGCTACGGCCTCCGCCCGGCGGACGATGCGGTCATCCTAGCTTCGGTGGAAGTCATCGATCACATGCTGAAGCGCGAACTGCCGGGAGGCCCCTGCTGGCGGCGTTACAATCACGACGGCTACGGCCAAAAGCCGGATGGGAACGCCTTTGACGGCACGGGCGAAGGCCGTTGTTGGCCGATCATGACGGGTGAGCGGGGCCACTACGAACTGGCCGCAGGCCGCGATGCCGCGCCTTATCTGCAGGCGCTGGAGAACTTTGCCAACGCCGGAGGAATGATCGCCGAGCAGCTTTGGGATACGGCCGACCTACCGGACGGGAAGATGAAGCTCGGCCATCCCACTGGCTCTGCAATGCCACTTTGCTGGAGTCACGCGGAGTATCTAACACTTGCGCGCAGCATCAAGGATGGGCGCGTCTTTGATCGCATCGAGCCGGTCTATCAGCGTTACGTCGTCGAGGGGAAACGCGATTGCTCGCACGAGATCTGGACTTTCCGCCATCGCACCCGCCAAGTGCCGAGCGGTCGCACGCTGCGGATCCTTACCAGCACTCCGGCACGTGTGCGCTGGACGGTGGATGGCTGGCGCAGCGAAGGGGAAGCGGAGACGACCTGCGTTGACGTTGCCTCGCTGCATTCAGTCGATCTACCGACCGTTGAAATGGCGGCGGGCAGCTTCGTCGAGTGGACATTTTTCTGGCCCGGCCAGGAGCGCTGGGAAGGCAAGAACTACAAAGTTGAAATCACCCCACCCACCGGATGAAACCGCTCGAAAATCAAGTTGCCCTCATCACCGGAAGCACGCAGGGCATCGGTCTGGCCATCGCGGTGCGGCTCGCGTCGGACGGTGCGAAAGTGGTGCTCAACGGACGGCACGCGGACGACGAAAAAACGCGCGCCGCGATTCTCACCACTGAGTCAGCGGGAGGCGGCAGCGCGGGCGTTCACTATGTCGCGGGCGATCTAACCGGTGTGGAAAACGCGCGGCGCATCGTGTGCGAGGCAATCACACACTTTGGCCGGCTCGATCTGCTGGTAAACAACGCCGGCATGGAAAAGAACGCACCGTTCGAGGAGGTGACCGAAGAAGATTACGACCGTGTGCTCGACCTCAATCTAAAGGGCGTCTTTTTCACCACGCAAGCGTTTGTGCGGCACCTGCGCCTGACGGCACGCCCGGGGAAGATTATCAATATCAGCAGTGTCCACGAGGAGCTGGCATTCCCAAACTTCGCCGCCTACTGCGCCAGCAAAGGCGGGCTGATGATGCTGATGCGCAATCTAGCCGTGGAACTTGGTCCGCACGGCATCACGGTGAACAACGTCGCGCCCGGAGCGATCAAAACGCCGATCAATCGCGAGCTGTTGGCCGACAAGAAAAAGCTCGGCGTACTGCTGGAAAAGATTCCTCTCGGCCGGATGGGCCTGCCGGAGGATGTCGCGGCGGCTGCGGCGTTCCTGGCATCGAAAGGGGCGGACTACATCACCGGCGAAACGTTCGTGATCGACGGTGGCTTACTGCGCAACTACCGCGAGCAATAGTTCCCTGCGGAGTTCAACTGAGGGCAACCCGAAAGTTATGCAAACTACCAAAAGTTAAACCTCGCGAAGCAGCCTCCCGCCTCCGACCAACGGACTGGCAAAACCGTTCTCCCTGAGTGCATGCCAGAATCGGCCCTCGCGCATTGCACAAAAAAAAGACACTGAGGAAATCCCCAGTGTCTTATAATATCAGGTATTTATGTTAGATGGCCATGTCCTTGAGCTTCTTCAAAGGACGCACCTTGATCGCGGTGGAAGCAGGCTTGGCCTTGAAGGTGACTTCTTCCTTGGTGAAAGGATTGATTCCTTTGCGGGCCTTGGTGGCTGGTTTACGGACGGTGCTGATCTTGAGGAGACCTGGAAGAACGAATTCACCCACGCCATTTTTCATGACGTGTGATTCAATCACGTCGCTCAAGCTGTCGATGACGGACGAGACTTGTTTACGGGTGAGCGAAGTGGTTTCAGCGATTTGATCGAGGATTTGAGTTTTCGAGAGACGGTCTTTAGTTGGTTTGAGCTTGGTGGCCATGCGCAAGAGTTCAGATTACCCGCAGGGATTGTCAAGGCTCCGGGTCACATAAAATGCGCAGTCGTAAACAAAAATGCCTCTTTTAGCGCCTCTGGCCGCTAGCACCCATGATTCCGAGCATCCCACAGAGAAGAATTCCCAGCCAAGCGAAGCCATTTGAGTCCCGTTTGAGGGTCATTTCGATGGCCATTGGCCGTTGCCCGTCCACTTGCACGCTGCGGCTGAAATTGTAGGCGGTGCCGCGCTCGGGCAAGGTCACGTCCAAGGCGACGGGGGCTGGTTCAGCCGCGAGCTGTTGGGTCACGATGCGGTTTGCGATTTCTTTGAGCGCGGAATTTTCATCAACGGTGTTGCCTTCAAGGAAGCGCTCGAACTGCTTGGGATCGAAGTTCGAGCCACCCCGCAGCACTGGGTTTGCCTCGGCAGCGCGCTCAAGTTGGGTATTGGTGGTTTGATTGTTAGATGAACTATTATCAATCGCCATTTTTTGGCGGCGCGTGTTCAAGCCTAAGACCGCCTGTTGGGTTTTGAGTTGGCGGAGTTGGACACGAGCATCTTCCCCGGAAGCCGCATCGAGCTGATTGGTGCGCACGGCATTGCCGAGGGCAATGCTCGCCTTTTCCTGATCACCCGCCGCAAGCCAGCCGTTCGCTTGGTCTAACAACGATGCGGCACCCTGCGAGTCAGACTGCTTTTTGTGCTGGATGAATGTCTGGTAATCGTCAATGCCGAAAGAACCTAACCGTTCCTCATGATTCAAATCAAAATCCCCACGATGCTGTGTCATTGCCCAGCCTTCTGGCACGATCACCTTCCATGTTAGATTTTCCATCGGGACATTGAGAAGTGGTCCTTCAAGGCGCCGCCCTTTGCCGGCGGATGCGGAGTAAACAAATGATACCTTGGCTGGCTGGCCCTCTTCCGGGGAAGGAAACACATAGAACAACCAATCATCACCCTCGCGCACCAGCGTGGCTCCCTCGTCATTCACCCGCACATTGAAGAGAGCGGAATGCTTCGGAAGCTTTAAGTGGAGCGTCCCTTTGCCGGTCACTTGCATTTTCAAATTCACGGCTGTTAGAGTATCACGATTGGGTGAAACTATCGTTGTAAGATCGCCTTCGGAAACCCGGATTTTTTGAAGATCCACAAGTTGGTGCCGCTTCAGGCCCACGGTGAGCGGGCCTTCAGGATCTGCAACGCGGAAGGCCATCAATGGAGCGACGTTACCCGCCGTTTGGCCCAAGGTGGATTGCAAGACCGCCCAGTCTGCCTTCTGCCACCCGCGTGGAAGGGTGGTTGATTCCAGTTCGAGCCTGCCGCCCGCCCGCACCGCCACGAAGTAGGAAAGCTTTTTGACGTTCTCCAGAACAATGGGTGCGATGAGTTCGTTGCCTCCGTCATTGCTGGCGCGTTGGAACTCGATGTCCACATGGGTTTCACCGGCGATGCTACGTTGGAATCGCAATTCCCATAGACCATCCTCGCCTGCAATAGGAATGAAATCCGCCACCGCAGCACCGCTCGCCCGCACCGTAGCGGCGGCTGTGGCATCAAGACCCGGGATTCTCACCCGCAGCGATTTGAGCGCGGCGTTTTCGATTTTATAGGTGATCGCGGCTCGCGTGAGCATCTGGCCCTCGCGGAGGGTGACCTCCTGATAGACCTGCGCACTTACCCACGCGTCCAGCCTACTGACAGAAAGATTGAGTTCCCAATCGCTTTGTAACAATCGGTAGGCCAACGCACCCGGCCGGGCGGCGGCGCGAGCGGAATCCTGGGGTGCATCCACGAGTTCGCGGGGATCGAGCTGAGAAACATTTCTCCGGTCCACCGTGAGCACTTGTAAACCCCGCTCTGGCACGAGGGTGACGACGCCCGTTTCACGCGAGGCATTGCGCAATGATAGCCGTGGCACTGCCCACTTGGCCTGCACTCCCGGTGGTGAACCCGTGAAGGTGAGATTAAATCCGCACTTGCCAAGCGTCTTTCCTGTTAGATGGAGCGTGAGAATGCGGCTGTTCCCGGATTTGCCTTCCGTCCAATGACTCAGGGACTCCCCCGCTGCGCTCTCGATCTCCAAGCCCTCTGGGATTTCAAGTTCAAGACGGAAGACACCTGCCCGGCTGATCGTCACGTTTAGATCATCGGCGATGACCATCCGATCCTCACCTAGTGAAATAAGTTGCCATGAATCCGCGCGGATCTCCGGGGCGACGGCGGTGACTTTCACCTCGGCCTTCACCACCCCAGATCCATAGCGAAAGGCGTTCTGAATCATCGCCAATGGATGACCCTGTTTGTCTCGCGGGAGAATTTTTTCGCTGAAGTCCTCCAAGTTCACCCGCGAGAGTCCTTCCGTGGTAACAGTCTCCGGCTGGGCATCCTCGCCAAAGGCCAAAGCAAGTAGCCCGACTTCACCTGCGGCACCGTTGAGACGAAGCGGTTCGAGTGTTAGATCCATCGGCAATGGGCCTTCACCACGCTGGGTTTCGATGGTGAAAGTGAAAGCAGCGGTTTGTGCGGGTTCTACCGAGACGCGGAGTTCGCGTTTTTCTGGATCGAAACGCCATGACCCGATGGGACCATCCACCACGTCACCCACGGTGAATCCTTGCGGCACGGTCATGAGCAAGGAGGAAACCCGCCCTTGCGCAGGACGGATGGCCACCTGATGCCTGCCATTAACCACGCCCGGCCCGGGCAAGAAGAGGTTTGAAACTTCAGAGAAAAACTTCGTTTGCTCCGCGCCAATGTCCCGTTGTATCGGGCGGGCTTGGAAGGTCACGGGATTGGCGGGGCCGAGGATCATGAGTGCCCCACTTTCATTCGCTGTTAGATTCGTCAGGGCTTCGGTTCTTGCTGCGCCCGGGGAGAAAAACTCCCACCCGCCTTGATCCCAACGCACGGATACTTGGCGGAGGGCGGCTGGCCCGCCAGGCAGAGTCCATCCTTTCGAGGGATCGCCCAGTGGCATTTCAAAAGTGGCCTTGCCTGTCAATTTCCCCGCATTCTCGGCGATGAGAAAATACGCATTCTCACCATCTAACAATGACTTCACCACTCGCAAGCCAGCTCCCTCAAAGCCACTGAGAGTGGCGGGACCCTGAAGCAAGAGGAAGCGATCCCCCACCGTTCCGCGCAAGGTGATCTCGATCGTGCCATGAAGCCGCCCCTCGCGGATTTGCCACTCGTGAATCATGGTTTCCGCTGCTTTCACTCCGGGTAATTCTTCTGCCTGAACGGAGTTGAATTGAAAACTTGTTAGAATCATCAAGGCCGCCACCACTTCAGCAATCTTCGATACTCGCGCTGCCCTTATCCAATGCCACAGCCGGGGCAGCAACCACCACAGGGCGATCAAGGCGATGACGGCGCAGAACAAGACGGCGCCGCCGCGAATCGTCAAGAATGCGGCGAGCGTCAATGCCAGGCCCAGCCCGGTCCAAGCGCGGTTCCGTGAATGCAGTCCGTAAACCGCGAATCCAGTCCCTAGGAGAAAAATCAAGCCCACTGACCAACCCGTCCTTGCCACCCAAGGGGCGAGGTTACCGACTTCCACTGCCACCTCGCTGCCAGGGGCGACCACAGGTGCGGTGTATTCCAAGACAGAGGCGTTTTCGCTGCGATCGCTTACTGCTGTTAGACCCAGCCCGACGGCGGCAGCAATAAAGCCGAGGCCGCACAACAGAGCGAAAACTCGCCTCGCTCCGGTAGCTTCGCTCTGGCCAAGGAACAATGCCGTGCTTCCTAACACTAATAGAAGAGTGATACCTAGCAGATTCCTCGCACACCATTGCCAACCATTTTCTGCGAGAGTCGTCCCCACCAATTCCGCTGTGCCACCGCGAGGCACGAGTGTGCGCCCTTGATCACCCGTGACGGTCCACTCACCAATGACGAGTGGGCTTCCAAACTTGGGTGCGACGAGGCGCGTGTCATCGGCCTTGGACGAGCTCCCGCCATAGCGGAGTGAAACCTCAACCGCTTCATTCGGATCACTCTTCAAAGGCAATGGAAGCAAGGTTTCGCCGCCATCCGAGCGTGCATTGACTGCGGTGCCACCTACTTTTGCTTCCCAGAGAGAAACGTCTTTTGGCAAGGTGAGGCGCAGGGCGTTGCGACCTTTGGATTTAACGAACAACCGGGCATCCGTCACCCATTGGCCGTCCCGCGAGATCTGGCTGGAAAGCTTTAGGAAATCGACGAGTTGCTCCACGGTTTCGCCTTGCGCAAACCACTCGATGTTCATGCCAATCTTGAAGTCCCGGGCGGTGTATTGCCACGCCGCGAGGGTTGGCGCACTGCTGAGTAATCGGAACTCGGCGGGGAGTTCCGTGGGATCAATTTCCAACAAATTTCCCTCGCGGGTAGGCTTTTCAAACTTCACTTGCAAGGGGCTCACCACCTGCACGAATCCACGTTCCGCCTGCACTTCTAGCGGTCTGACTTCTCCGGGTGTTAGAAAGCCGCCGCGAGCGCTCATCGGCTGCTCGAAAGTGAGGAGAACCGTGCCTGTCCCGAGCACCGGGCGCGAAAGCGGGACGATCACCACATTTCCCTCACGCCGCCAATCCCGGCCCACGTTCTGGCCGGTAACCTCGATATTGCCGATCCCTTCCGGCACCGCAATCCGCCAACTATTGGCCGGGGCACCCACCACGAAATAATTGATCAAGACGCTCCCATAGGCCGCGCCAGCTTTGAGAGAATAGAGGTGAAATACATCTGCCTGCACGCTTTGGCCGAGCGCCTCAACGCTTAGCCCGAGCTGCCACACGGCATCACGCAATCGGAACGCTTGTTGCAAGCCCTGTGTCTTCTTTGGGAAAAACGTGATGGGAACTTCCGTCATACCCAGCGTCTTGCCGGCTACCAAACGATAACCTGCGGCAGCCACTGCTCCGATGTAGCCGCGCCGCGATTTCACCGCAGGAAATCCTAACTGCGGCAGTTCCCAGGCACCGGCCTTGGCGGCCTCGTTTTTCTCTAACTTCATGCTCACCAATTGCCGGTTGGCGACTGCTTGTTTGAATATAATTTTAAGGCGGCGTTTGCCGTCCTTCGCCTCGCTCGCCACTGCGTAATCCGCCACTTCAGCGCCGGTGACCGAGGCCACTGCATGGTCCGCCGGGATCTCGATCTCCCACTCGCGCAGGGGAGCCTCGCGAATGTCCAACTCCAACTCACTGGTGATGCGGCGGTCCGTCTCAGTGAGTTCATAGACGGTCACTTCAGTGACTGCGATTTCGGGCAAAACCTGATCCGCCTGAATGGCATAACTATAGTCTGCTGCGGGAAACCGATAAACGAAAACCTGCCGCAGTTCTTCATCCACACCGCTTGGAAACTGGCCGGGTGCAAGCTGGATCAAACCACGGGCATCCGCCACTTCGATTCTAACAGCACCTTCGTTTGCCACCCGCAGCACGCCGCTGTGGCGGAGTGCGCCTACGGGAGCGATGCGCAACGCTTCTGCCCGCAGCGGGAAGCCGCCTAGAGCGGATTGCGCTTCGATGACGATGCGGCCGCTGCCTTCGATGGGGCGGCTGAGTTTTACATCAAGGTGTCTCACCGCACCTTCTTGTCGCACCTCCCAGCCAAGCACGGGTTCACCCGAGACGGCGAGCACTTCACCCGGGCCAGTGAGTGTTAGGGAAAGGTCGGAAAGTTTTCCCTGAAGCACCCGGAGGTCCACCGTCGTCATTTGCCGCAGAAGACCGCTGCCCACTCTCACGTCCGTGGTTTCCAGACTGGAGAAAAACAATGCGCCAGCGGCCACCGCATCCGCAGAGCGCCAAGCCAACGAGACTTTGCCATTCGCCGGAAGAAAGCCGCGCCAGTGAGTGCCATCATGCTCGGGGACGACGGCGAGCTCGCGATTGAATGTAATTTTATCTCCCAAGCCTTCTAGCCACACGGGAACAACGATGCCTGCGGGTAATTCGAAATTAAGTATATTCCAATCGGCCTGCTGTGTGATCGGCACTTCGATATCCAGCGCAATCGGAAATTCACCACTGCGCTCAGCAATCAGATCATAGTAATAAGTTCCATTCTTCTCACGCAACGCCACGTGCCAGCCCTCGCCGGAAATGCTTCCAGACAGCGCAGCATTTCCGCCTAACAACTTAAAAGCCGCACCTTCCGCTGCGGCGCGCGTCTTGCCTGTCAGGCGAAATGTAAGGGAATTGCTGCTGTTGGATTTTCTACCGATGAGAACCGCATCAATCATTTCAAGCCCACGCGATGCGGAACCACTTGGCGATACCTCAAGCTCAAGGGCGGCAGACTGGCTGCCGATGAATTGGTGGAAATCTTCTGTTAGGACCGGCGCGAGACCCTCGGCCTTGAGAAATCGGAGGGCCACACCGTCGGCGCGGGTGATTTTGAGATTGAGAGAGAATCCTGTGGCCGCGCCAGGAGTCGGCAATAATAACGAGGCTGAGTCCTCTTGAATTTTCTGCGAAGTCTTCACCACCACCTCGAGTTCTTTGAGCGGGACGGTTTCGGAAATGATAGGGCGCACTTCAAGAAAGCGGTTGCCATCTTCTGTCACCCGCACTGACCAATCGCGCAGGCCCTCGCCCGTAACGGACAGAACTTCCCCTTCTCCGCTCAGACCGAGGCTGAGGGTTTCCGGCTTCCCTTGGTGGATCAGGAATGAAAGCCGCTGCTCGGTGGTGATTTCTGCTAGATTTGCATGAACTTCCACTTCTGCAACGGCGGAAAAGAACAAGGGTGCCGCTGCGGGAACTTTCTCGATGGGCAGGATCACGATGCGTTCAGTAGAATCTTGCGCAAAGGCAAGTCCAAGTGTGGCGATGAGCAGGCTGAGCGTTTTCATAAAGTTATATTTTTTGACACGGTTCTCCCTTGATGGGGGTAAAGGCTTTGTAAATTATGGTTACTCGAGTTTATCGATAAGCCAGAGCA
>Ga0105048_10008548_pt1 | contig 16372 bp, 14 predicted proteins | sample MAT05_FD_78382 | JGI IMG/M metagenome (GOLD analysis project Ga0105048, IMG submission 78382) | Freshwater microbial communities from Lake Fryxell liftoff mats and glacier meltwater in Antarctica - MAT-05 | ecosystem: Environmental > Aquatic > Freshwater > Ice > Liftoff microbial mat | place...
ACTGAATTTGAGAGAGTTGACCATACCTCCTCCAGCCAAGCCAAATACCACTCCGGGGAAGCGTGGTAAAGATAATGGTAGCCTTGCGATCCTTTATTTATTATTTCTGGTGGGCTTAAGTAGGGGATGCTCCCTGGAGCGATCGCTATGACCAAACAAATACTGGCCGATCCACTCTGGAGTTTCTACCCGGAGATCATGAATTTGAGCATAGATTTTTAGATAAGCATACTGAAATAACTGATTGCCAAAGCGTCCTAATTTACCCAAGCAATACATAGTAACAACTGGTCTTTTGATATAAAAGGCATCACCCCAAGTGCGGTGATAGGGCGTGGAAGTGGCAATTCGCACAAAGCCATACTGTTCTAGAAAATTATCCATGTCATCGATCGAGCCACAACCTTCGTAGAGTTCTACATAGCTAACTTCAGTATTAATAGCATCAACATACTGGAGTAAATTAGTTGCTCCTTGTAATGCTAATAACTCTACTCCTTGAATATCAAAGTTAAAAAAATTGATGTCGCCGGGATTGATTTCTAATTGTTCTAGAGTCCGGATAGTTTTAAATCGCTAACGACAGAATAAGGGTCTCAGCCTCCTCACTGAGGTCAAATGCTAACAGTAGAATGCGGGCTTCAGCCCCCATCTCAAAAAATGTCCGGAGTATTGATGTTTAATACTTCTATTTATTCAAATTACAATATTTTGATCCCTAATCTGCAAGATGTGGGTTATATTTATGTCAGATAAAAAAAATACAGTTTAACTAATTACTAAACCTAGGCACTATTAATTTCTATGGAAAAAAATTATCAATTTACCCAATCTTGGTTTTTTAGTGTTTGCCAATACTGGCCACAGCTTTTTAATCAGTTTGGCTGGAATAGAGAAGAACCCCATACGATTTTAGAGATTGGAAGTTTTGAGGGTCAATCCACATGCTGGATTCTAGACAATCTAATTGAAAATGTAAATTCAAAACTCTATTGTTTAGATACTTTTGAAGGAGGAGAAGAGCATAAAACAGATGAGTACGCTCTAGACTCCTTATTTGAGAGATTTTCATATAACGTTAGCCTAACTGGCAAAGAAAATCTTGTTCAAGTACTTGTTGGAGATTCAAAGCGAAATTTGTGTGAACTCATTTGTGATGGATTAGAGTTTGATTTTATTTATGTAGATGGTTCTCATCAAGCGCAAGATGTTTTAGCTGATGCTGTCATGAGTTGGATGTTGTTAAGGAAAGGTGGCTTACTAATTTTTGATGACTACTTATGGGAGAAAAATGATTTTCTATCAACCCCAAAGTTTGCTATTGACAGCTTTGTTAACTGCTATGTTAATGAGATAAAATTTATTATAACCCCGCAAAATTATCAATTTTGTCTACTTAAGAAATAAATGATTATAGCCTCTCAGCTATAGCTCTATGTCGGTTATTTTTAGTAGCAGAGTTTAACTAGTTCCTAGTTGCAGAGCGTAGAGATTGGCGTAGATGCCCGATCGCGCTACTAGTTCTTGGTGAGTTCCCTCTTCAATAATTTCCCCATGTTGAACTACGAGGACTTGATCAGCTTGAGTGACAGTGCTGAGACGATGGGCGATCACAAAACTGGTGCGGTTTTTCAGGAGGCGGGCGATCGCTTCCTGCACCATCCCTTCAGTGCGAGTATCAATACTACTGGTAGCCTCATCAAGGATCAGGATGCGGGGATTGATCAACACAGCCCGCGCAATACTGATCAACTGCCGTTGCCCTTGGCTCAGGGTGACTCCCCGCTCCCCCACTTGGGTAGAGTAGCCTTGGGGGAGGCTGGTGATAAATTCATGGACATTTGCCACTTGGGCAGCGGTTTCAATTTCCACTTGGCTGGCGGTTGGAATCCCAAAGGCAATATTTTCGCCGACTGTACCAGTGAAGAGGATATTATCTTGTAAAACAATTCCAATTTGGTGGCGCAGACTAGCTTGGGTGACGGTTCTGATATCTACGCCATCAATTTTGACCACGCCTCCAGAGACATCATAAAAACGCAGGATCATATTAATGATCGTACTTTTTCCGGCTCCCGTAGCTCCCACCAGGGCGATCATCTGACCGGGGTAGGCGTGGAGATTGATCCCTTTTAGCACCAGTTGATCGGGTTTATAGCCAAAAGTGACATCTGTAAATTCCACCTCTCCAGCAATGGAGGGCATAGTTTTAGCCGTAAGATCGTCTTGGAGATTCACCGGTTCATCAAGTAGCAGAAAAATCCGCTCAACAGCGGCGAGGGCTGACTGGGATTGAGTGTAGAACTGGCTGAGAATTTGGATGGGTCGGAAAAACTGTTGGACGTAGAGAAGAAAAGCTGTTACTGTGCCGATCGTAGCTGCTCCGGTTACTGCCAAATAACCTCCGTAGGCAAGAACTAAACCCGTAGCCAAAGTATTCAAGAAATCAATAGAAGGCAGGAAGGCAGCGGTGATCGCCACGGCTTGGATATTGGCATCCCGGTTTGCGGCATTAAGACTGGCAAATTCTTCGATATTTAGTTGCACGCGGTTGAAAGCCTGAGCTTCCCGGACACTGCCGATATCTTCTTCCACTTTGGTGGATAATTTCCCAATAGTCTGCCGAGTCACTCGAAATCTACTCCTCGCCATCCGCGCAAATAAACTGGTGGTGATGATCATGAGGGGGACGCTCAAGTTACTCAACAAGCCAAGGGTAGGGTTGATGATCATCATGGCGGTGACAATGCCGACTAAGCTAAAAAAGTTGCCGAGCATCTGGGCGATCGTCTGGCCAAAAGCCTGATTTACTGTACTAACATCGTTTAATAATCGACTCATCAGATCGCCCGCTTCACTTTGATCAAAAAAGCTAATAGGCAGACTTTGAATTTTGATAAAAATATCTTGGCGCATCTGAGCGAGGATATTCTGCATCATCCAGCCAACTCTGGTGATCTGAATTCTGACTGCCTGAATTCCTATTAGATAAATAATCACCAAGCCCCCTAGAGCAGTTAGCAGTCCGGGGAGATTTTTGCCCACAATTAGGCGATCGATCGCCCAACCAATCAAGGCGGGACCTACAGATTGTGAAAAAGCTCCCACCAGCACAAAAAATACCGTTACGGGTAGATCTAATTTGTAGGGAGCAAAATACTGGAGAAATCTGCTTAGGGTCGAGAGTTGTTGGTTAGCTTTTTGTTCTGGAGCTACCACGGTGGATGGGCTTCTCATTATTTTATATTTTCTATGGTCATCTGCCAGTTAGTCGTCAAAGTAGCTCCGGATTCTAGGGTGGTGAGGTTAGTTTTGGTATTTAGGGAGTTGCGAGCAGCACTCCAAGGCTCTAGACAATAGAAGTCTTTCCCTTTAACAGTCCAAAAAACCAAATGGCGGTAGAAACGCCCTCCAGAAGAGGGTCTGGGGCTATCAGTCTCTAGGGTCAACTGCAATCCTTTGATGGGGTCTTTGACTAGGGCTGTATTATTTTGTAGTTGCCGAAAGATGACATCAATTTCTGGTGCTTCCAGATCAAATTTACCCTCAAAGGCAAAAGTCAGGTTATTTTGATGGTCTTCATAGGCGGAGCTAGGTATCTGAAATTCTAGCTGGGTTTTGTCAGAGGCGGCAAAATAGGGATGAAAGCCCAAGCTAAAGGGCATAGTTGTGTTTGATTTATTGGTAATAGTGGAGGCGATCGCTAAGGTTCTGCCTTGGAGTTGGTAAGTAAAATCTATTTGAAAATCGAAGGGATAGGTGGCGAGAGTTTCAGGATTGCTAGCCAAGCTAATAGTCAGGGCAGCGGCGTTATCAGTAGAGGAGCTAACCACAGTCCAAGGGAGATGGCGAGCAAAGCCGTGCTGAGGCAATTGGTAATCCTTTTGATCCCAAGTATAAGTTCCATCAGACAAGCCTCCACAAAGGGGAAAGAGAATAGGAATACCTCCCCGGACAGTCAAAGCAGGGTCTAAGAATCGCTCTTTGTCTAAATAAAATATTTCTTTTCCTTGCCATTGCCACTGAGTCACAATCCCGCCCCGTTCTGGGACTATAGTAACGGAAGATTGGGTGGTCTCATCGGTGAGAGTATAAGTTAGGTACTGTCCTTGGGTTTTGGTAACGGTATACAATTTTGTCTCCTGTAAGAATTAGGTTTAATTGATTAATAGCAGGTTTTGCCTTATTGAGGATCAGACTAAAGATTAGAGTTGGGGAATGAGCGATCGCCAGCCTCAAAAACCCTTACCCCTTTGAATAAGTCATTACCACAATAACCATAATAATTAGGATAAGAAAGGGCTTAAACCCCTTATTCTAGATGGATTTAGATCAACTAAGGTCTACATTAGTCGCTATAGGTAATAACTTAGATTGACTTTGATTGACTAAACCTAATAATTCAGTCAAAATGAAAATATTCAGGGATCGCGCGATCGCGTGCAGATTTTTTCAGCACATCTACGCACTACTATCATGATTAAAAATTTAGTGAAGTCAGCCATGCAAACTGGTTGTCTGAGCGTTGCCTCAGAAGGGCTAATGCTTCAAGTACTCCATCACCACGCTTACCAGTCTCAAGACCTCAAAGCCCTTAACGAACTCCAAGCTGCTGTATATCTAGGCACAGTCCAACGAGAGGCTCCTCGCCCTAGTTCTCAGCTTTTGGGGTTAGGAGATTAACCTAATTTTATAGTTAACTATTAAGTTAAAAAACCCAGAACAGATAAAAATTCGGTAGTGCTAAATCTATAAGAATGTTTCCCGCGCTGCGGCTGCCGTGTACACACAAGTAGAAAATCTATCATTTGAGGCTAGAGATCCCCCTAAATCCCCCTTAAAAAGGGGGACTTTAAGATTCATTACCCCCTTTTTTAAGCAGGGCGGGGGGATCGAGAGGCTGAAACGTATTCTGGCAGGACTTGTGTGTACACCGTAGCGCGCTGCGGGGGAAATCCTTCCCAAAAAATTATTACTCTTTTAGGACTACCAAAATTCAATGGTAGGTATTAGTGCTATCTTAGGGTGTTTTGGCAGTAGCTTTTTTTGGGGATTAGATACCTAAAACTCTTCTTCTACGGAGTCTTCTAGGGTTTCTAGGTGTAAATGTATTTGTTTTTGTTGGCGATCGAGGAAATCTTTGCACTGATGAAGATGACTATTGGCAAGGGTAAATTGAGCAAAAACCTCGGATAGATCCAACTCTCCAGACTCAATTTGATTGAGGATTTCTTCTACTTTGATCACAGCCTCTTCGTAGTTCCAGACTTTACTTTTTGCCATTGTTTCCTCTCTAGAAAATTTATTTGGATATGTGACTTGCGATCAAGTAAATGAGGGGATAAAGAGGGCGCAGAGCCTTGCGCCCCTAAAGGTATTGGAAAATATTGTGTGAGTTCATTAATAACTACTTAACTAACTACTTAACTAACTACTTAACCAGATTTTATAGGAGTTATAGATGTAATTGTGGCGTTAATCCTGCCTTTGTGGAGTTGAATATCTAGGGTTTGACCTACTACTAATTGAGTAGCATCTCTAGCGATCGCCCCACTTTCAGCCCGCACCACTGCATAGCCCCGTTGGAGAATCGCTTGGGGATCGAGGGCGATCAGTTTTTGATCTAACAAGTCTAAATGTTTAGCAGCTAATTGCAATTGTTGTTTAGTGGCAGTGATTAATTGCTGTTGTTTTTGATGAATTAGCTGTTGCTCTCTGGTAATTTCTCGTAATAGGCGGCGGGGTTCAAGGAGTTGTTGTAATTGTTGGAGATGATTCGTTTCTTGGGTAAATCTCTGTTGGATTGTAGTGCGGAGTTGCTGAATTAGGGCTTGATGCTGGTTTACTAAGTCTGCTAAACGAGGGATAACAGCTTCGGCGGCGGCAGTAGGAGTGTGGGCATGGTAATCGGCTACTAGATCCGCCAAGGATTCATCCCGCTCATGACCAATACCCGTAATCACAGGAACCGGAGAAGTAGCGATCGCCCGGACTACCAACTCCTCATTAAAACAGGCTAAATCTTCCACCGCCCCGCCGCCCCGCGCCAAGATCAACACTTCTGCCCTGCCATCACGAGCAATTCGGGCGATCGCCCTCAGGATAGATTCAGGAGCCGAGTCTCCTTGAACAGTGGCGGGGGAGAGCAAAACTTGCAAACCGGGATAGCGTTGCCCCAAGGTTTTTTGGATATCTCCCCAAGCAGCGGCTTGAGGTGAAGTAACTACAGCAATAATTTGGGGATGAACAGGTAAAGGGCGTTTGCGATCGGGATCAAATAAACCTTCTGCCTCCAGCCTGCCCTTAAGTTGCCGATAGCGGATCGCCTGCAATCCTTCCCCTGCTGGTAGCACCTGCCATCCTTTAAGACGGTATTCTCCTCTTGGAGCGTACACCTGCATGGTTCCTAATAAAATTATCTGATCGCCCGCCGTGGGTACGATCGCCAATTTAGGAAGTTGCCCCCGCCAGATCACACAGTTGATCTGTTCCCCATTATCGGGATCCTTGAGGGTAAAAAATAAACCACTTTTATGACCATGGACACTAGAAACTTCCCCAGTCACCCATACTTGCTGGAGATAATGATCATCTTCCAAAAGCGATTGAATATAAGCAGTCAGCCCGCCCACACTCATCAACTCATCGGCGATCGCCTCATCTATCTCATCTAGGTAAATATCCATAGCCACCTGTGTCCATCAACTCCAATAGATTACCCATCACCTACCATTGCTAGATTTTATAGTATGATTGTATTATCGATCAAGCAATTGCCAAGAAAAAGTTCTATCGCAGATATCAAGTATAGGCTAGGAGCAAAGGGAATATATTAGTCCCTGTTCACTAATCACTGTTCACTAATCACTGTTCACTAATTACTGACTCTTGGTAGAATTTGCGGATAGATAAAAATATTATTTCGAGGAAATTATGGCAACTCCGGCAAGCGATCCAGCAAAGGAAAAAGCATTAAAATCGGTTCTGACTCAAATTGAACGGAGCTTCGGGAAGGGCGCGATCATGCGCTTAGGAGATGCCACCCGCATGGTTGTAGAAACCATTTCTACCGGAGCTATCACCCTAGATCTAGCTCTGGGGGGAGGATTACCCAAGGGGAGAGTAATTGAAATTTACGGGCCAGAAAGTTCTGGGAAAACAACCCTTGCGCTTCATGCCCTAGCAGAAATTCAAAAAGCTGGCGGGATCGCCGCCTTTGTGGATGCAGAACACGCCCTAGACCCAGCCTACGCCGCAGCGTTGGGTGTAGATGTAGAAAACTTATTGGTAGCCCAGCCAGATAATGGCGAATCTGCCCTAGAAATTGTAGATCAGTTGGTGCGATCGGCCGCCGTAGATGTGATTGTTATCGACTCTGTAGCAGCACTGGTTCCCAAGGCAGAAATTGAAGGGGAAATGGGAGATATGCAAGTCGGGTTGCAAGCCCGGCTCATGAGTAAAGCCCTGCGGAAAATCACGGGCAATATGGGCAAAACTGGTTGCACCGTGATCTTCCTGAACCAACTCCGGCAAAAAATTGGGGTGACCTACGGGAGTCCAGATGTCACCACTGGGGGTAATGCTCTGAAGTTCTACGCTTCGGTGCGACTAGATATCCGTAGAATTCAAACTCTCAAAAAGGGTACGGAAGGGGAGTATGGGATTCGGGTAAAAGTCAAAGTAGCTAAAAATAAAGTAGCTCCACCTTTCCGGAATGCGGAGTTTGATATTATTTTTGGGTCGGGAATTTCTCAAATTGGTTGTCTAGTAGATCTGGCAGAGCAGACTAGTGTAGTTATCCGTAAGGGAGCTTGGTATAGTTACAACGGAGAAAACATTGGGCAAGGTCGGGATAACACTATTAAATACTTTGAAGAACGCCCAGAAGTGGTGGCAGAGATCGATCGCATCGTTCGAGAAAAACTCGACAAGGGAGCCATGGTAGCCGCGAATACAGTTAATCCATTAGATATAGAAGAGGAGGATGACACTCTTGAGGATGATGAAGATTAAACCTTAATTATGCTCGGCCTTGGGTGTATCTCGAATAAAATCAAGGTATACCCTCTCCTAGCTAAGTAAATTTATGCGATCGCTCCCCCGTCGTTTATCTCTGCCTACAGTTTTGATCGTGCCTTTTGTGGTGCAAGTGGTGACAGCCGTTAGCCTAGTCGGTTATCTGTCCTTTGTGAACGGTCAAAGGGCTGTAAATAACCTTGCTACTCAACTCCGTCAAGAATTAGCCATTCGGATTAAGAATGAACTAACAACCTATCTCCAAACTCCAGAGCAATTTAACCAGATTAATGCGATCGCCCTCCGAGAAAGACAAATTGACTTTGACCAAGGGAGAGCTTTGCCCGTACTTTTCCAGCAACTTAAGATATCTAACTACATCTACGGTCTCTACTGTGGCAGCAGCCAAGGAGAAATGTTTGGGGCTTTTCGAGCTAACCAACAGGATTTTGGAACATCTTTAGCTAGTGCTGCAACTAATCAGGAATTACATCTATTCTCTATAGATAACCAAGGACAGCGGGGAGGTTTTACTCGGAGTGCGGGCAAGTACGATCCCCGCCAGAGACCTTGGTATAAAACGGCTGTCTCCCTTAATCGCCCTACCTGGGGAGAAGTATATTTTGATTTTGATACTAAGCTGCCAGCTTTAACTGCTAGTCAACCTGTTTATAATTTTACGGGGCAATTAGCCGGGGTTTGTGGGGTAGATTTACTACTTTCGGAGCAGTTTCAAAAGTTTTTGGCAGACCTCCAAATTGGCAAAACGGGGATCGCCTTCATCATGACCCGTAAAGGGGAATTAGTGGCTAGTTCTACTAAAACCCCGATTATGACTGGAGAAGGGAAGGATGCCAAATTGATCCAAGCTCAAAATAGTCAAGATCCTTTGATCAAAGCTACAGCTCAATACTTGCAAAGTCAGACAGGAGGATTGGGAGCGATCGCTCAACTCCAACAACTCAACTTTCGCTTTGGAGAACAACAAGAATTGTTAGCCGTGATGCCGTTTACTAATAGCGGCGGGTTGGATTGGGTCATTGTGGTAGTGGTTCCTGAGCAAGATTTTATGGCAGAGATCAATGCTAATAATCAGACCACAGTTCTGCTGTGTATTTTGGCTTTGATAGTATCGATCGCCCTAGGAATTATTACTACCAAGTGGATTGTGGGCTTGATTCTAAAACTACGGGATGCCAGCCAAGCGATCGCCCAAGGAGATCTAGATCAATCTGTCGCCATTTCTGGCATTACGGAACTGGAAAATTTATCCCAAGTTTTTAATCAAATGGCAGGACAACTCAAGACCTCTTTTGAAAATAAAGAATTACTAGTCCAAGAAAGAACCCAAGAACTTTCTCAAACTCTGGAAAACCTCCAAGCCACCCAAAAGGAATTAGTGCAATCAGAGAAAATGGCGGCTCTTGGTCAGCTAGTCGCCGGCATTGCCCACGAGATTAATACACCTTTAGGGGCGATCCGGGCTTCTATTAGCAACATCTCCAGTGGTCTAGAAACTTCTCTCACTCAATTACCTCAACTATTTCAGCAACTTTCTTCCCTCCAACAAACAGAGTTTATTGCCTTTTTAACCGCCGCTTGCCAAACTCATCCCTACCTATCTACCAGAGAAGCTCGTAAGCTAAAGCGTTCCCTTGTTGAAGAACTAGACAGCCAATCTATGGAAAATGCTGAGGCTTTAGCCGATAACTTAGTCCAGATGGGTATGACTCAGAATCTATCAGCTTTTCTGCCCCTCTTGCGAAGTGATCAGGGTACTTTAATTCTGGCTACGGTGAATCAGTTGAGTAGTCAGGTTCGCAATAGTGACAATATTAAAGTAGCTGTCGATCGCGCCGCCAAAATTGTTTATGCTCTTAAAAGTTATGCTCGCCAAGATAGTTCTGGAGAAAAAGTCTCGGTAAATATTACAGATAATATTGATGTAATTTTGACTCTTTATCATAACCAAATCAAACAAAAAATAGAATTGATCCAAAATTATCAACCAGTCCCAGAAATCCTTGGTTATCCGGAAGAACTTAGTCAGGTTTGGACAAATCTAATTCATAATGCTCTCCAAGCTATGAACTATCAAGGCACATTGCAAATCAAGGTTTTTCAGCAGGAAAATTCTGTGGTGGTGCAAGTAAGTGATTCTGGAACGGGGATTCCTTTAGAAATACAACAAAAGATTTTTGAGCCATTTTTCACTACCAAGCCTGCTGGAGAGGGCAGTGGACTAGGATTAGATATTGTGAGTAAAATTATTAAGAAGCACGGTGGGGCGATCGAAGTTGCTAGTGAACCGGGGCAAACAACTTTCAGTGTATTTCTACCAATTTCCTAAACCTACTATTTATAAAAAACATGGTAGTGCTAAAACAGTAAGGATTTCCCCTGCGCTGCGGGGGACATCCTTACAAAAAAAATCATTACTTCTTTAGGACTACCAAAAATACTATTGATTATATGACTACAAAAATTGAGAAAAAAGTAATTCTCTGCATTGATGATGAAAGAATTATTCTCCAGAGTTTACGAGATCAATTTATGCGGAACTTTGGCAATGAATATACCTACGAATTTGCTGAAAGTGGTGATGAAGCCCTAGAAGTGATTGAAGAACTTGATGCTGATGATGTGCAAATCTTGGTAATTGTTTCAGATTGGCTGATGCCAGAAATGAAAGGAGATGAGCTACTAATTAAAATTCACCAAAGATTCCCTAATATAGTCAAGATCATGCTGACAGGACAGGCTGATACTCAAGCTATTCAAAGGGCTAAAGAGCAAGCTAATTTGTATTGTTATATTTCTAAACCTTGGGAAGAAAAAGAGTTGATTGATGTCATCAAGTCTGGCATGGAAAGTCAGGATTGACAAGCTCGAAAAAAGAGGGCGCAAGGGTTTGCGCCCCTAAGAGATTGCTTATCACAAGAAATTCGGTTAGAAGTTTTTTTGCCAAGTCTAAGAATATACAATAAAAAATGAAGAACCCTTCTCCTAGGGGTAGGGTGTCAATTAAATTTGCCTAATAATCTACCCTTGCAGGGGCGCAAGGCTTTGCGCCCTTATTTTACTCAATTATTAAACTTTATATCATATTCAATCAAATCATTCAATTCATTCAGGAAATAAAACGATTACTTGTCACTCTAATAGTAGAAACCAAAATTAATGTTTCTGGTTTGATAAGTAAATTATCAAATTCAATTTCAATAAGATTTCTAAGGAGCATATTATGAGCGCACAAGATAGAGCTAAGGCAACTGCTAAAAATGTTGAAGGTAAGGTTCAAGATGCTGTAGGTGATTTGACTGGCGATCCGAAGGCTCAGGCTGAAGGTAAGCAAAAGCAAGCACAGGCAAAAGTTAGCCATGCCACTGAAGATGTGAAAGATGAAGTTAAGAAAGCTCTTGATTAATAGTTAGGACTAGTATTTAGTCCTTGAGTCCTTGGCAATCCTTTGCTAAAACTTTTACTAAAGTTAAAGTTATTCACTCCGGTGGAATTTAGCTCAAGGTAGTCTGACATCAAGTAAGTTTTCATTTATTATCTCTGGGTGTGAGGAGAGGCGGAGAGCAGATTATGCTTTTTCTGTATATGGACTGCTGTTAGTGTATTTATGATTCTCTGTTTATGAAGAATTAATAGATTACCCTAACGGCAGGCTAATTCATATACTGCTAGTTTCAACGGTTTTAGAACTGATTGAGATTACCTACAATTAATTTGCAGGACAATACGCCTAAATAATTGCCTAACTAACCGGTAGCTATTAGAAGCTTAAGTTCACTTAGTTAGATCCATTTAGCTAGATTTATGCTTGTTAACTAAATGTTAGCTAAATGTTTACCGAATATGATGGATTGAGTTATGGAATTCGATTCAGGAGTTCAAGAACGAGAGAAGTTCAAGAATGAGAGAAGTTCAAGAATGAGAGAAGTCAGAGAGGATATTTATGCTACTACAGAACAAAAGGACTGGAAGCTTAGTGGAAATCATGGATATTCAATTATTGCTCGATCCTAATGAGAGTGAAATAGTAATCCAGAGCCAATCAGGTGAAGAAGAGCAGGATCCTGAACTAAACCAGAAGAATGATTTGATTTTTCCCTCCGGTGAAGAGCTACCTCGATGTTGGCTAGATGCTAACTATAGAGTTGCTTAAATCATTAATTCACTTCTGAACTATGGTTGGATTCACTGTGGATTCTCAATTGATTGATCCATGATGCGTCAAGGATTAATTAAACCTATGTAAAATTATTTCCCGGAGTTAATAAATGATGATTCAAGTTCGACAGGCTCGTCGCTTTTTTATCACTATGGTCTTAGCTGTAGTGGTTGTAATTACTATAGCTTTTGATTTTGGTACTTCGAGTAGTTGGGCAGCAACTTTATTGCCCAATAAGTTATTATCCAGCCAAGTTGTGGGGCAAGTGCCGATCGCCCAAAATCCAATTGTCTTTTCCGAGCCTAATTTCTTGTTAGCCCTAGTGGTGGGCGTAGTAATGGCTTTTGCCTTTCAATTACTTTTCACTAACCTAGCGATCGCTGTGATTGCCGCTCCTGATAATTCTACTTACAATAGCAATGCCGATAACTCCCATGATAATGTGGGCATTCAAACAAAAGTTGGATTGGGACTCTTAGTGAGTGTCAGCATTGCTCTATTTGCGGCGTGTTTTCTAGCTGTCAAACTGAGTTTAGTGGGCAGTCCTGAACTGGGAGCAATTACGGGGGTGAGCATCTGGGCAGTATTTTTTACCTTATTGGCTTGGTTTGGCTCTACTACTTTGGGTTCCCTGCTGGGATCTATTATTAGTGCCGCCACCACAGGTATTCAAGGTTTATTGGGGACTGGTAGCGCACTTCTGGGGGCAAATATAGCCAAGAACCAAGTTGTTTCCACCGCCGAAGAGATTACCGCCGCCGTCCGCCGGGAATTAACTGCTGGCTTTGACCCAGATACCATTCAAAAAACTCTGCAAAGTTCCTTAGCAAAGGTACAGTTGCCCCAGTTGAATCTAGATCAATTAGGGACACAGTTTAAAAAATTGTTACAGGATGCCAATTTGGGTTCGATCGCTAATAGTGATCTCCTCAAAAATGTTAACCGAGACACCTTAATGGAAATAGTCAGGAGCCGCACTGATCTTTCTCGGCAAGATGTCGATCGAATTACTGATCAACTAGAGATAGCTTGGCAGCAAGTGGTGGGTTCTCAAGGACAAAATGATCCCCAAGCCTTAATTAAACAATTGAAATCTGCGGCTCCCCAAGACCTGCAATCGGGAGAACTGAGCGATCGCTTAGGGCAGCTAGTAAAAACTGCCTCTGGTCAGTCTACATCAAGTGGCAATTTAACCAATCAGGCTCTTCAGTTTGGGACTACGGCACTTCTTAGCAGAGTCTTACAAAATGTTGATCTTTCTGATATTGATGTAGAAAAAATTGGCAACCAACTCCAAACCTTTGGTAGTAATCTTCTCCACACTAATGGATCGACAAATGGATCGACAAATGGCAATGGTAATAGCAATGGGAAATCTGGTCGTAGCCACGGACAAAAACCCTTCAGCGTTATTCAGGCAGATCTAAAAAATTACTTGCTATTTTCACCTCCTTGGAAACTGAACCGGGAAACCATAAATCAGGAATTTAAGGATGTGATTTATGATGCAGCCGCAGATCCCCGTACCATCCGCCAAGAGTTGGAATCTATTAACCGGGCCTATTTTGTACGGGTGTTGAGCCAACGGGATGATTTCACTCCAGAAAAAGCTCAAGATGTTGCTGGCTATTTGGCAGCGATCCGGGATGAGGTATTTACCACAGTCCAAACAGCGGAGCATCAGGAGAGATCCCAAGAATTGCGGCGGCGGGTGGAAGAATATTTACGCTCTACGGATAGGGCAGAATTAAACCCAGAAGCGATCGAGCGGGAGTTTAATCTACTCTTAACAGACCCAGAAGCTGGTTTAGATAGCTTAGGCGATCGCCTAAATCAATTTGACCGGACTACCTTAGAGCAAATATTAAGTGAACGGCAGGATATTAACCCTGAAGATAGAAATCAAATCCTTGGTCAACTAGAGAGTACACGTGAGCGAGTTCTCTCCCAAGCTAGGGAAGCACAAGAAAATCTGCAACGCCAAGGGCAAGAATTGCAACAGCGGGTTGCCGACTATCTACGTAATACCCATAAGGAAGAACTCAATCCAGAGGGTATCCAGCGGGATGTGCAAAAACTGTTTGACGATCCAGAGGCGGGGTTTAATGCTCTCCGGGGCAGGCTTTCCCAGTTCGATCGAGATACCTTGGTGCAGCTATTGAGCCAGCGGGAGGATCTCAGCGAAGAACAGGTTAATCAAGTCATAGATCAAGTGGAATCGGTGCGGGATAATATCCTGCAAGCACCGAAAAAGTTGGCTGGCAAAGCTAAAGAGCAGTACGACCACACCACCCAAGCTCTAGCGGATTATCTCCGCAACACGAATCTGGAGGAACTCAACCCTGAAGGTATTCAACAGGACTTATCTACCCTGCTGAGTGACCCCAAAGCAGGAACTCGGGCTTTGCAAGAGCGATTATCTCATATCGATCGCGAAACCTTGGTCAAATTATTAAGCCAACGGGACGATCTCACTGAAGACCAAGTTAATCAGGCGATCGACCAAGTGCAATCTGCAATTCATAGTCTGATTAAAGCCCCCCGTCGCTTGGCTAGCCGGGTGCAAAAACAGGTAGTTGACTTTGAAGCAAACCTAGAAAATTATCTGCGTAATACCGACAAGGACGAATTAAATCCTGAGGGTATTAAGCGGGATCTGCAACTTCTGTTCCAAGATCCGGGAGCTGGTTTGAGTAGTCTTGGCGATCGGGCTTCCCACTTCGATCGTGCAACCTTTGTTGCTCTTCTAGCCCAACGGGAAGATATGACAGAGGAAGAAGCTAATCGGATTGCCGATCAGGTAGAAGGTAGCTTTAAGACAGCCCTTGCTCAAATCCAAAAGGTACAACAGGCTATCCAAGCAACCATCGACAAAGGGTTTGATAGTATTCGTAACTATCTCAATGGGCTGGAGAGACCTGAACTCAACTATGACGGCATCAGACAGGACTTTAGTACCCTGTTTAACGATCCTCAGTTAGGTTTAGAGGCTCTGCGCGATCGTCTCAGCCACTTCGATCGCAACACCCTCGTGGCGGTATTAAGTTCCCGGGAAGACATCTCGGAAGCGGATGCTAATCGCATTCTAGACCAGATTGAAGCAACCCGAAATAGCGTTCTCCATCAGGTGGAACGAGTGCAGGAAGAAACCCAAAGACGGCTTGATGCTATAAAACATGAAGCCCAGAGACAGGTGCAGGAAACTCGCAAAGTTGCGTCTAATGCCGCTTGGTGGGTATTTAGCACTGCCTTGTTCTCCCTCGCTGCTTCTGCCCTAGCAGGTTTCTTGGGTGCTACTTAGATTATTCTCCAATAAACAGGCAAAATAAGGGCGCAAGGCTTTGCGCCCCTACAAGAGTAGATTATTTAACACTTTTCATTATTTCTTCTTATAGCAACCAATTTCATAGGGGCGCAAGGCTTTGCGCCCTATTCTTACTTAAAATCAAGAAACGCTAGGTTTTAAAAGAAACTAGGTTGATATCTAATTAAGTTTAGAAACTCTTCTCTAGTTTTTTGATCCGCCTGAAAAGACCCCAACATAGCACTAGTAACAGTCCAAGAGCCGGGTTTTTGGACACCTCGCATGGTCATGCACATATGAGTCGCTTCCATTACTACAGCCACTCCTTGAGGTTCGAGGATGGTTTGGATCGCTTCCCCAATTTGGCGGGTAAGTCTTTCTTGGACTTGCAATCGGCGGGCATACATTTCTACTACCCGTGCCAACTTGCTGAGTCCCACAACTTTTTGATTAGGAATATAAGCTACATGAGCTTTACCCATAAACGGCAACATGTGGTGTTCGCAGAGGCTAAAGAAAGTAATATCCCGCACTAATACCATTTCGTTGTGACCTTCATCAAAAATAGCCCCGTTCACTAATTCTTCTAGGGATTGATTGTAGCCACTGGTCAGAAATTGCATGGCTTCGGCTACCCGTTTGGGAGTTTTTAGTAAACCCTCGCGATCGGGATCCTCACCTACTCCTAAAAGCGTAGTCCGCACTGCTTCCATCATGTCTTCTTTAGTTACAGAAGGGCGTTGAATTTGAGATTGCTTACCATTTTGGGTATTGCGGTCTGGTCTGGTTTTTACTCTAGAAGGAAGGTCAAGGTCACTGTTGGTAGGGTTGCCGTTGCTTGAAGAAATGGTCATGATGTTGTTCAGTTATCA
>Ga0105048_10008553_pt1 | contig 16369 bp, 18 predicted proteins | sample MAT05_FD_78382 | JGI IMG/M metagenome (GOLD analysis project Ga0105048, IMG submission 78382) | Freshwater microbial communities from Lake Fryxell liftoff mats and glacier meltwater in Antarctica - MAT-05 | ecosystem: Environmental > Aquatic > Freshwater > Ice > Liftoff microbial mat | place...
ACCGCTGGCCGCGACATCACCCTGCAAGAGATTCACGAGGCCATCTCGATCGCGCAAGAAGCGGCCGACCCCGAAGCGAACATCATCTTCGGCTCGCTGGTCGACGAGAACGTGCAGAACGAGGTGAAGATCACGGTCATCGCGACTGGCTTCGTCTCGCGTGAGGCGGCCAACAAGACCCGCTTGGTCTCGACTCAAGACTACCGACCGCAGACCCAGGCCACGCTGTTGCCGCGAGTGACCGCGCCGATGATGACCTCGTCGCCCTCGGGGCTGTTGACCGCTCCGGTGACGGTGACCGCGCAGGGCCAAGGCTCGCGCGATTCACGCGAAGAGATCGCCACCCTGGTGCCGTCGAAGGCCGGGGCGCGCACCTTGTCGTCAGAGCACAAGCTCCCCGCGCCGAGGAGTTCGAGTGCGCGAGATGCGTCGCTCGCGCTCGATGAAGATCAGTACGACATTCCGACCTTCTTGCGTCGCCAGGGTCACAACGAGCTGCCGTAGTTATTCGCAGTTCGGGTTCATCTGAACTTTGCTCACGTCGCAGAACCGGGCGTTGATGCTGCCGGTGAGCTTGTCGGCCTGAGTGCCGATGCTCACGTCGAAGGTGCCCGAGAGGTTGCCGTTCACTTCGGCCTTGAGGTTGGTCACTTTCACCAGGCCGCTCTTGCCGGTCGAGGCGCTCGCGGTGAGCGAGTCGGTGCAGTTGGCATCGGTGCGTGAGAAGCCCGATCCCGCGAACAGCCCTGACTGAGAAATCTCCATATCGGTCACAGTGTACGACCCGACGTCGGGCGCCAGGTACGTGCCCACCCTGTTCTCCACCTTCACATTGACCAGCGTGAAGGCCAGCGACGTCGCCGACTTCGGCAAGCGGTTCGCCCTGAGCGTGTCGCAGAGGTTCGGCTTGTCGGCCATCACCACGCTCACGTACTGGGTCTTGCCGGCATCGTCTTTGATGACGAAGAAGATCGAGTCTTGAGCGTTGAGCGAGATGCCCGACACCGAGCCGCTGACGCTGCCGCCGCCGCAGCCCGAAAACGCGGCCAACACGGTCAGGCTGGTCAGAATCTGTGACATGCGCTTCATGGGTGATGCCCCTTTTGTGTGGTGCTGCGAGTAACTGTATTGCGGGCCCGGCTCAAAGCGGTTCGATTTTCAGGTTGTCGAACAGCAGCTGCGCTTCCCACGAAGAGAAGCCGAAGCGGTCGTGGCTCGAGCCCACCAGCGGTATCGGGTCTTTGAACCGCCCGTATTCACGCCCATCGAGAAACCAGATCAAGGTGTCGTCGCGGCGCTCGATGCGCCAGTGGGTGCTCCGGCCAACCTGCACCGGTATCGAGGGGGTGATCTCCACCCGCATTCGGGTGTCAGAGCGGAACGCGCCGGTCTTCACCAGGTCGGCCTCGATGCCTTTTTCTCGCGCGATGCGGCCCGCCTCGGCCTGAATCGCGCCGTAGGGCTGCCCGTGCTCGTCCAGTCGCGCGATGATCGACAGGCTGTTGTTCCACCCGCCTTGAATGAACACGTAGCCCGAGGCGTGGTCGGTGCCGTCGCCGAAAATTTCGACCTTCACGTCGCCTTCGGGCGACATCGACTTCGCATCGAACTCGACCGCGACGTTCTGGGGCAGCTTGGCCTTGAGCCAGAGCGGGTTATTCTTCACGCCCGGCGAGAACAGCTCACCACCCATGGTGCGCCAGAGACCGCCGGTCGAGAAGAAGTCTCGCTCCACCACATCGAAGTCGCTGAAGTCGGTCGAGTAGGGCAGCGTCACGCTCGCGGGAGCCGCACCGCGAAACAAGAAGTAGTGCAGCATCGGCAGGTTGAAGAGCAGCACCGTCGCGACGAGCACCACGCGCGCCACCTTTGAGAGCTTGAGCGGGCGCTGCCAGTCGCTCGTCGGCACGCCCGGGTTCTGGTCGTCAGTCGCGACGCTCACCTGGCCGTCTTTCTCGTCTGACTTTTCTTTGCGCTTTGCCTGAGCCATTGGGGTGGGGCCGTACCACGAAGTCTGCCGGGGCAAAACGGAGTTTCTGTCACTCCAAGGCCTCGAGCTTCTTGATCAACTCGGCCCACTCTTCTCGCGCGGCGGCTTCCCATTGCGGCAACACCATCGCCAGTCGCGAGTCGAGCTCACCGAACGCCGCCGACTGCCGAGCCTCGGGGGCCAGGGTCAGGGCTTCGGCGTCACCCAGGTCGCTGGCCGCCATCACGATCATCGCCCGGGTCGAAGGCCGATCTTCGACCTGCGAGGCCCGCGAGAAGTCGTGCAGCGCCAGGTGCGGAGCGCCCAGTCGCCTTGCCGTCTCACCCCGCGCCAACAACGCGCCGATCAGCTCATTGGGCACCGCGCTGCTGTCGATGACGCCGTCGAAGGCCTCAGTCGCCAGCACCGCCAGCACCAGGCGGCTCAGCCGGCAGCCCGAGGTGGCCCGCAGCGCGAGGTGCACCTCGGTGAGGTTCTTCACCATCGCGGTGAAATACGGGTCGAAGCGCGCCGCCGCGGCGTAGTGCCGAACCGCTTCACGGTAGAAGTGGAGCCCGAAGAACGCCGCGCCGATGATGTTCATCGACGAGGGTATGACCGTCGGGTGCCGGGTCATCAGGTCTCTGGCCTGGGCGATGGCCAGCACGAACTGCTTCTGCTCCAGCAGGGAGGTGGTGGCGCCGAGCTGGCCCATCGCGGTACTCCCCGAGCCGGTGTCGACGATCATCGGAGGCGCCGCGTGAACGGCTTCGAGCGCAGCCTGAAAGGCGGGCAGGTTCGGCGACGGCGCCGCTACCGACGGGTGCATCACCCGTTCGACCACCGAGACGGCCGCGTCACTCACCTCATCGCCCGGGTGGGCCCGAAAGAGCCCGCTCAAGAAAGCCATGGGTCGATCTTCAGACACCAGCTCACGCTGCAAAGCGAGCAAAGAACTCTGGGTCGCCTCGGCAGAGGGCCTGCGCTATGTGAACGGCATGGCGAAGGCGGCAAAGAGCGCGATCATCGACATTCAGCCAGGCAAGCCGGCCACCTCGTACCTGGCCGCGGCGTTTCACTCGTTTCAGCTCGGTGACTCGGTTCGAACCCGGCGGCTCGCCCAGCGGGTGCTGCAAGGCCAGGGCACGCCCGATGAGGCTGAGGCCGCCAAGGTGCTCGCCACCACCTTCGCGATGGCCAAGAACCAGCCGCAAGACGTGGCGGCCGAGCTGATTCTGCGCACTCAGGTGCCTATCAAGTCGTTCGCCTTCGCCGCGCTCTCGGCCGGCATCTTTGTGCTGTTGCTCACCCTCGCCCTGACCCGTTACGGAGTCTAAAACCCCTTCGTGGAGATGCTGCAGCGCGCACTGGAGCCGTACCGTCACCTCGACCCGTCGGGGTGGGTGGGGTTCTTTCGCTCGCTGCCGGTCTGGGCCGGGGTGCTGTTCATCGCCCTCGGCGCGTTCATGCTCTTCGTCGGAGGCGGCCGCCTCTTTCGTCTGGTGGCCGCACCGCTCGGCGCCATCATCGGCATGATCTGGGTCGGCACCGTGCTCAGCCGCCTGGGCATCTCGGCCCCTCCTCAACAGGTGACCCTGGTCTCGGCCACCGCGCTGGCGTTGCTCGGTCTGCTCTTCCCCCCAGGGGTGGTGTTCTTCGCCTTCGGTATACCCATCGGCCTCATTGCCGCTCAGCTGGTCGGCCCCACCGATTGGTTGTTGGCCTTCTTGCCGGGCTTCGTCATCGGAGGCGCGATCGGCATCGTCTTGCACCAGGTCGTCAGCTCGGTGCTCTCGGCAGCGGTGGGTGCCTGGCTGCTGGTGATGGGGCTGCTGGCGGTGCTCAACCCCTTCGTCGACGCGGTCGGCAGCCTGGTGCAGACGCCGGTGATCGTCTTCGCGGTCGCCGCCTGCTTCGCGGTCGCCGGAGCCGCCTACCAGCTGATGGTGCGCGGCTCACCCGAGGAGATGGAGAAGCAGAAGCGCGAGCGGGCGATGCAGCGCAAGAAGCTGAAGGAAGATCGCGCGCTGGAGAAGCGCTGGGCGACCTATTCGAAGAAAGGGAAGAAGGGCTGATGACGCATCTTCGCTTGAGCCGCCGCGCTGCCCTCGCCGGTGCCCTCGGTTGGCCATTGGCTGCCCGCGCCTTCGGTGACAACGCTCACTTCGTGCCCGCCGTCATTCAGCACGCCGGCAAGTGGGACACTCGGATCTCCGGGCTTCGGCGGCTCGCGTGGGAGCTGCAGCGTCGCACCTCCATCGAGGTGCTGCTCGACGTGCGGCCGATGTCGCTCGACAGCCCCAAGCTCTTCGAGCACCCCTTTCTCTACCTCTCGTGCGACGGCCCACTGCCGCCCTTCAAGCCCTCAGAGATCGAATCGCTCCGGCGGTACCTGACCTACGGCGGCTTTCTCTACGTCGACGCGGTCGATCTCTCAGACGGCTCGGGCTTCGACCCCACCTTTCGCCGCGAGCTGGCCCGGGTGCTGCCGCGGAACGCCCTCAGCCCGCTGCCGATGTCGCACGTGGTGTTCAAGAGCTTCTTCCTGCTCGATGCCGCCCCGGGGCGCGCGCTCAACAAGCCCAACCTCGAGGCCGCGCTGCTCAACAAGCGCGCAGCGGTGATGTACTCGCAGAACGACGTGCTCGGAGCGCTCAACCGCGACGAGTCGGGCACCTACGAGTACGACGTCTCGCCCGGCAGTGAGCGCCAACGCGAGCTGGCCGCGCGGCTCGCCATCAACGTCGTGATGTACGCGCTCTGCCTCGACTACAAAGACGACGCCGTGCACCTGCCGCTCATCATGAACCGGAGAAGATGAGTGGAGTCGCAAGCCATCGACACCTGGAAAGTCGTCAGCCTCTCGCCTCTGCCGGCGTGGGCGGTGGTGTTGCTGGCGGTCGCTTTGCTGTGCGGGGTGGGGTTCGCGGCCTGGGGTGTACGGCGCGAGGCCAGCACCTTGCGGCGATGGCTGCTGTGGGTCTTTCGGCTCGCGGCGGGGTTGGTCGCGCTGGGGTTTTTGCTCGAGCCGGGCATTCGGCGAATGCAGGTGGCCAAGGTGAAGAACCGGGTGGCGGTGTTGATCGACCGCTCGGCCTCGATGTCATTTCCTTCGACGCCCGGTGGCCAGACTCGAAGCGAGGTGGTGGCTGAGGCCCTCGATGCGCTCGGCCCTGAGATGGAGGCCCTCAAAGACCGCTTCTCGTTCGACCTCTTTGGCGTCGACCCCGAGTTGGCGCCGATCGCGATCGAGACCATTCGCAGCCAGCCGCCCACCGCCGGGCGAACCGATCTGCTCTCGGTGGTGCGCTCGCTCAAAGCTGAAGAGAGCGCCTCGACCCGAAAGTTGGCTGGCGTGATCTGGTTCAGCGACGGCGCCGACAACACCGACCTCGCCCAGGGCCTCACCGCGCGCGCCAAGACGAGCCTCAAAGATCTCGGGGTTCCGGTCTCGACCGTCGCGGTCGGGCAGGGCGGTCTCAAAGATCTGGCCATCGACGCGGTGCGGGTCGACGACTTCGCCTTCGTGCGCAACTCGGTGACGGCCGAGGTCGAGGTGCACGCGCGTGGGTTCAGCGGCCAGTCGGTGCCGGTGGTGCTGCGGCGCGAGGGCCAGACCGTGGCCACCAAGGTGGTGCAGCTGACCGAAGACGATGACGCCCAGGTGGTGAAGTTCACCTTCACGCCTGACCAGACCGGCCGTTTCGTCTACACCGTCTCCATGCCCGTATTCCCCGACGAGGCGGTGGCCGAGAACAACGCCCGCTCTTTCTCGCTCAAGGTGATTCGCGACCGGGTACGCGTGCTCCTGGTCGCCGGCCGCCCCACGTGGGACGAGCGGTTCTTGCGCGGCCTGCTCCGCCAGGATGCCAACGTCGATTTGATCAGCTTCTACATCTTGCGAAATTCAGCCGACGAGTCGGGCGCGTATGACGATCGCACCGAGCTCTCACTGATCCCCTTCCCCCATGAAGAGATTTTTCGCACCAAGATCTCGACCTTCGACGTGATCATGATTCTCAACTTCGGCAACGAAGATCGCGGCGTCGCGCTCACCAACTACGACACCGACTTGCGCGAGTACGTGAAGAACGGCGGAGCGCTGGTCTACGTCGGCGGTGATCACTCGTTCGGCGACTCGCCGGCGCCGGTGAACCCTTTCGCTGAGGTGCTGCCGGTCGAGGCCGCCGGTACCGCCGACGTGAGTGTCTTCAAGCCGAGGCTGACGGCCGATGGGCTGCGTCACCCGATCACCGCCCTGGCGACCGGCACCACCTCCACCGCCGCCGGGTGGGATGAGCTGCCCCCGCTGCCCGGCGCAAACATGACCCGCGCCAAGACCGGCGCCACCGTGCTGCTCGATCACCCGTTCGCCATGGTGGGCGGCAAGAGCGCGCCGGTGCTGGCCATCTGGGAGTACGGCCGCGGGCGCTCACTGGCCCTGATGACCGACTCGAGCTGGTACTGGGCCTTCACCGCCCACGCCCTCGGCACGCCCACCCGCAGCTACGAGCGATTCTGGAACAACGCCGTGCGCTGGCTGGTGCGAGACCCCGAGCTCACCACCCTGGGAGTGACCGCCGACCCGCCCAGCGTCGAGCCGGGCAAACCGGTGTCGATTTCAGTGGTAGCTCGCACGCCCGACTACCAGGTGGCCCCCGGCGCGGTGATCGACGTCGAGCTGCGCTCGGCCGATGACGGCAAAGTGGTCGGTACCCAGCAGGTCATCGCCGGGTCTGACGGCACGGTGCGCGTCGACTTTCCGCCTCCGCCGCCGGGCGCATACAAGGTCGTCGGCAAGGCCTCGAAAGACGGCCACTCGCTGGGCGAGAGCACCGACGCGGTTGCGGTGCGCGCGGTGGGGCCCGAGCTGGCCGACGCCCGGGTGAACTCAACGCTGCTCAAAGACCTGGCCACCGCCGCGCGAGGCAAGTTCTTCGAGAGCCCCAGCGCGCTCTCGCTGAGCGACCTGCCGTTGACCGAGCCGCCGCTGGTCGAAGTGGGCCGCTCCAAAGACCAACCCCTGTGGGACCGTTGGTATTGGCTGGCGCTGATGGTGCTGGTCGTCGGCACCGAGTGGGCGATGCGCCGACGCTTCGGCTACATCTAGCCAAACCAAGTCACTTGACGCGCCGAACGCTCTGGCGATAATGAGTGCATATGAACGCACATATGCACGTATTTAGAAAAGCGGCCGCGGCAGCAGGGGTGGTGGCCTTGGCTTGGGGGGCGTTGGCGATCAGCAGCGGCGCGCTCCTCTCACCGCAGACGCTCATCGCCGCGAGGGTTGAGGGCTTCGCCGCGCGCAAGAAGATCGCGGCCCTCCCCAGCGGCCCGGTCGCGTACCTCGACGAAGGTGAAGGGCCGCCCCTGGTGCTGCTGCACGGCTGCCCATTCAGCGCCGTCGAATGGGAGCCGGTGCTTCAGACGTTCTCACAGCACTTTCGGGTCATCGCGCCAGATCTCCGAGGCCTCGGAGATACGCCCGTGCGGCTCGACGATGACTACCGTCTGCCCACTGACGTGACGATGGTGCGTGAGCTCCTGGCCTCGTTGGGGGTGACTCAGGCGTCTTTCGTGGCCCATGACCACGGGGCAGCCGTGCTGCAATTGCTCACCGCCGAGGCCCCGCAGCTGGTCGACCGGGCGGTCATCAGCAACGCAGAAGCGTACGATGCGTGGCCCAGCGCACCGGAGCTCCCGTATCTGCGGCTCATCGTTAACCCAGTGACGAGCCCGATCGCCTATCTGGCGCTTCAGCTTGAAGCGGTTCGCCGCGAAGTGTTCTCGATTGCGGTGTTCGATCAAGCCACGCTCTCGTCAACGCTCCTCGCGGAGTTCACCGAGCCTCACGTTGCCACCCCCGCACGGTGGCAGCGCTTGAGGCGGTTTTACCGATGGCAGCTCGACCCGGAGCACCAAACGCTGACCCTCGCCGCGGTGCCGGCGCTGCGGCGCTTCGATCGGCCGGTGCTGCTGATTTGGGGCGCACGAGACACGAACTTCGATACGCAGGTGGCGTCGCGGCTCGCCCACGATCTCTCTGGCACCCAGGGCATCGTGCTCCTGAATCATTCAAGTCATCTGCCCATGGTCGAGCAGCCCGTCGAGTTCGCTCGCGCGGCCTCCGACTTTCTCACCCGGGGCTCGGTCTCGACAGAGGCCGTCGCTGCCCTCGCCAAGAGCAGAGGCTTGCGATGAAGCTGCTGCTCTTGCTCCTGATTCCCCTGTCGTATGCGTCGATGTGGCTCATCGAGTATCGCCGGCCAGCCCTCGCGTATGAGCCCGTCGTCAATTGGGCTCGAACAGGGCTTCTCTTTTTCGCCGTCAGCGCCGCCGTGAGCACGGTGGGCCCTGCGGTCATCGCAGCCCTGAAGGTGCCCCCGGTGTTGAACCTGGCCTCGATGGGGTGGTGGGGGTTTCCGATCGGGCTGTTGCTGGCGACTGGCGCGACCTACGCCTGGCACCGTGGCATGCACGCCTCAGATACGTTGTGGCGCATGACGCACCAGCTGCACCACAGCCCGCCCCGCGTCGACACCTTGGGGGCGTTCTACGCCCACCCGCTCGAGGTCTTGGTGAAGACGACCATCGTTTCAGCGGTTTTGGTGGTGCTTGGTTTCGAGCCGCTCGTGGCAGCGTCGGTGTCGACGACCATGACGATGCTCTCACTGTTTCAACATTGGAACGTGCGAACCCCTCGGTGGCTTGGGTGGTTCGTGCCTCGCCCCGAAATGCATGCCTTCCACCATGAGCGCGAAGTGCACGGTGGAAACTACGGTGACCTCCCCCTGTGGGACGTCATCTTTGGCACCTGGCACAACCCCGAGACGTTTGAAGGTGCGGTTGGCTTTGATCGCGCTGCGTCAGTGCGGGTCAAAGACATGCTCCGTTTTCGCGATGTCGGCACGAAGACCTGATACGACGAAACGGTGACTGCTCGAGCGCGCGCCGTCGAGGCGATGGTCTCTATTCTTGACTCTGAGTTCTTGCGAGCGCTGACGGAGCCTGCGCGCCTCGACCTCCTCAAGGTCTTGCTGATCGAGGGCCCCGCTGACATCAACACCATCGCGAAGTCGCTGCCTCAAGATCGCTCAGTGATCTCACGGCACCTCAAGTTGATGGAGCGGGTCGGCATCGTCAAAAGCACCTGGGAGGGCCGTCGCTGCATCTACGAAGTGAATGGGCCTCACTTCATCGCCACGCTCGAGGGCATCATGAGCGAGGTTCACGCCAACTCCTCACTCTGTTGCACACCGGAGCCCGCAGCCAAACGGCTCAGACCACCTTCGCCATCTCGTCGCTAGGCCAGCCCGACGAACAGGTTCTGCACGTCGTCGTCTTCATCGAGCTCGTGCAAGAACGCCTCGACCTCGGCGCGCGCGTCTGCGTCGACGGCGACCGGGTTTTTCGCCTTCCACGCCAGCTGCGATGAGACCAGCTTCCACCCCTGGGCGGTGAGCGTCTTGCCCACTGAGTCGAGGTCGTGCGGCTCGGTGAAGAAGCGGGTGTGGCCATCATCGGCTGGCTCGAGTTCTTGCGCGCCGGCCTCGATGGCGGCGTTCTCGGGGTCGACCCCCGCGGGGCCCACCGCCTCGATCACGCCCAGGTGCTTGAAGTCCCACGCGACGGCGCTCAATTGGCCTTTGCGAAAGATGCCGCGAATGTTGGTCGCGGTGCGGTTCTTGTTGTCAGTCAGGCATTCGACAATCACCGGTACGCGGTGCGGCGCGAAACCCTCGTAGACCACCGTATCGAATTGAGCCCCGTCGTCGAGCAGCCCGGCGCCCTTCTTGATGGCGCGGTCGAGGGTCTCTTTGGGCATCGAGGCCTTCTTCGCCTGCTCGATGATCAAGCGCAGCTTCGAGTTCGACTCGGGGTCGGCGCCGCCCTTGGCAGCGACCATGATCTCTTTCGCCAGCTTGCCGAAGATTCTGCCCTTCGCCGCTGCGTTCTCCGACTTCCCCTTGTGCTTCCACTGTGCGCCCATGGGCGCGGTCTAGCGCACGAGACTGTGCAACACTTCAAAAATGGTCGCTGACGACGCGGTGCAGAAAGAGGGCTCGACGCTTTATGTGCAAGTGCTCGTCGCCATTGCACTGGGCATTCTCGTCGGGTGACTCCAACCCAGTTGGGGTGTCGCCCTCAAGCCGCTCGGAGAAGGCTTCGTTCGGCTGATCAAGATGCTGATCAGCCCGATTATTTTTACCACGGTGGTTGCCGGCAACCTCAAGAAGGTCGGCCTCGCGCTGGGCTTCGGTATGGTGCACCTGGTTCGGCCCGGTGACGGCCTGCACGCCTGGGTCGACGCGCTCGATACCTCCTCGCTCGACTAGACGCTCTCCGGGCCGCACCCCACCGGCTTGGTCGAGCACCTGCTGGCGATGATTCCCGAGAGCTTCGTGGGGGCTGGGCTGCGGCTCGACGGTGGTCACCGGGAGCGGCTTCATCACCCTCGCCGCGACGCTGCGCTCGAAGGGCACCGTGCCGGTGGGGGGCTGACGCTCTTGCTCGGCATCGACCGCTTCATGTCTGAAGCTCAGGCGTTCACCAATCTCATTGGCAATGCGGTGGCGACCATCGTCGTTTCGAAATGGGAGAACGATTTCGCCTTTGAACGGGCCAAAGCCGTTCTCAGCTCGCCCCCCCCCCCCGAAATCTCAATGAGATGAGACTTCAAGGTAGCGTTTGGCTGACACGGTGGTAGCAGCGCAGCCATGCCTACTCTTGATACTGAAATTCGAAACCGCGTCGAGTCGTTCGTCTCTGAGATCTCGTCGCTGATTCGCCAGGCCGCGCTCGATGCCGCCGTCGACGCGTTGCGGGGGCAGGGCAGCAGCTCGTACACGGGCGCCAAGCGGGGGCCCAAGCCGGGCAAGAAGCAGAGCGGCCGCGTTCGCCGCACCGAAGCGCAGATTCAGCAGACGATGTCGAAGGTGCTCTCGTACGTCGAGGCGCACCCGGCGAGCCGCGCTGAGGAGATTCGCGCCGAACTCAACCTCACCTCGCCCCAGACCGCCGATTCACTCAAGCGTCTGGTCGCCGAGAAGAGCCTCAAGTCGAAGGGCGAACGCCGAGCGACTGCCTACTCGAAGGCCTGAGTCAGCGGGCGCAGACCAGGTCATCAGGCGCCTGCACCGACTGCGCGCGGGCGATCAGCTGCTCGCGGGTGTCGGCGCTCAACGGCACGACCACCCAGTGGCCATCTTCGAGCAACGCCAGCGCTGAGCTGGGGTCGAGCGTGCCTGACTTGAGCAACGCTTCGAGCTCGGCCAGCGCCATCGCGCGTTGAGCTTCGCTCAGCTTCTGAAATTGCGGGTTGTCATTGAGCGCATACATCTGCTGCAGCGTGTCTTGCTCATGAAACGGAAACTTGTCGCCGAGGATCACCACCAGCAGCGCCTGAATGGGGAAGGTGGCGATGTCGATGGCGAAGGTGAACGGCAGCAAGAAGACGCCGGTGGTGCGGCGATCGACGTAGGTCGGCCTCCGCGTGCTGATGCCCAGAAACGCTCGATCGACCGCGCGCGAGAGCATGCAGCCAGTCGAAAGAAGTGAAGTGGCGACGGTGAGGGCGACGACACGCAAGAGACGGCTGCGCATGTGATTCTCCTTGATGCGAAAACTGATGCCGATTGTGGGAGCCGTCGGCCCTTCTGATCAAGAGAATCGCCAACGAATGTTTTGCTACAGGGCTGTCTCTTTCGCGGCGGCCGCGGTCTCTTTTGCCGCCGCCGCCGACTCTTTCGCCGCCGCCGACTCTTTCGCCACAGCGGGAGTCTCGCCGGTGGTGGTCTTCTCGGGCTTCACCTTCAGCTGATAGCGCTCGGCCGCCGACTCGATGATGCGACCAATGAGCTGGGTGTACGACATGCCCCGGTCTTCGGCCGCCATCGCCAACTCGCTCTCTTTTTCGAGGTACGGGTTGGGGTTCACCTCGAGCACGTAGGCCTCGCCCTTGGTCGAGATGCGAAAGTCGACCCGGGCGTAGTCGCGAATCTTCAGCGCGCGAAAGGCCAACAGGGCGCTGCGCTCGAGCCGCTGCTGCAGGTCTCGGTCGATGTCGGTCGCCATCACCAGGTGGGGGCTGTCATCGGTCATCTCACCGAACTTCACCTGGCGGTCTGAGACCTTCGGCTCGCCCGCCTTCCAGTTGCCCCAGTTGAGCTCGACCACCGGCAGAATCTCGGGCTTGGTAGGCGTGCCGATCACGCCCACGTACACTTCACGACCTTCGATGAACTCTTCGGCCAGCGCTTCATCGTCGAAGCTGCGTCGAATGTCGCGAACCCGTCGGGTCAGCTCCTCCCAATCGCTCACCACCGAGTGCCGACCGATGCCGATCGACGCGTCGGTGCGCGCCGGTTTGACGATCAGGGGGAAAGTCATTCGCCCAAAGGCCTCGAAGGTGTCGCCATCGAAGGTCAGAAACTTCGGGGTCAGCACCTCGTGGTACTCGAGCAGCTGCTTGGTGAGAATCTTGTCTTGCGCCAGCAGCAGCCCTGCCGTGCCCGAGCCGGTGAAGCGAATGCGCGCCATCTCCATCACGGCGGCCACGTTCACTTCGAGCCGGTAGTCATCGGCGAAGGTCTCGCAGACGTTGAACACCAGGTCGGCGCGAGAGGCCTCGAGCTGCTGGAGCAGGTCGAACACTCCGTGATCGACGCCGACGGTCACTGGCTTGTGGCCCAGCTCGCGGAGCGCATCACAGACGTGCTCCACCACCGGGTCGATGGGGTCGCCGGCGGGTTGGTAATGCATCACTGCGATTTTGAGTGGAGGGACGGTTGACGGCGCCATCGATTTCGCGACGTTACTCCGAATCGCGCGAAACCGATCAGAATTGGTTCATCACGACCATCACTCCACTTCGAAGAAGTGATCGGTGTACAGAAAGTTCATCGCCAACGCGGTCTGCAACGCGGTGAGCTTGGTCATGTACTCGCGCGCTTTGTCGCGATGCACCGTGAGGTTCAGCTCGGTGGTGCGCTCGAGCAAATGGTCGAGCACCGACTTCACCACGCCGCGGCTCACGCCCGAGTACTGCGCCACCGCGTGCATCAACGCCTGACGCTCGGCGCGAATCAGCGTGTCTGCCCGCGTGTTGCCCACATCGGCCGCTTCGAACAACGCCGAGAGGTCTTGATCGAGGTGCTCGCCGATGTGCAGGTCGATCTTCTCGTCGAGCGCGCGCTGTCGGTAATGATCGAGCACCGTCTCCTCCATCTGCCCCACGTCGAGGTCGCGATCAGAGAGGTTCACCGACGGGGCCTCACGGCCCAGCTTCGAGATCACCGAGTCGACGTACTGCAGCTTCTTCATCGCGCCCCAGGTCTTGTAGCGCTCTGGCCACTTCGAGCCGGGGGTCAGCCACACTGCAAAGGTCTCGGCGAAGTCTTCGTCAGGGTGTTTTTGCGCGTACCACCCCGAAATGTGCACTACGTACTTTCGACTGAAGGGGTGCGGCTTGTAGGTCTCGAGGTACGGCTTCGAGTAGTCGCCGAACAGCTTCTTCCATTCTTCGGTCTCGTAGAGCTTGTAGGCGTAGCAGAAGGCGTGCCCCGCCTCGTGCCGCAGGTACATCATGATCTCGCGCTCGCTCTCGGCTCCGCCACCCAACGTGTCTTCGATGGTCAGCAGGTTCGGGTCGGCCAGATAGAACGGTATGCCGATCACCGGCACGCCCGACGGGCACCCCCATTGATCCGAGAGGTAGCACTCCGGGCGCAACGAGATGCCCTTCGCCTCGAGCTCTTCAGAGAGCTGGTGAATGAAGCGCTCCAGGGGCGTGCCCTTGAGGTGGAGCTTCAGATCCTTGATTCGGGCCTGCATCAAGGCGGCGCTGGCGGGAGGCAAGCCGTCTCCGCCGACGAAGATCGGCTCGGGGGCTTTCTCTCGAAACACTGGGCTGGCCAACGCGGTCGTCATACTTCTCCCTGGGGTGCGGCGGCGGACACTACCGGAGTGGCCGACCAGGGCCAGGGTCCGCCGCACTCCTTTTCAGGGGCCTCGAATGCCGTGGGGTTAGACGCTGTCTGAACGGGTCGTTGAAAATCGGTCGAACGCTAAGTGATTGAAATGACGTGTCGTATGGGGTGCGCTTCGTGGTAACGGGCGCCGGGTGAGTCTGGTCATCGCGTCGAAGATTTCGCTGTCGTACGGCAAGAAGGTGCTGTTCGACGAGGCCTCGTTCAGCATCGGGCCGACCGATCGCATCGGGCTCGTCGGCGCGAACGGCACCGGCAAGTCGACGATGCTGAAGATCTTGATGGGCCTCATCAAGCCCGATCGCGGCACGCTCACCTTTCGCCGCAACGCCCGTGTCGGATACTTGCCGCAAGATCTGCACTCGCTGCCCGAAGGCGAGCTGGTCGACTCGGTGATGAGCGCGGTGCCGGGCCGCGACACCCTCGACTCGCGTTTGACCCAGACCGAGGCCCAGTTGGCCGAGACGGGCGATGAGAACGAGCAGCTGGAGCTCGCCCAGACCCTGGCGGAGCTGCACGAAGAGCGAGATCACTTCGATGAGCACTACGGCCGGCATCGCGCCGAGCGCATTCTGCTGGGGCTCGGCTTCACCCAGGCCGACTTCAGCAAAGACGTGACCGCGTTCTCGGGCGGCTGGCGCATGCGTGGCGCGCTGGCGGGCCTGCTGCTGCAAGACCCCGATTTGTTGCTGCTCGACGAGCCGACCAACCACCTCGATCTGCCCACCCTGACCTGGTTCGAGGGCTTCTTGAAGCGCTCGAAGAAGTCGCTCGTGTTGATCAGCCACGACCGCGACTTCTTGAACCGACAGATAGACCGGGTGCTCTCGCTCGAGACCGACGGCGTTCGGCTGTGGACAGGCGACTTCGAAGACTATCGGCGCCAGCGGGCGGAGGAGCTGGAGCGGTTGATCGCCGCCAGCGAGAAGCAGGCCGCAAAGCGCGAGCAGCTCCAGGCCTTCGTCAATCGCTTTCGGGCCAAGGCCAGCAAGGCCACCCAGGCCCAGTCGAAGCTCAAGCAGCTGCAGAAGATGGAGGTCATCGAGGTTCACAAAGATCGCAACACCGTGGGCTTTCGCTTCCCCGAGGTGGCGGCGTCGGGGCGCGACGTGGCGATCTTCAAAGACGTGCGCAAGGTCTTCGGTCAGACCGTAGTCTACGAGCGAATGAACGCGCTGCTCTTGCGCGGCGAGCGGGTGGCGGTGGTCGGCCTCAACGGCGCGGGCAAGACCACGCTGCTCAAGCTGCTCGCCCGAGAGATAGAGCCCGAGGCCGGCACCATCAGCCTGGGGCACAACGTCACCCTCGGCTACTACGCCCAGCACCACGCCGAGACGTTAGACAAGACCCACACCATTCTCGACGAGATGATGGAGCTGGTGCCCGACAAGCCGCAGTCATTCGTGCGCAGCGTGCTCGGCTCGTTTCTCTTCAGCGGCGATGACGTCGACAAGAAGATAGGGGTGCTCTCGGGCGGCGAACGGGCCCGGGTGGCGCTGGCCAAGCTGCTGCTCAAGCCCTCGAACCTGTTGGTGATGGACGAGCCGACCAACCACCTCGATTTGGATTCGTCAGAGGCGTTGATCGAAGCGCTCGAGGGCTACACCGGCACGTTGATCTTCGTCTCGCACAACCGCAGCTTTCTCAACTCGCTGGCCACCCACGTGTGGGACGTGCGCGATCACACCATCGCCCCCTTCCCCGGCAATCTCGACGAGTACCTCTCGCACCTCGAGATCGAGGCGGCCCAGCGCGAGGCAGGCGAAGAGACCTCGGTGGCCGCGGGGCGGGGCGCGGCGCCCAAGAAGCTGACCGACAAAGATCGACGTCGACTCGACGCCGAGTCGCGGCAGGCCAGAAGCGCGAAGACGACCCCCTTGAAGAAGGAGATCGCCACGCTCGAAAAGCGAATTGCCGACCTCGAGACCGCTCAGAGAGCGCGCGAGGCCCAGCTGGTCGACCCCGTCTTCGCCCAGGATTTTCCCAAGGCGAGGCCGGTGATTGAAGCGCACCGTCTGGCGGCCGAAGAGCTCGACGCGTCGCTGGCTCGGTGGGAGTCAGCGAGCGCCGAGCTGGCCGCTCTCGAGACGGAGTGACCGGGCCTTAGTTGGCCGGTACGACTTCTTTCAACCCGGGCGTGCAGACGTAGGTCGAGTCGAACACCGCCTGGCTGAAGCCGCTCACCAGGGGCGAGGCCGGCACGACCACCATCTCACCATCCACCACCAGGCTGCCCGAGATGGTGTTGCTCGCACCCATGTACGAGCCGGCCTGCGCCTGGAGCGCGACCGCGGTGAGGGTGACATCGAACTGGCTGCCCCCGTTGTAGATGCGCATGGTTCCGTTCGGCAGGGTCACGCCGGTGACTCCAGCCACAGGGGTGCCGACGCTGAAGACGCCCGCGTTCGTCGAG
>Ga0105048_10008556_pt1 | contig 16367 bp, 12 predicted proteins | sample MAT05_FD_78382 | JGI IMG/M metagenome (GOLD analysis project Ga0105048, IMG submission 78382) | Freshwater microbial communities from Lake Fryxell liftoff mats and glacier meltwater in Antarctica - MAT-05 | ecosystem: Environmental > Aquatic > Freshwater > Ice > Liftoff microbial mat | place...
GATCTTCCGGAGCGTCTTCGCGTCGATCCGCGCTCGCTCGCTGAGATCGGTGGCCGTGCGGTGGCGGCGCCGCCGAGCGGCCGCGATCTGCAGGCCGAGCACCTGCACGGCCTCTGTCGTCTGGGGGAGATAGGTGTACGTTCGGCGAGCCATAAGGGAAGCAGTCTAGGGAATAGAAGTCCAGTAGAGCCGTTAATCGGGAATCTATACCCGATCATGGTCCTTTGGCCTCGTGTGGACGCCCAGCCGGCCACCGACCGGTTGGCGCGTCCTGCGCCAACGCCTGCGGCGGGGGAGCGGCGGCGCGGGGCGTGCGCCAGGTGGCGAGGGCATCGAGCGCGACTTCCAGGTGCTCGAGGACGTGACCGTGTCACTGATCACCGAGCACCGAGTGTCCCGGCCTTGCGGTCTCCAGCGACACCTGGCCGGCGGTGAGGACGGCGCGGTGGGCGAGAACTGGGTGCTGCCGCAGGCCGACGAGGAACGAGCCGTGCGTGATTCAGACGACCATGCGGAGCTGGCTGCCGCCGGTGCGCTTGGCGGCGTAGAGGCTCTGGTCGGCCCGGTGCAGCACCTGCTCCGGGGTCTCGCCGTCGGCGACGATGGCTGCGCCGATCGAGACCCCGCCGCCGTGGTCGTGGAGCACCGGCAGAACCACGTGCACCAGGCGGCGTCCGATCTCGTCCACCATGGCGGCCGAGGTGCGAGGAAGGAGCGCGGCGAACTCGTCCCCACCGATGCGGTACAGGCGGTCCGAACCGCGCAGGGCGTCGCTCATGGCGATGGCCACCTCGCGCAGCATCTGGTCGCCGGCGAGGTGGCCCGCGGTGTCGTTGACCGCCTTGAAGTTGTCGAGGTCGATCATCAGGACCGCCGCCACCTCGTTGCCGTCTTCGACATCGACATCGGTGCCCGCACCGTCGCAACCCGAGTCCACCATCGCCGCGAGGGCGGTGTGGAACGCCGAGTGGTTGCCGAGGCCGGTGAGCGGATCGGTCAGGGCCCGCGTGCGGAGGCGTCCGACCAGTCCCGCCGTCTCGAGGGCCATGGACGCGGCGGACACCAGCAGCTCGAGCGGCTCGACGTCCTCGGTGTGGATGGCTGCCGGAGTGGTGCTGGCGACCACCAGGATGCCCCGACGTTGCTCGCGCGCCCCGAGCGGGACGACCACGATCGAGCGCACCCCGGCTGATCGCAGCGCTTCGGCGGCGGTGACGCAGACCCCGTTGGTCTCGCCGGCCGAGTAGCACGAGGCCACCGATCCGACGAGGGCGGCGAGGCGGTTGAGCTCCGCCGGCTGGAGCTGGCCGAAGACTTCGGCGAGCGGCCCCCGGCTCGCTCGTAGCACGAGCTCCCCGTGCCCGTCCGCGACGGCGAGGAACGACGAGTCCATCGCCGACACGTCGCACGCCGCTTCGCAGATCCGGCGCCACAGCTCGGCGGGTTCCGCCGCTTCGGTGAGGCGCGCCGCATGCCGGGCCAGCCGCTGGGTGGCGACCTCGACGGGTGCACCACCGATCACTCGGAGACGCTCGCCGAGCAGCGCGGCGCAGCGCTCGAGGTCGGCGATGGCATCGGCGGTCAGCGGTGCGAAGGACTCGATGTTCAGCGCGCCCACCACGGTGTCGTCCATGCGGATCGGCTCGCACGCCTCGGCCACCACGCCCGGTATGGCCTCGAGGTAGTCGGCGTCTGCGTCGCGGTCCTCGAGGGTGACCTGTCGACCGGTGCGGAACGCCCGGCCCGTGAGGCCGGCCGCGGGTGGCATGCCGTCGAGCACCTGCCACAGGCCGCGCTGGGCCTGGCAGCGCAGCAGGCCGCCCCGCTCGAGGTAGACGCTCGGCATGAGGTCGCCGGTGCGGGCCAGGTAGTCCGCGGCCGCCTCGCACGCGGCTCGGGCATCGACGGCGCGGCCGAGGCGGAAGCGCAGTCGAGCCAGGCCGCGCGAGTCCGGATCGGTGGACATCGTCGGCGGCTGCCACTCCGTGGTCGGCCACGCAGGTCCGGGCCGGGCCAGCAGGTAGCCCTGCGCGTACCCGACGCCAGCGGCCCGCAGCACCCGCATCTCCTCGCCGCGCTCGACCCCCTCGGCGATGATCGACGTGCCCACATCGCGGCCGTAGGCCACGAGCGCGCCGGCGAGCGCTCGGCGGTTGGCGTCCTGATCGATGCCGCTGATGAGGCTGCGGTCGAGCTTGATGTAGTCCGGCGCCAGCTGGAGCACATGGCGCAACGACGCATACCCGGCACCGGCGTCGTCGATGGCGAGGCGGTCGCCCCGAACGGTCCAGTCGGCCAGCAACTCCCGCAGCGCGTCGTAGTCGGCGACCGCGTCGTGCTCGCTGAGCTCGAGCACCACTCGCGGCGGGAGCAGGTCGCGGGCGGCCCGCACCCGCGGATCGGCGAGCGCCACCGGGCTGGTGTTGACGAAGAGCAGACCGCCGTCGGGCGGGGGACCGGCGAGGCTGATCGCCTCCCAGCAGGCGGCCTCGAGCTCGACCCGTCGGTCCAGCTCGGACGCGAGCTCGAACCAGTCCTGGGTTTCCAGGCCAGCGTCGCCCGGCGAGCCGTCCTCGTCCGAGGCGATGACGAAGCGCGACAGCGCCTCGTACCCGATGATGTCGCCACCCCGCAGCCGCACGATCGGTTGGAACACGGCCCGGATGGCACCGCCCACGAGGGCGCGGTCGAGCAGGGCGTGCGCGCGTGTGCGCTCCGGGTCATCAGGTTCTGGCCGCCGCATGGTTCCCATCATCGTCGGCGGTTTCGCCGTTTCCGGAAACGGGCCGTGAAGGGTCGATGACCCCAACCTGAAACCGGCGACTGCTGCCACCACGAGGTCGAACGTGGACGGCGGACGGGCAGCGAGGATCGATCGCGGCGGCTCCGACCGGTGCTCGCCGGACGTCAGGGGATCAAGGTTCGCGGCCCTTGCCCGGCCGTCCGTCGGCGGTGATGGACCGGGGATCCACTGGTTGGCTTACGGTGTCAGCCCACCCCTAGTCTGGCCGGATGGACATCACCGGAGCTTCAGCAATCGTCACGGGGGGTGCCTCCGGTCTCGGAGAGGCCACCTGTCGCCTGCTCGCCGAGCGCGGCGCCAAGGTCGTCGTGCTCGACATGAGCGACGACAAGGGCAACGCCCTCGCCAGCGAGATCGGCGGCGCCTTCTGCCACGCCGACGTCACCAACCCCGACGAGGTCATCGCGGCCATCGAGACGGCCAAGGAGATGGGCCCGCTGCGCGCGCTCGTCAACTGCGCCGGGGTCGGCTGGGCCACGCGCACCATCGGCAAGGACGGCCAGTACGCCTCCGCGCACGACCTCGACATCTTCAAGAAGGTCATCGACATCAACCTGACGGGCACGTTCAACTGCATCCGCCTGGCCGCCACGGCCATGTCGCAGAACGAGCCGTTCGCCGACAACGAGCGCGGCGCCATCGTCAACACCGCGTCGGTCGCCGCCTACGACGGCCAGATCGGCCAGGCCTCGTACTCGGCCTCCAAGGGCGGCGTCGTCGGCATGACCCTGCCGGTCGCCCGCGACCTCAGCGCCGTCGGCATCCGCGTCAACACCATCGCCCCTGGCCTGATCGACACCCCGATCTACGGCACCGGCGAGGCCTCGGAGGCCTTCAAGGAGAACCTCCAGAAGGGCGTGCTCTTCCCGAAGCGCCTCGGCACCAGCCACGAGTTCGCCACGCTGGCGCTCGAGCTGATCACCAACAGCTACATGAACGCCGTCGACATCCGCGTGGATGGCGGCATCCGCATGCCGCCCAAGTGATGCGCTGATCACCGCCGCTGCCGGCGGCACACGAACGAACCGACGAGGGTGGTCGCGCCACGGGTGCGGCCACCCTCGTCGCGTCCCGGGTGACCGGGCCGTCAGTTTGAGTAGCGGCTACTCAGGTTCACCCGCCAGGGAACTGGCACGCTCGGTGCACCGGAACGGGTGCGGAGGCCCGTCCCCAGAACGTGCGAGGAACGTCATGTCGTTCGGCCAGTACGGCTTCAACCAGGTGCAGATCTCCTTCGGGGGGCTCACGTGGACCGGGGGCATGGCGCCCGGGGTCTCGACCATCACCGCCATCGATTCGAACTTCAACGGTGACGAGTTCCTGTCCTACGCCCAGGGCGCCTTCTGGCGGGTCATGCGGGCCCGTGAGGCCGGCAACCTCAGCGAGGTCCGGCCGCTCGTCAGCGACTCGATGTACAGCAACCTGCAGGCGATGGGGAAGAAGAACTCCCCGCACATCGAGACCATCCAGTACGCCACCGTCTACGACGCCCGCCACGATGCCTCGTGGGACACCGTCACCGTGCGCTTCGCGGCCAAGACCTCGGCGAAGAAGAAGAACGACTTCGTCGAGGACTGGACCTTCCAGCGCCCGGCGGCCCACGGCCAGGTGCAGCTCCCCCGGGAGTGCCCGAGCTGCGGGGCGCCGCTCACCCTCGATGACAACGGCGGGTGCAAGTACTGCCGCGTGTCGGTCGGCGGCGCCCGCGGCGGCTGGAAGCTGGTGCGCACCGGCCCGCCGTCGACGGGGACCAACCAGGCTGCCGCCGGTGTCGGCCCCCGGAGGCGCAGCGGGGCCCGAGGGTGGGCGGCGTTCTGGGTCATCTTCATGATCCTGATGACGGTGGTCCTCCCGATCGGCATCTGGGTGGCCATCGACCAGTCCACCGGTGACGTCTTCGACTCGTTCGGGAGCATCGGGCAGACCACCGGCGAGGAACCGAACGTGATCGCCCGATCGGATGGATCCGGCACCACCGGCACCGCGACCTTCACCGGCGCCATCACCGGACCGATCGACGGGCTGGTCACCACGGTGGGGGGCACCTCGGGCTCGTGCGCAGCGCGGGCGGCCGACGTCAGCGGCTTCACCTTCGTGCACACGGCCGACGACGGCACCTCGTCGCAGACCATCACGGTGACGATGCAGTACCCGGCCGGCGCCAAGGGCGTGACCACCCTCGACCTGGCCACCACGCCGTTCACCGTCACCGCGGCCTACGCCGCCAACCCCGACCCCGCGACCGGTGGCGTCCCCGCGGCTCAGTCCTGGTCACCGGGACCCGGCACCACCGCGACCTTCTCGATGTCGGGCGAGGCGGTGGGCAACCTGGTGGTGACCGACCTGGCACCCACCGCGCCGGCGGCCCCCGACGACCCCCTGGGCCAGCCGCTCTCGGTGGTGGTCGACCTCCCCTGCACCTGACGAAGGACGCCGCCGTGGGCGTCATCGGGCCAGCGAGACGGGTCGGACCATCCGCTCGGGTCCTTGGTCGATCTGGCGTCGGTGGAGCACATGGCTGCCTACCGACGGAATTTCGCGACGGGGTAGGGTGGCGATCCGATGAGCACCCGGAAGCTGATCCTGTTGTCGCTGGCGTGCGGCGTCGCCATCATCGCGGCGTTCGTCGTGCAGCTGATGATCTCCCAGTGAGTGGTGCCGGCACCACGGCTCGCGCAGGAGCCTCTTCCCACGACACGTGACGTTTGTTACAGTGGCACCCCTGCGGGCGGAACCGCACCCCTGAGGTTCGCGTAGCTGTGCCCACATTCGTCCGGTTGCCCGCAACGGTCCGTGCTCCAAGCGCCCTGGCGCGCGTGGCGAGCCGACCCAGGCGCGGTCGACTCACGGTGGCCCTGCTCGTGCTGGTGGTGCTCGCGGTCTCGGTCCTCCCGGCCGGTGCCCAGGCGCCTTCCAACGATCCCGCCGCCACCGAGCGCGCCGAGCGCGAGAAGGCCAAGGCCCGATCCGGTGAGGTCTCCTCCGAGCTCGACGAGCTCAGCGCCTCCGACGTCGAGCTGAAGGCCGAGCTGGCGCGACTCGAGGCCCGGGTGGGCGAGCTCGAGGCTGCGGCGGCCGACGCGACCCTCGAGCAGGAGCGCATCGAGTCCGAGCTCACCTCGATGCGCCGTCGGGTGACCGACGCCGAGGAGGCGCTCGAGCTGGCCCGGGACCTCGCCGCCGAACGAGCGGTGGCCGCGTACATGCAGCCCGAGCGCGAGAGCGCCACCCAGATGCTGGCGGCCAAGGATCCCCAGACCCTCGGGCGCATGAACACGTTGATCCGCCACGTGGCGCTCTACGACCACTCGGTGATGGTCAACCGGCAGTTGGCCGAGACCGAGCTCGAGGCCACCCGGGCCGAGCTCGAGGGCGCTCAGGCTCGCATCGAGGAGCTCAAGGCGCAGGCCGACGCCGACCTCGCCGAGGCGCAGGGGATGAAGGAGCGACAGGAGTCGGTGAACGTCCAGTTCGAGCTGCGCATCGACGCCCTGCTCACCGAGTCCCGGGCGCTCGAGGCCCAGGAGGCCAACCTCACCTCCCTGATCGTCCGGCGCGAGACCGCGGCGACCTCCACCACGACCACGACCGCGGCACCCACCACCACCATCACCACCACAACGGCCGCGGCCGCGCCGACCTCCACGGCGCCCGGCCAGCCGGCACCTCCGCCCACGACGCCTCGGCCGCCGACCCCCACGACCCCGCCCACCACGAGGCCAACCGGCGGTGGCGGTCTCTCGTGGCCGGTCAGTGGTCCGGTGACCTCGCCCTACGGCCCTCGCTGGGGCACCTTCCACCGAGGCATCGACATCGGTGTCGGCATGGGCACTCCCATCGCAGCGGCCAGCGGGGGGACCGTCTTCTACTCCGGCGAGATGGGTGGCTACGGACTCGTGGTGCTCATCGACCACGGCAACGGCATGGTCACGCTCTACGCGCACCAGAGCCAACTGGTCGCGGTCAACGGACAGTCCGTGTCGCGCGGCACCACCATCGGTCTGGTCGGGTCGACCGGCCACTCGACCGGCCCGCACCTGCACTTCGAGGTGCGTCTGGGGAGCAGCGGCAACGCCGTCGACCCCATGGGCTACCTCGGCTGACTGGCGCCGAACGGGGGCCGTCGCGCCGGAACTCGACCGGCGGGCGACCCGGTAGGCTCGCCGAGGAGGCTCCCTGCACCGGCGCAGGGGCCAGGTCCTGGAGGTGGTTCCGACGGCCGAGCAATTCGATGTGGTCATCATCGGTGGTGGTCCCGGTGGGTATGCGGCAGCGCTCTACGGCGCGGCCGCCGGGCTGAACATCGCGATGATCGAGAAGGCCAAGGTCGGGGGCACCTGCCTCCACGTGGGGTGCATCCCCGCCAAGGAGCTGCTCGAGACCGCGGCGGTGCACCGTGCCGTCGTCGGCGCGTCGGAGTTCGGCATCGAGGTCGGGGAGCCCAAGATGGACTTCTCGGTCACCCAGGTCCGCAAGCAGAAGGTCATCGACCAGCTCTTCAACGGTCTGGTCGGGCTGCTGAAGAAGCGCAAGGTCACCGTCTACGACGGCGTCGGGACGCTCGGACCGGGCCACACCGTTCGGGTCACGGGCGGCGAGTCCGGCGATGTCGAGCTGGTCGGCACCAACGTCATCCTGGCGTCGGGGTCCGTGCCCCGCACCATCCCCGGCTTCGACATCGACGGCACCACCGTCGTCACCTCGGACGAGTTGCTCTCGCTCGACGAGCTCCCGGCCTCGGCCGTGGTGATCGGCGGCGGAGCGATCGGCTGCGAGTTCGCCTCCATGATGGCCGATCTCGGGACGACTGTGACCATCCTCGAGGCGTTGCCGAAGATCCTGCCCGGCTGTGACGAGGACGCCACCAAGCTGGTCCTGCGGTCCTTCAAGAGCCGCGGCATCGACGTCCGCACCGGCGTCGCCGTCAGCGGCCACGAGCTGAAGGGTGACGGTGCCGGCGGCACCGTGGTGTCGTTCGGCGAGGGCGAGACCATCGACGTCGACCTCGTGGTCATGTCGATCGGCCGCCGCCCCCTCTCGGAGAACCTCGATCTGGCGGGCACCGCGGTCGAGATCGACAACCGCGGCTACCTCGTCGTCGACGAGCGCTGCCGCACCGCCGAGGACGGCGTCTACGCGGTCGGCGACGTCATCGCCACGCCGGCGTTGGCCCACATCGGCTTCGCCGAAGCCATCGTCGTCATCAAGGACATCCTCGGCGAGCCGGCGCTGCCGGTCGACTACTCGCGGGTGCCCTGGGCCATCTACTGCCACCCCGAGGTCGCCTTCGCCGGCCACTCCGAGCAGAGCGCCAAGGAGGCGGGACTCGACATCATGGTGTCGAAGCACCGCTTCATGGGCAACGGCCGCGCGCTGATCCTGGGCGAGGCCGACGGCATGGTGAAGGTCATCGCCCTCAAGGACGAGAACGGCAAGGCGGGCCAGATCATCGGGGTCCACATGGTCGGGCCCTGGGTCACCGAGCAGCTCGGCCAGGGCTACATGGCCGTGAACTGGGAGGCCACCGTCGACGAGGTCGCCCCGTTCATCCAGCCCCACCCGTCGCTGAGCGAGCTCTACGGCGAGACCGTCATGGCCCTGACCGGCCGAGGGTTGCACGGGTAGGGACGATTCCGGGCGTGCCCGCAGCGCGCCCTCCCGCACAGCAAAAGCCTCCGGGCACAGAAAGCAGAGGAACCGGTTCATGGCAGACGTCGAGATGCCCCAGTTGGGCGAGACCGTCACCGAGGGCACCATCACCAAGTGGTTCAAGGCCATCGGGGAACCGGTGGCCATGGACGAGGTCCTCTTCGAGGTGTCCACCGACAAGGTCGACTCCGAGGTGCCCTCGCCCGTCGCGGGCTTCCTGGCCGAGATCCTCGCAGCCGAAGGCGACACCGTCGACGTCGGCGCCGTGATCGCCGTCGTCAGCGATGCGCCGCCTGCCGGCGGCGACGCGCCCGCCGAGGCCGCTCCTGAGCCCGAACCCGAACCGGCGGCCGAGGCTCCGGCTCCTGCGCCCGCCGCTCCGCCCGCGGCCCCCGCCGACCAGGCTCCTGCTCCTGCTCCCGCTCCGTCCCCTGCGCCGGCCGCCCACGCGGCGGCCCCCGCGGTCAGCGGGGCCAGCGCGCTGGTGTCGCCGGTGGTGCGCAAGCTCATCGAGGAGAACGGCCTCGACGTCTCGGCCATCACCGGCTCGGGCATCGGCGGTCGCATCACCCGCGCCGACGTCGAGCAGGTCATCGCCCACGAGGGGTCGCGCCCGGCGGCTCCGGCCGCGCCGGGTGCCCCCGCCGCGGCGGTGTCGCCCCCGCCCCTCGTCACCCAGCGCCCGGCGCCGCGCTCGGGCACCGGCGACACCACCGAACCGCTCAACAACATCCGTCGCCGCACCGGCGAGCACATGGTGATGTCCAAGCAGGTCTCGCCCCACGCCGTCACCGTGGTCGAGGTCGACTACGAGAACGTCGAGCGCGTGCGCCGTCGCCACAAGGAGTCGTTCAAGGCGACCGAGGGCTTCAGCCTCACCTACCTGCCGTTCATCTCCCGCGCCGTCATCGACGCGCTCGCCGCCTTCCCGCACATGAACGCCACCGTCGGCGACGGCGAGCTCATCGTCCACAACTACGTGAACCTGGCCATCGCCGTCGACCTCAGCTTCGAGGGCCTGCTGGCGCCGGTGATGCACAACGCCGACGACATGCGCCTCCGCGCCGTGGCCCGCTCGATCAACGACGTCGCCACCCGGGCCCGCACCAAGAAGCTGTCGGCCGACGACATCACCCAGGGCACGTTCACCATCTCCAACTCGGGATCGTTCGGCACCCACCTGGTGCTGCCCATCATCAACCAGCCCCAGGTGGCGATCCTCTCCACCGACGGCGTGTCCCGCAAGCCGGTGGTGGTCACCGACATCGACGGCACCGAGGCCATCGCCATCCACTCGGTCGGGCTGCTCGGTCTCTCCTGGGACCACCGTGCGTTCGACGGCGCCTACTCGGCGGCGTTCATGCACGAGATCAAGGAGATCATCGAGACGCGCGACTGGGAGGCCGAGATCGCGTGACCCGCTCCGGCCGGCCTGCGGCGGTCCCGCGGCGGTGAGCCGAACCCTGCGCGTCCGCTGGCTGGGCTCGGTGCCCTACCGCGACGCGCACGCGCTCCAGCACGGGCTCTTCGCGCCTGGTCGCGACGACTGGCTGTTGCTGCTCGAGCACCCCCACGTGTACACCTACGGCCCCAACGGGGATCTCGACCACGTGCTGGTCGATCCGTCGTCGGTGGGGGCCGATCTGGTGCGCACGGACCGGGGCGGCGACGTCACCTACCACGGCCCCGGGCAGCTCGTCGGCTACCCGATTCTCGACGTCCCGGGCACGCGTGGCGGTGGCATGACCGACACGGCCGACTACGTGCACAGCGTCGAGCAGCTGCTCATCGACGTGCTGGCCGATCTCGGACTTCCGGGCACCGGCCGGCTGCGCGGGTACCCCGGCGTGTGGGTCGGTGCCGACACCGCGGAACCCCGCAAGATCGCCGCGATCGGCGTGCGCCTGTCGCGCGGGCGGTCGATGCACGGGTTCGCGCTCAACGTCGACCCCGACCTCGCCTACTTCGGCCACATCGTCCCCTGCGGCATCGCCGACAAGGCCGTCACCTCGTTGGCGGCCGAGGGCGTCGACATCTCGATGCAGCAGGTGGTCGACGTCGTGACCCGCCGAGCGGTCGAGCGGTGGTCCCCGCCATCGGCAGCCATTGGCGAGGCGCCGACCTGGGAGCGGGCCGATGTCGTGTGGCGCCACCGGCCCGAGGACCTCTCGGCGTTCACCCGCGGCGAAGGCCCCGGCACGGTGGCGATCGACCAACGGGCGCCGACCGCAACCGCCGCAGCCGAGGGTCCCGCCGCGGGTACCTCGGTGCGCCTGCGCGGGCGGCTCGCCGAGGCGGGCGTCGCCGGGGGCCACGGCATCGCCGAGCGCAAGCCCGAGTGGATGCGGGTGAAGGCGACGCTGGGCGAGGACTACCGCGACGTGCGGCGCACCATCCGGTCGCTCGATCTCGTCACCGTGTGCGAGGAGGCCGGCTGTCCCAACATCTCGGAGTGCTGGGCCGACGGCACCGCCACGTTCATGATCAACGGCGAGCGCTGCACCCGGGCGTGCGGGTTCTGCCTGGTCGACACCCGCCACCCCGAGGCCCTCGATCCCGACGAGCCCCAGCGGGTCGCCGCCGCGGTCGACCAGATGGGTCTGTCCTTCGCGGTGGTCACCGCGGTGGCCCGCGACGACCTCGCCGACGGGGGAGCAGGCGCGTTCGCCGCGGTGATCGAGGCCGTCCGCCTGCGCACGCCGGGAACGTCGGTCGAGGTGCTCATCCCCGACTGCAAGGGCGACCCCGACGCCCTGGCCACCATCTTTGCGGCGAGGCCCGACGTCCTGAACCACAACATCGAGACCGTCGCCCGCCTGCAGCGGGCGGTTCGACCCTCGGCGGCCTACGCCCGCAGCCTGTCGGTGCTGGCCCGGGCCAAGGCGGCCGGGCTGACCACCAAGTCGGGGATCATCGTCGGCATGGGCGAGACCGACGCCGAGGTGCACCAGACCCTCGCCGACCTCGCGGGCGTCGGCGTCGACATCGTCACCATCGGCCAGTACCTGCGCCCGACCACCAACCACCTCCCCGTCGCCCGCTGGGTCACCCCCGACACCTTCACCGCGTTCGCCGCGGTCGGCGAGGCGCTCGGCATCGGCCACGTCGAGTCCAGTCCCCTCACCCGCTCCAGCTACCACGCCAAGCAGGCCGCCGGCGCCGCGGGTCCGCTCCTGACCGACGCCTGATCTCCCAAACCACGAAATCTCGGCGCTCATGATCGGATTCGGTCGTGAGCGCCGAGATTTCGTGGTCTGCTGGCGCGATTTCGTCGGGCGCCGCCGCGAGTGGGCTGTGGTGGGGTGCGGCCGTTAGCGTGACCGTGTGCATCAGGAGCGGATGGAACGGACTCGGGCGGCCATGGCGGCGCGCGGGGTCGACGTCCTGCTGCTGTCGGTGGGCGCCGATCTGCCGTACCTCACGGGGTACGAGGCCATGCCGCTCGAGCGGCTGACGATGCTGGTGCTGCCCCGGGAGGGCGACGCCACGCTGGTGGTGCCGCGGCTCGAGGCGCCCCGGGTGGTCGATCGGCCCGACGTGTTCGAGATCGTCCCGTGGAACGAGATCGACGATCCGCTCGAGCTCGTCACCAAGCAGTTGCCCCCGGAGTGCACGATTGCCATCGGCAACCAGACCTGGGCCCAGTTCCTGGTCGACCTGGTGGAGCGGTGCCCGGGGACCCGCTGGGTGAAGGCGTCGGAGGTCGTCGGGCCGCTGCGAGCGGTCAAGGACGACGCCGAGATCCAGGCCCTCGCGAAGGCGTCGGCCGCCGCCGATCGGGTCGCCGTGCAGCTCCAGGGCGGGCAGATCCCGCTCATCGGTCGCACCGAGGCCGAGGTGTCCGCCGACATCGGGGCCCGGCTGCTGGCCGAGGGCCACCACCGCGTGAACTTCGCCATCGTCGCCGCGGGCGAGAACGCCGCCAGCCCGCACCACGAGGCCGGCGGACGGCGCATCCGTCCCGACGAGGTCGTGCTCTGCGACTTCGGGGGCACCATGCTCACCGAGGGCGGAGCCGGCTACTGCTCGGACATCACCCGCTGCGTCTACACCGGTGCGCCCCCGGCCGAGTTCACCGAGCTCTACGACGTCCTGTTCGAGGCCCAGGCCGCAGGTGTCGCCGCGGCCACCGCCGGCACGACCTGCGAGTCGGTCGACCTCGCGGCGCGCCGGCCCATCGTCGACGCCGGCTACGGGGAGTTCTTCATCCACCGCACCGGCCACGGCATCGGCATCGAGGCCCACGAGGACCCGTACATCGTCGAGGGCAACACCGCGATCCTCGAGGTCGGCCACGCGTTCTCGATCGAGCCCGGCATCTACATCCCCGGTCGGTGGGGCGCCCGCCTCGAGGACATCGTCGTGGCCGGCGCCGACGCGCCCCGGCCCCTCAACAAGGCTGCGCACCGCCTCGTGACCGTCGAAGCCTGAGGCGGGATCCCGACCATGGCGTTCGACGGCGCGACGTTCCTGCTGCAGTGGGCCGCGGGCGGCCTGCTCTTCCTCTGGGTCACCACGCGGCGGCGCGAGGTCAGCCTCGGCTACGGCTGGCTCCTACGGGGGACCTACGCCCTGATCGCCATCGGGGGCGCCTACGTCGGCTTGCGGGTCATCGACCCCGTCCCGATCCGCGACCTCGCGTCGGTGGGGGTGGCCCTCGCCGCGCTCGGCGCGCTCGCCGTCTCCATCGTCCGCAAGGATGCCGGCGTCGCCGGGCAGAAGGAGCTGGTCGAGGCCCGGTCGACGCGCATCGCGACGATGACCGGGATCGACCGCACCGCCGCGGCCAAGGACACCGAGGCCAAGGAGTTCCCGCCGGCCCTCGACCTCATCGCTCCGGTCATCGGGGCCATCGGCATCATCGGGTCCGGTGTGGTCGACGGCTCACCGGTGTGGCTGGCGGTCGCCCGCCTGCTGGTGGGCGCAGCCTTCCTCGGGGCGGTCACCGACGCCATGCTCCTCGGGCACTGGTACCTGGTGCAGCCGGGCATGCCCCGTGGCCCCCTGCTCGAGCTCGTGTACTGGACCTTCGCCATGTGGGTGCCCGAGGTGCTCCTCATGCTGGTCCCCGTCGGCATGGTCTCGGCCCTCAACGGCACCATCGACGACGGCTACGGCGGGCTGCTCGGGTGGTTCTGGCTGGCCTGCGCGGTGACCACCGGCGGGCTCCTCGTCGTCACCCGGCTGGCGCTCAAGGAGCGGGCCTACAGCGCGGTCATGGCCGCCACCGGGCTGCTCTACCTGGCCATCCTCACCGCCTTCGGTACTGACCTGGTCGCCCGCGCCCTGCTCTCGGGGCGCTGACCGTCGATCGTGCGACACGACCGGAGCCGGGTGCGATGACCGTGGTCACCATCCAGACCGGCACGATGGACGAGATCGCCGGGGTGCCGGTGGGATCCGGCAACGTGTGGGTGCGCCCCGACGGGGACGGGCGCATCTCGGTGCGGCTCGACGTCGGCGACGACGAGCTGATCGTGGCCGAGGGCGGCGTCGTCGAGATCGGTGGCCGGCACTGCACCCTCGAGCGCATCGAGCCGATCGAGGGTCTCGAGGCGCACCGGCTGTACATCCGGGTCGCGCCCGCTGGTGCCGTCGACCCCGCACCCGGCCCGCCCGAGCCCTCGTCGGCGACCGGCCCCACGCCCCGTCCGGCCGCGCCGCGGCGTCGGTGGACGACGGCGCTCGCCGCCGGGTCCTGCCTCTCGCCGGCCCGCTCCCGATCGGCCGGGGAGCGGCGACCGGACTGCGGGCGGCCGCCGGCGAGATCCTGGCCCTGCTCGCCGTCGACGAAATCGGGGCGGCGCAACGGTGGGCGCGGACCGAGCGCGAGGACCACGTCGAGATCGACGGCGCCCGGTGCGGGCCGAACACGGAGGTGACGTGGACCTGGACGGCGCCGGCGGGACGCGACCTGCGGGCCGAGGTTCGCCTGGCGACGACGCGGTGGAACCCGGACCAGATCAGCCACGTGGCCGCCTCGGGCTTCTGGAGCGACGGGTCCCGGTCGATCCACGCGCACCTCGACGGACCGGGCGGCGCCGCCGCCACCGACCTCACGGTCAGCGGGCCACCCGAGCTCCTCGCCACGGTCGGTGCGTTGCTCGTCGTGCAGCTCGCCGGCGGCGGCGGCCGGGGACCCGGTTCGTCCTGACCGATCGCTCGGCCAGCCGTCGAGGGCCTCCTGACCAGCCCGTTCGGTCTCGTTCGGGACCGAATGGGCAGTAACCTCGAAGCGCTCACCAGTGAGCCTGCACGCCGCGCTCCGTCAGGAACCGACCGGCCTGCGATCACCGGCGAACCAGTGACCGACGAGAGGGGACCCGATGCCTCGGGCGATGTGGAGCGGATCGATCAGCTTCGGGCTGGTGAACATCCCGGTGAAGCTGTACAGCGCGGTGTCCCGCAAGACGGTGCACTTCAACCAGCTCGACGCCACCACCAACTCGCGCGTGAAGCAGAAGCGGGTGTCGGCCGAGACCGGCGACGAGGTCCCGTTCGAGCAGATCGTGAAGGGGTACGAGCTCGCGGGCGGTTCGTACGTCATCGTCACCGATGACGAGCTCGCCGCCCTCGACCCCAAGGCCGTGCGCACCATCGACATCGACGAGTTCGTCGAGCAGTCCGAGATCGATCCCATCTTCTACGACAGCGCCTACTACCTGTCGCCCGACAAGGCCTCGAAGCCCTACGCCCTGCTGGCCCGGGCCATGGAGGAGACCGGCAAGGTGGGCATCGCCCGGTTCGTCATGCGCACCAAGCAGTACCTCGCCGCCATCCGCCCCCAGGACGGCCGACTGCTCCTGTCGACCATGGTGTACGCCGACGAGATCAACGACCCGCTCGAGATCGGCGAGCTGGCCGATCTCGAGGACGTCGACCTCCCCGAGAAGGAGGTGGCGATGGCGGCCCAGCTCATCGATTCGTTGGCCGCCGAGTTCGAGCCCGGCAAGTTCCACGACACCTATCGCGAGGCCGTGCTCGAGCTGATCGAGAAGAAGGCGTCGGGCGAGGAGATCGTCGCTCCCGCTGCGGAGGAGGAGCCGGCGAAGGTCGTCGACCTCATGGCCGCGCTGGAGGCGTCGGTGGCCGCGGCCAAGGACGCCCGCAAGCGCCACCCGACCGGCCGCGACGCCGACGCGGATGACGCCATCGAGGAAGCGCCGACGACCAAGCGGGCTCGGGGCACCAAGAAGGCCGCAGCCAAGAAGGCGACGGCGAAGAAGGACGACGACATCGCCGAATCCAAGACGGCGTGAGCGCCGTGACGGGGTGACCACCCGTGGCTGACTCGCTGGTGGAGATCGAGGGCCACCAGCTCAAGCTCACGAACCTCGACAAGGTGCTCTACCCCGAGACCGGCTTCACCAAGGGTGAGGTGATCGACTACTACGCCCGCATCGCCCCGGCGATCCTGCCGCACCTCGACGACCGCTGCGTGACCTTTCGCCGCTACCCCAACGGGGTCGACGGCAAGGACTTCTTCGAGAAGCGCTGCCCCTCGCACCGCCCCGACTGGGTGCAGGTCGCCCTCGGCCCCGGTGACCGTCGCGGCGGCATCGACTACTGCGTGATCGGCGACACCGCCAGCCTGGTGTGGGCGGCCAACCTGGCGGCGCTCGAGCTGCACACCCCGATGTCGCACACCGCGGACATGACCAAGCCCAACATGGTGGTGTTCGACCTCGACCCCGGTCCGCCTGCGGGCATGACCGAGTGCGCCGAGGTGGCCCTCGACCTGCGCCACGCCCTCGGCTCCATCGGCCTGGCGATCTTCCCGAAGACATCGGGCTCGAAGGGCCTCCAGCTCTACCTGCCGCTCAACACGCCGCACACCACCGAGCAGGCCCGCTCGTTCGCCCTGGCCATCGGCCAGGTCCTGGCCAAGCACCATCCCGACCGTGTGCTCACGGAC
>Ga0105048_10008557_pt1 | contig 16365 bp, 15 predicted proteins | sample MAT05_FD_78382 | JGI IMG/M metagenome (GOLD analysis project Ga0105048, IMG submission 78382) | Freshwater microbial communities from Lake Fryxell liftoff mats and glacier meltwater in Antarctica - MAT-05 | ecosystem: Environmental > Aquatic > Freshwater > Ice > Liftoff microbial mat | place...
ATTTTTACCCATGTTGTATTTTTAGGTCTTGCAACCACAAATTACAACACTGGTAGGTAGTTTCGGCTACCTACTTTTTTTAGGCATTTTCTGATTTCTTTTTTAGTCGGTTAGTAGTGAAAAGATATATATCCCGGCACAGGCTTATCGTCCAACCCTGTAAAGCTGGTGAACGTAAACGGCATCCTTTACTTTGCTGCCACTACTGCTGACAATGGGCAAGAGCTTTGGAAAAGCGATGGCACAGATGCCGGTACTGCACTGGTAAAAGATATTTATCAAGGCACTATCAATGCTACGCTCAGTAATTTGGTAAACCTTAATGGCAGCTTACTGTTTGTGGCTTCCGAACCGGTATATGGTGCAGAAATATATAAAACTGATGGCACTGCTGCCAATACACTGGTAATAAAAGATATAAACGATTTTGGCACAAGGTTCTTCTGCCTCGGGCCTTGCTAATGTAAATGGGGTTTTATTTTTTGCAGCATCTGATAGGATTAATGGCAAAGAGTTATGGAAAAGCGATGGTACTGCAGCAGGTACTGTATTAATAAAAGATATTCATACGCTCCCATCAACAGGCTCTTCACCCGATAAGTTTTGCAATGTAAATGGCACGGTGTTTTTTGCAGCCGCTGATCTTACCAACGGTTTTGAATTATGGAAAGGCGATGGCACTGCTGACGGTACTGTATTGGTAAAAAATATCCGTCCGGGTAGTAGTACTTCATTCCCTGACAACCTTACCAATATAAACGGCACATTGTTTTTTAGTGCTACTGATAATAGCGATAACAATGAATTGTGGAAAAGCGACGGCACTGCCATTGGCACTGTGCTGGTAAAAAATATTTTTACCAATACGAACAGATCATCTTACCCCGCTAATTTTTGCAATGTAAATGGCACCTTGTTTTTTTCTGCCGACAATGGCAGCGCTAATGGAAATGAACTTTGGAAAAGCGATGGTACCGATGCAGGAACAGTGATGGTAGGCGATAACAATCCAGGTGGGGATGATTTTGGCCCAGTTAATTTAACCATTATAAATGGTACGCTTTTTTTTACCGGGGATGATGGAACCAATGGCAAAGAACTCTGGAAAAGCGATGGCACTGCCGCAGGTACTGTAATGGTAAAAAATATAAATGGCAATGCAAATACAGGGTCAAGCCCAGCCAGGTTTTGTGCAGTAAACGGCCTTTTGTTTTTTGCTGCCAACGATGGTGTAAACGGCAATGAACTCTGGAAAAGCGATGGTACAGAGGCAGGTACCGTATTGGTAAAAGATATTGTTGCTGGTTCTGGAAGTTCTTCTCCTGGAATATTATTTTGCAATCCTGACGGTACATTGTTTTTTTCAGCATTTGATGTGGTAAATGGGTATGAATTATGGAAAAGCGATGGCACTGCAGCCGGCACCCAATTGGTTAAAGATATTCTTACAGGGGTATCGTCATCCAACATTTCAAGCTTTACCAGTGTAAACGGAAGCTTGTATTTTAATGCATTTGGTGCTGGCACTGGCTTTGAATTATGGAAAACTGATGGCACTACTGACGGTACAGTACAGGTGCAGGATATTTATCCGGGCAACAGCAGTTCAACCCCACAATTTTTAACCGCAATTAACAACACCCTATTTTTTGTTGCAAAAGATGTGTTGCATGAACAGGAACTCTGGAAATTAAACGTGACTGCAAGCACCTGCTCACCCACCAGCAGTTGGACAGGCAACACAAGCACTGCCTGGGAAGAAGCCACCAACTGGAGCAGTGGTGTACCCTGTGCCACTACTGCTGTAACAATCCCATCTGGCAGGCCACGCTACCCCATCATCAACATCAATACTTCTGTAAAAAGTATTACAGCAGCTACAGGTAGTACGGTAAATGTGGCAGATGGAATTAATAATATTATTATTGGCAACTAATATAAAATTTCACTATAGTAAAACAACCTCAACACTAAAAATATGGATACCGTCCGGATACCCCATAGCCGTGGCATACGGCTTGCCCAACCCGAAGAGATAATAAGAGTAGAAGCATTCAGTAACTAAAGCAAGATATATTTTGTTGCCGGCCACCCATTGATGGTGGCGAAAGTGCTGCAATGGTTCCAGGTGCATTTGCCCGGCGAAATGTTTTCACGGGTTCACCGCAGCCACCTGGTAAACAATATATTTATTGACCAAATAAATGGTACCAGGCAAAACATCATCCTGCTGAGCAATGGAGATCATATTGCCATGAGCCGAAGAAAGAAAAGGCTGCTGATGGCTTTCTAAAATGTCTAAAAAATATTGCCCCTTGTTTTGTTCTGATACAATTCATTTAATTTCGTTGCAAATTTTTTTATGATACAACGCATACAAACAATTTGGCTTTTGCTGGCAGGTGTTGCTGCTTTTCTTACTTTAAAACTTCCTTACTATGTCGGCATACAGGACCCAACAATTCCTTATCATGAATTAACCGGTATTACCGGTGGCACGCTAATCATGCTGGTCACCATCACCGTGACGGTCGTTGCAGTGGTGGCCATTGGTTTGTATAAAAACAGGATAACGCAATTGCGGCTTGCCGTGGTGGGCATCGTGCTGGAAGCACTGCTGATATTTTTGTATTACCGTCAGGTAGCTGCTTTTACAGAAGATACTTATGCACTCACTGCTATCCTGCACATGTGCACTGTTCTATTTTTTGTACTGGCAGCAAGGGCTATTAATAAAGATGAAAAAATGGTAAAAGACAGCGACCGTTTAAGATAAGGTTATCCTGGAGGGGGTCCAGTTACCAAGTTTTCCCCATCCCTTTTTTTGCGCACTGTTACGCAGTATTTTGAATTAATATTGTACCTGATTTAGCACCCTCCTAAAAAAACTCCAATATAGCTTATCATTTATCTGCACCGGCATGAAACCCATGCTCGGTTGATTATTTATTTCAAAATATTTCAACATATGAAAAAAATTTACTTTTCACTTATTATGCTTGTTCTAATGCTGCATGGTGCCCTTGCACAATTAACGCTGAATACCCAGTTCATTAATCCCTGTGGCGGTGATGAACACAATGAATTTATTGTGGCTAAAACAGGGGCCATCGCAGTAAATATTGCGGATATCGTTTTTGGTTCTTACAATCCCTCCTCCAATTCCAACGGAGTAGGCGGCACTGCAGTGGTAAATTATAATTACTGGTGGCGGGGTACCAATGCGGTGTCCACCCCTTATCCCACTTTTTCAAATTTCCCTGATGAATCATGTGAAAATGGTTTAAGTTGTTATGGTTTCCGGTACCCATCTGTGGCAGCAGACAATACAGACATTACTGATCTCATCAACCAGCTAAATACAGCAGCAGGCTGTAATGTATTTTTACCCGTGTCCAACACAGATATCCTCCCTTCCAACAGCAATGTGATCTTTTTCCTGGGAGCAGGTTACAGGAGCCCCTCCGGCTTATGTGGCTTTGATAATGTGGCTACCAATCTCAATTTCAGCAATCATTGTAATGCCGGTGTACCCATTGCTACTTACTATGTGGTATTCGGTACCGGCAGCAGCTCCGGGCCTACCTGCCTCAACACAGGCAGCGGTTATTTTAGTAACAGCAGCAGGAGGGTGAGCACCCTGCATACCTACAACGGAACGGGTGATACACTGCTTACCGCCAGCTATACCTCTTCTTTCCAGGATTATGATCCGGGTGGCGGCGCCACTGCCGGCAATGCGGGTATTATTGTCCCCAATGCTTCCGGCACGGGTACTACCTGGGTCAACAACCAGGGTTGTGTTCCTCCTCCTTCCACTGTGCTTGCCATCCGGCTTGATTATTTTACCGGGGTATTGAAAAACAAAAAAGGGTTGCTGAAATGGAGAAGTTCTTTTGAAGAAAACATCCGTGATTTTGTACTGGAGAAATCACTGAACGGAAGGGATTTCTTGCCGTTGAAACACGTGTCGCCCAAAAATATTTCCGGCTCGGAATACAACACAACTGATGAATCTCTTGCCACCGGCAATAATTTTTACCGCCTGAAAGTAATTAACCTCGATGGAACGGTTGACCGTTCTGCCATTGTAAAAATTAATTACAGCAAAGGCACACCATCAGGCTGGTTCATTTATCCCAACCCTGCGCAAGGCAATGCCGCACTGGTGTATCAATCCACTACTTCAAAAATTATTTCGCTGAATGTAACCGATATCACCGGTAAAATTATCAGCAGTTCCAGTTACCAAATTGTACCGGGTAATAATAAAATAACCATCCCTGGAGAAAGGATCAGCAATGGCATGTACATCATTAAAATTGTGAGTGAAGGAGTGTCTGAAACAGCGGCCTTTATTAAAAAATAGTTTTCCCCCTGGATGAAAAAGAGGTGCCTCTGCAAAGGGGCTTTTTTGTTTTTACGATACCAGCATGGTGGAAACTAAAATATCCCTTACATTATTAATTCGAATTTTCTTCAAAATTGACACGGTAAATTTGCCAAATGAAACTTTTGCTTATAGAAGATGAAAAGGAACTTGCCATCAGCATCCAGAAATATTTGACAGGCAAAGACTTTGTTTGCGAATGGGCTAACGATATAAAAGCAGCTACAGATAAAATCTCCATTTATGACTACGACTGTATTTTACTTGACCTGATGCTGCCAGACGGCAATGGTTTTGAAATATTACATGAATTAAAACACCAAAATAAAACAGAAGGCATTATCATTATTTCTGCAAAAGAAACTTTGGAATCAAGAATAGAAGGCTTTAACCTTGGAGCAGACGATTATCTTACAAAGCCTTTTCACCTGTCTGAATTGCTGGCAAGGATACACGCATTGATAAGAAGAAAAGATTTTAAAGGAAGCAATAGGGTTATTTTCAATGAAATTGATATTGATATCCTTTCCAAAACTGTAAAGGTAAATGACAAAAAAATTGACATTACAAAAAAGGAAATGGATCTATTGTTGTATTTAACCGGCAACGAAAACAGGGTGCTGTCGAAAAGTGCTATTGCCGAATACTTATCAGGCGATATGGCAGATATGCTGGACAATCACGATTTTGTATATGCACATATAAAAAACCTGAAAAAGAAATTAAACGATGCCGGAAGTAGAGATTATATTAAATCAGTTTACGGGTTAGGCTATAAATGGAAAAATGAGTAAAAAACTATTAAACAAAACATCAGGAGCGTACTTAATTTATTCAGTACTGATTTTAATTATATCAGCGCCGGTTTTTTATTATGTTACAAAAAAGCTGTATATCGAAGAAGCCGATGATACATTGAAACTTCATAAAAATGAATTCCTAAAGTTTTCTGTTTTAACTTTAAAATATACTGACATTCCTGTTTGGAACACATTTAACCGGAATGTAAAAATTGACAGTGGAAAGTATTTAACAAAAGACAGCTTGTTCTTTACTACATATTATGATACGCTGGATGCAGAAACAGAACCTTACCGTGAATTGAATGTACCCATAGAAATTGAAGGCAAACCTTACACTTATTCCGAAAGAATTAATCTACTGGAAACCGACGACCTTCTAAAAAATATTGCCTTGCTTTTTCTTGTAATCATTGCTGTTTTACTGATTGGTTTATTCATCATTACAAAAAAACTTTCTCAAACCCTTTGGAAACCATTTTACAAAACCCTGCAACAGATTGAAAATTTTGAAATTGATAAAAATAAAGAGCCTGATTTTTCGAAAACAGACATTAAAGAATTTAACCGCCTGAATAGAAGCATCCAGAAACTAATAGAGAAGAATACGGCTATTTACAAAAACCAGAGGGAGTTTATTGAAAATGCAGCGCATGAACTCCAAACACCATTGGCAGTTTTTCAGGCTAAAATTGATACTCTTATTCAGTGCCCGGACGTTACACAGGAACAATCTGAAATTTTGGGATCATTGAATGATAATGTTAGCCGGTTAGACCGTTTGAATAAAAACTTGCTGTTACTTTCTAAAATTGAGAATGAGCATTACAGCGGCAAACAAACTTTCTTACTGAATAATCAAATTAAAAAAAATCTGGATTTTTTTACCGAGCAGGCAAAAGCAAAACATTTGACAATAAAAACTGAATTACAGCAAGATCTGGAAATAAACTCAAACCCTGAATTAACCGACATACTTATAAGTAACCTGTTTTTAAATGCAATCAGCCACAATGTACAAGACGGTCAAATAATAATAAGCACAAAAAGCAATAAACTTATTATCTCCAATAATGGGCAAATATTACCTTTAAACATTGATAAATTATTTAATCGTTTTTATAAGGCCAATCCTTCCGGGCCAGGCACAGGACTGGGTTTATCTATTGTTAAAAAAATTGCCCGCCTCAATAACTGGACAGTATCATATAGCCATTCTGAAAACCTTCATTCATTTTATGTTTCATTCTAAAAATTCAAACTTTCTTCTAAATCCTATTGCAACTTTGCTTTATAAATTTTAATTCACTAAATAAAAAACAATGAAAAAGTCAACAGTAATGATCGTGTTAATGCTTTTCGCAACAGTCACTTTTGCTCAAAAAATGCAGGAAAAAGATGTTCCCTCCAATGTAAAAGCTGCTTTTAAAAAACAATATCCGGCAGCTAAACAGGTAAAATGGGACAGAGAGGATGCAAAATATGAAGCAAGTTTTGCCCTTAACAAAATTGATAATTCTGTGTTAATAGATGCACAGGGAAACATCGTTGAAACAGAAGTTGAAATTGAATTGAACCAGCTTCCAAAAAGGGTTGGGGAGTACGTTAAAATAAATTATGCAGGAGAAGAAATTATGGAAGCTGCAAAAATTATTGATGCTAAAGGAACAATAACCTATGAGGCTGAAATTAAAGGAATGGATCTAATTTTTGACAGCAATGGTAAATTTGTTAAGGCAGAAAAAGATAAAAATGAGAAACAAGAAAAAGAAAACTAAATGAGCATAAACATAATCCGTAAAATTTATTCTTCCCGTTCCTTTTTGCTTTTTCAGTCTCCTGTTCTTTTGGACAAAGCAATACTGTTACAATTTCAGGAATTTTAAAAGACAAAGCTGCTAAAACCGCTTTATCTTATGTAAATATAATTCTCCAGGCTGAAAAAGACAGTGCTTTTGTAACAGGCACTGTAAGTAATGAAGAAGGGAGGTTTACCTTGCCAGGTATCAAGTCAGGCAATTATATTTTACAATTTTCTTACTTAGGTTTTGCTTTAAAATCACAACCTGTTTTAGCCGGGTCACTTAGTTCTTTCTTAGACCTTGGCACAATAGAATTACAGCAGGATGCAAAACAATTACAGGAAGTGGTGGTATCATCAAAGCAAGATGATGTGAGCAACACAATGGATAAAAAAAGTTTTTCCCTTGTTGCAAATATCAGCCAAAACGGAGGCTCAGTTCTGCAGACATTGAAAAATTTGCCGGGCGTTACCAGTAACCAGGATGGAAAAGTGGAATTAAGGGGCAGCGATAAAGTGGCCGTACTAATTGATGGCAAACAAACTGCACTAACTGGTTTTGGCAGCCAAACCGGATTGGATAATATTCCTGCATCAGCCATTGAAAGGGTAGAAATAATCAACAACCCTTCTGCTAAATATGATGCCAATGGCAATGCAGGCATCATCAATATTATTTACAAGAAAAATAAGCAGCAGGGCTTTAATGGTAAGATTGGGTTTACAACCGGCTTAGGTGCATTGTGGCAAAAAAAAGAAAACCTGCCAACTATACGTCCGCAATACCAGGCTACCCCAAAAATTAATCCTTCACTTTCGTTGAACTATCGAAAAAATAAGGTGAATGCTTTTTTACAGGCTGATTGGTTATACACTGAAACGCTGAATAAGAATGAATTTATAACCAGAACTTTCGATAACGGCACAATCATCCATCATCAAACAAAAAGAAACAGGAACACCCATTTTGTAACCACCAAAACAGGTATTGACTGGAGCATTAACAACCAGGATATGATTACCGTTTCAGGTTTGTTTGGTATTGAAAAAATAATTGACCGCGGGGACCAGCCTTTCTTCAATGCAGGCTTTTTGAAACGGGAACGACTTTGGCAATTTTTAGAAGATGAACTAAAAACTACCGCTGTTGCAGCAGCAGCATATCAACATAAATTTAAACAGGCAGGGCATTTATTGAATGTCGGTTTCAATTATACTTTTCACCGGGAGGATGAGAAATATAATTTCGTAAACATCTTACCATCTTATACAGGGTTAGATTCGTTCAAATTACTTTCTGACGAACACGTTGCTGATTTTAATATCGATTATGTAAGCCACTAAAGTCTGGACGAATTGAAGGCGGTTTTAAATTCCGCTACCGGGATATACCTACCAACATGCAATTTAAGCCTGGATTAAATTCACCATTGGATACAAACGCAGGCGGTGAAGCAACTTACACAGAAATAATTCCTGCCTTATATGGCAACTATGTTTTTGAAAGCAAAAAGATAGAGGCTGAAATTAGGTTGAGGGTTGAATATGTGGATTTACAATACCAGGTAACCCCAACCACAATACCTATAAAAGTGATGGCTACAATTATACCCAACCGTTTCCCACTGTACGATTGGCTTATAAAATAAACGATCAAAATAAAATTTCTTTTTTTTCAACAGGAGGGTTGACAGGCCGAATGAAGTGGACATTCGTATTTTTCCAAAATATGATGATGCAGAAATCGTTAAAGTTGGTAACCCCGGCCTTCGTCCACAGTTTACCAATTCTTTTGAACTGGGATATAAAACCAGTCTGAAAAAGGGGTATTTCTACTCAGCTTTATATCATCGCAGCACCAATGGAACCATCACAAGAATTGCCACTCAGGTGCCACCGGCTACCTTGATTTATACTGTATTCCAAAACGCCGGGCACAGCAGTAATACAGGTATTGAAATAGTATTACAACAGGATTTTTCAACTATATTTTCATTCAATACCAATGTTAATATTTATCAAAATATCATTGATGGGTTTACTGTAGAAAGCAAATACCCGGTAACTTCAACTTACACAGCAGGCAAAGAAAAATTTACTTCGGGTAATATAAAAGTGAATGGCATTTTTCATTTACCTAAGCAAACCGATGTACAAATCACGAGTATTTATTTGGCCCCGGATATTATACCGCAAGGCAAAATAGGCACTAGGTTTTCTGTAGATATGGGCACAAAGAAACAAATTCAAAAGGGTAACGGCGAACTGTTTTTTAATGCCAGCGATATTTTTAATACCCTGCGGATTAATAAAGAAACTAATGATAATGGGTTTAAACTAATCAGTACAGATTATTACGAAACACAGGTTTTCAGATTGGGGTATAGCTATAAGTTTTAATGCTAAAAACTTTTAAAGGTTATTCTAAAAATTCCTGTAAGCCAGGTTGTATCGTAACCGGCAATTTTATTATCAAACAACTATGTGAAAACTTTCAACCAGGTCGGCATTAAACTTTTTAGCAAAGAATGAAAAACGAGGAGCCGCTGCAAAGGGGCTTTTTTAGGCCTTACCACCCTTCCTCCTCTCCCATAGAGAGGAGGCGGTGCTTTATCTCTTTAGTAAACATTTTATCATCCACACTTTAATTTATTCTTTAATCAACAATATTTCCGACACGCTGAAACTCAGTACCCACTTTAATTTTTTAGCTCTAACCTTAAGCCTCCCGATGTATCGGGAGGTGGGGGAGGTCGCTATAAATAATTTCCCGTATAACTCTCTTTACACTTCTTCAATTCTTCCGGGTTGCCGGCAAAAACTAAATTGCCGCCGCCATCACCGGCTTCGGGGCCCAGGTCAATTACCCAGTCGGCGCTTTTTATCACATCCGTGTTGTGTTCAATTACTAAGATGCTGTGCCCCTGGTCTATCAGTGCATTAAAAGAAGCGAGCAGTTTTTTGATGTCGTGAAAATGAAGCCCTGTGGTAGGTTCATCAAAAATGAAAAGGATATTGCCATTACTTTTTCCCCCGTCCGATCCGGTCATCCGGGCCGGTTTGCCAAGAAAGGATGCCAGCTTTACCCGTTGTGCTTCACCGCCGGATAAAGTATTGCTGCTCTGGCCCAGTTTTACATAGCCCAGGCCCACGTTGCTTAGTGGTTGTATTTTTTTTGCCACTTCAGGTTCATCCACAAAAAATTGGATGGCATCATCCACACTCATATCCAGTACATCCCAAATGTTTTTGTTTTTGTAGGTTACCTCCAGTACTTCTTCCTTAAACCTTTTACCTCCGCATACTTCGCAGGTTAAATGAACATCGGCTAAAAACTGCATCTCCACAATTTGTTCGCCTTCGCCACTGCAGGCATCGCATCTTCCTCCATCTACATTAAACGAAAAATGCTTGGGCTGAAACCCCCTGATCTTGCTTAGCGGTTGTTTGCTGTACATTTCCCTGATTTCATCATAGGCTTTAATATAAGTAACCGGGTTACTCCTCGATGATTTACCGATGGGGTTTTGATCTACCATTTCTATTTGTGAAATGGCTTCCACATCCCCGGTGATTGCTTTATGCAAACCAGCTTTATCAACGCCCTCGCCTTTAAGTTTTTGCAAAGCAGGATATAAAATTTGCTTTACCAACGTAGTCTTACCACTGCCGCTTACGCCACTCACCACACACAATACATTCAATGGAAATTCAACGGTAAGGTTTTGTAAATTATTTTGCCTGGCTCCTTTCACCGTAATACTCCGCTTCCATTTACGCAAATTGGCCGGTGGGTCTATTTTCAGTTTGCCAGATAAATATTTCCCGGTCAGGCTGGTTTCATCTGCTATTAATTCATCATAATTTCCTGCTGCTACTACTTCTCCGCCCAGGTGACTTGCCAGTGGCCCCATATCAATGATATGGTCTGCTTCCCTCATCATCATTTCATCATGCTCCACTACCACAACAGTATTGCCTAAATCCCTCAGCTCCTTTAATACCGCAATTAATCTTTTGGTATCCCTGCTGTGCAAACCAATGGAAGGTTCATCTAATATATACAATGAGTTGGTCAAATTGCTGCCGAGGCTACGGGTCAATTGTATGCGCTGGCTTTCGCCCCCGCTTAATGAATTGGCCAGCCGGTTCAAGGTAAGGTAGCCAAGCCCAACATCCATCAGTGTTTTAATACGGTTGTCAATTTCAAGCAAAATCCTTTTAGCTACCTGCTTATCATATTCACCCAGTTGTAATTGGTGGAACCATGTCTGCAGATCCCTTACCGGCATGGCACACAATTCACCAATATGTTTGCCACCTACTTTTACATACAATGCTTCTTTACGCAGGCGGTATCCTTTGCAATCAGGGCACAATGTTCTTCCCCGGTAGCGGCTCAGCATCACCCTGTATTGCACTTTGTATAAATTCTGTTCTACCTCCCTGAAAAAATCGTTGATCCCATTTACATAGGTATTGCCTTCCCACAAATCAGCGACTTCTTTTTCTGTCAGGTCAATCACCGGCTTGTGTACCGGGAAGTTGAAATTTTTAGCGGCCCTAACAAATGATTCTCTCCACAAGCCCATTTTTTCTCCTTTCCAGGGGGCCACCGCTCCTTCATACACACTCAAATTTTTATCCGGTATCACCAGGTCGTTATCTATGCCCAATACCTGTGAAAAACCTTCGCAGGTGGGGCAGGCACCAAAAGGATTATTAAAAGAGAATAAATTGGGCACAGGTTCTTCAAACTGGATGCCATCCAGCTCAAACTTATTGCTGAACTGCAATATCTTTTTACCATTTATCTCCATCATCATTTCTCCTTCCCCTTCATAAAATGCTATACCAACGGAATCGGATATCCGATGAATATCATCTTCATCAAATTCTTTTACAACAAGCCTATCAACCAGTAAATATGTTTTGCCTAAATTTTTTAAGCTCCCTGTTTCCAATAAATCTTCAATCCGCTGAGGTTCTAAAGCCCCTCCCTGGGAGGGGTTTGGGGAGGCTACTCTAGAAAAACCTTTCTGCAAAAGGATATTCAATTCTTCCTTTACATCCCGTTTTGCATGTTGTTTAAATGGCACCACGATCAATACTTTATCTCCCGCTTTCAAAGTCTTAATTGTTTTCACCACATCTGTTACATCATCCTTCTTAACTTCCCTGCCGCTCACCGGAGAAATAGTTTTCCCCACCCGTGCATAAAGCAGCCGCAGGTAATCGTAAATCTCCGTCATGCTGCCAACAGTACTACGGGGTGTACGGGTAATTACTTTTTGTTCAATTGCAATTGCAGGGCACAACCCTTTGATGTAATCTACATCCGGTTTATTCATGCGTTGCATAAACTGGCGGGCATAAGCACTGAGGCTTTCTGCATAGCGACGCTGCCCTTCGGCAAATAAAGTATCTATTGTTAAGGATGATTTACCGGAACCGGATACACCGGTTACCACTACCAGCTTGTTTCGTGGTATGGTAACCGTTACATCTTTTAAATTGTGTACCCTTGCACCTTTTATATATATCCCTTCGGGTGTAGCTGATGGAAGGGATTTAATTTTCTTACTGATCTTTTTTGTTGCCATGTTACTATTAACTACAAAAATAACCCCTTCAAAGTTTATAATACGGCATCAAAAGTAAAATAACAACGTACAACTACGATTAAATAAAAGTAAATGCCCCTAAATCCGGAGTACTAGTACCCGATTTTGCGTTAATTGCAAAAAATTGTTAAAATAAATTTGGCTCAAACAATAATATTCCTATTTTTATCAAACCAATATCTGATTACAAAAGTGAAAAGCCGAATGCCTTTCTGACAAGCCTTCTACGCTCCTTCTCCCCGTAATTTCTTATTGGCCGATTATCCAAATCTATAACAAACCTAAAACCGTAAGAAACATGAAATGCCTAACAAGCTTAACTGACCAACAGTTAGTACACCTGTATGTTGATGGTAACACAGAAGCCCTTTCCACTTTAGTTACCCGTTACAAAGACAAGATCTACACGTCGATTTACCTGCTGGTAAAAGACAAGTACCTGGCAGAAGATTTGTTCCAGGATGTGTTCATCCGCATTATAGACACGCTGAAAGGCGGGCGCTATACGGACGAAGGGAAATTTTTACCATGGGCACTGCGGATTGCACACAATATGTGTGTGGATCATTTCAGGAAAGTAAAGCGCAGCCCCAGTATCAAAACAAGTGATGACCGTGACATTTTTGAAGTGCTGAACTTCAACGAGCCAAGCCCGGAACAAAAAATGATGCAGAGTCAGAGTCATGACAGGGTTCGCAAAATGATCGACATGCTTCCGGAAGACCAAAGGGAAGTGATCATCATGCGCCACTATGCTGACCTTAGCTTTAAAGAAATTGCTGAATTGACCAAATGCAGCATCAACACTGCTTTAGGAAGAATGCGCTATGGCCTTATCAACATGCGTAAAATGATGACCGAAAAACAAATTGCGTTATAAAAAAAACTGTACACTGCCATAAAAAATTACTACACACTGTAACCCCTCATAACACTAAACCCTCCCGCGATGGAGGGTTTTTATTTTTGCCACCCCCCATTCCCGTCCGTTCCGGCACGGGCGGGCCCTAATGGATGTAAGGCAGGAGTTTTACATAAAGTTTACTCCTTTCAAAAAAGGTGTAAACTTTTATAACCCCGTAGTTTTTATTTTTTCACTTTACCAAAAGCATCCAATCCACACTTTAACCATGCTGCAAACTCTGTTGGTTCGGGCGTATAAAATTTTGTTTTAGTCAACGCAATCTCATCTGCATTGATAATGGCATACTGTGGTTGCGAAGCTGCATTAAAATTTTCTGATTGAAAAGTGGCCCATTTGTCACCAACTGACAATATTGGTTTGTCATTTCCGCTGCTGGTTTTGAAAACCGTTTGCTCTGTTGCCGGCAGTTTTGTTTTCTCATCAACATACAAAGACACGACAACAAAATTATTCCGCATCAGGCTGTCTACTTCTTTATTGGTCCACACTTTTTCTTCCATGCGGCGGCAGTTTACACAAGCCCATCCTGTAAAGTCGATCAGCAAAGGCTTGTTTTCTGCACGGGCCTGCAGCAATGCTTTTTCATAATCATTGTGTAATGGTTTAATGCCCTCCGTAATTAATACATGATGCTTGTACATGCTGTACGATAATGGTGGCGGGAAACCACTTAGCAAACCAAGATTGGCCCAACGGGTATTGGTAACACCCGGAATTAAATACAAAGTAGTGGCGCCGAATAAAAGAAGAAACGCAATCCTGATGGATGAAAATTTCTTTACCGGGCTGCTGTGGCCAATTTTAAGCCAGCCTGATAAATACAATACGATCAGTAAACCAATGATGATCCAGAGCCCGACAAAAATTTCTCTTTTTAAAATACCCCATTGCTCAACGTTATCTGCATTGGCGAAAAATTTCACTGCCAGTGCCAGTTCAATAAACCCCAGTACCACTTTTACATCTGTCATCCAGCCACCAGACTTTGGCAGGGAATGCAGCCATTGGGGAAACATCGCAAAAAGTGCAAAAGGCAGCCCGAGTGCAATACCAAAACCAGCAGCACCGGCGGTAAGCGGCCAGGGGCCTTCATTCGCAACGTTGGCCAACAGTGTTCCAAGGATAGGGCCGGTACAGGAAAAGGATACTATGGCCAGTGTACCCGCCATAAAAAATATCCCTGCTAAATTTCCGAGCCCTGATTTTGAATCTGCTTTGTTTGCAATGGAAGATGGTAACACAATTTCAAACAGGCCAAAAAAGGAAAGGGCGAAGAACACAAATACCGCAAAAAAGATCAGGTTGAGCCAGACGTTGGTAGAAATATTATTAAATATTTCGGGGCTGATGGTTTTGCTGGCAATGTGAAACGGAATGGTGATGGCCACATAAATTAAAAAAATAAACAAGCCATAAAACACGGCATTGCTGATGGCCTTTTTTTTGTTCTGCGATTTTTTAGTAAAAAATGTTACCGTAACAGGGATCATAGGAAACACACAAGGGGTAACCAGCGCAATAAGTCCGCCTAAAAAGCCCAATAGGAAAATCACCACCAGGCTTTTATTTTGAGTGCCCTCATCACCACAATTGTTGACGGGGTTTGTAATATCAATGCTGGAGGATTTTATTTTTACAGTAGATGCTAAACCGCCTTCGAGTGTTGTGCTAAAAACAAAAGGCAGGTCGGATAAAAAGACCTCCTCTCCCCGGTTGAAAAAAACAGCCAGCTTTCCCTGCAATTGGGCGGGTACCATGTTTTTAAATTCCAGCACAGCTTTCCATTCGATGTTACCATCAGAAACCTGTATTTGTTTATCCGGAGCCAGCGGTGAAGTGATTTTTTTAATATTACCGGTTGCAATAAAGCTTTCTACAATAATGCTGCTGTCATTAAACACCAATTCTGCTGAAGGGATTCCATCGAGGTCTTGCGATGGCGCATATAATTGGGAACCCGTTGCGGCCGTTGAAGAAAAAACCAGTTCGTATTTTTTATCGGATAGTTTAGTTGCTTGTATATCCCATTTAAAAACAGCCGTGGTGGCAGAATCCTGGGCAAGAATTGAAAATTGTACCAGTAAAAAAAAGAAGAGTAAAAATTTGGATTTCATTTTTGTTTGTGTTTAAGTTGAGGGGCGGTTAAAAAGCAATTGGTTGTAGCCTGCATTTTTACCTCACCCCCACCCCCCGTCCGACCGGGCCTCTCCAAAAGAAAGGGGGCTTTTGAACCCCGCAAGTTCCAAGTTCATTTTTAATCTGAAGAGCTTTTATAAAATTGCATATTTACAAAAAACGAGTTCTTCAAGAACCCGTTTTGCTGTTGTTGACTAAAAAATTATTTTAATGCCACTGTAAAATCTATTTTCTTTGGGGGCAGACATTTTTTATCATCACAGGTTTGAAACTCCACACTGCCCACCAGGTTTGTTTTTACATTTGCCTTCAGTTTTACCACCTGTACAAAATCTACTTTGTTGGCATATTGATTGGCAGATATTTTCAATTTGGTATCTTTAAACAACTGCATTTTGCCAACCTCTTTTACCTTGCCGTCAAATGATACCAGCGGGTTTTTTGTAAACAGGATTTCTGTTGGCTGGTTAATGGCATCTTCCGGCTGGTTTTGTGAGTACAGGTGCCAGTTGGGTTGCATCGTGGCGGTTAAATGCACTTCATACGTTTTATCGGCAATTTTTTTGGAACTGTATTCCCATTGTACAGGATTAGGCATTTGGGCCATCGCTGATCCAACAATCCATATTGCTGCAAGTGTAAAAAATATTTTCTTCATCTTCTTTTTTTTAATTTAAGCAAATTTACAC
>Ga0105048_10008558_pt1 | contig 16361 bp, 16 predicted proteins | sample MAT05_FD_78382 | JGI IMG/M metagenome (GOLD analysis project Ga0105048, IMG submission 78382) | Freshwater microbial communities from Lake Fryxell liftoff mats and glacier meltwater in Antarctica - MAT-05 | ecosystem: Environmental > Aquatic > Freshwater > Ice > Liftoff microbial mat | place...
GTGAAACTTACGACCGGTGGATGCGCATTTCCAACAGTGAATGGGTGTACGCATCATTCATTGATCTTACACCCTAGGGCTGCGTCCAGTGAATGACATACAGTTTCGCGGCCCTATTTTTCGCTCAATGTCGTTATTCGTCGGTTAAAATGTCCCGCATTTTGCCCTCCTCATGCCTAATTGAGCAAAATATTAGGTCTCGCCAAACTATACGTCATTCACTGGACGCAGCCCTAATGCCGTTAAAAAAGTCATGCTATCCACCCCGTCTGCATAATCGCTTAAGCTAGGATTTTGAGTAGTGCCGAAAGGCAAAACCTGAATGCCGTCAACAGGGTTGATTCCAACCGTGCACTGAATGTACTCCAATTGGGGTGTTATCAGGTCTGTCAGGTGGTTGGAATCTCTGTAAAACTCGTAATGCAACGTTGCAATGCGTGTCGTTAGTGCCGGATTTTCAACCAGCAAAACGCATCCTGTGCTCAGGTGTGGCGTATTGTTGAGGATGTAAAGGGTAAAATTGTAGTCGAAATTATTTTTGTATTTGTTGTGCAAAACGATCTCGCGGTATTCATGAAGTGCCTCCAGCAAGGGTTCGAAGTTGTAGCCTGCGGGAACATATAATTTGCTCACATTGCGGCATCCAAGTCCGAAATAAGCAAACACATCTTTACCCAAAGCAAGTAATTCCTGATGCGTCTCATGGCCGTCGAGTATCGCCACACTGTTGCGGTTTCTGCGGATGATGTTGGGGTATTTACCGAAATATTGTTCAAAATAACGCGCCGTGTTGTTGCTGCCGGTCGCAATAACCGCATCTACACTGCCCATTCGATCTCCTTCGGCTAAAAATTCGGTGTATTCCCAGGATTCAAAAACCCAATCACCCATTTTTTTAACCAGGAATGGAAGCAGCAGCTTGTCCTTTTCCGACAGTTTGACTTTTGCTCGGTGCCCGGCAACAAAAACACACAACCAGTCGTGGAAACCAACAAGTGGTATGTTGCCTGCCATGATGAGTCCGACGGTGCGTTCGGGATGTGCCGGCGCATGGTCGGGGTACTGAAATGCCCAAGCTTCCAGGGCATTCTGCGCAAGCATGGTTTCTGCAATGGCGCTGAGGGAATTGCGGATGTTATCCTCTGTAAACCATTGGTTTTCTGCGTGCGATCTGGCTATGACCGAGTGGAGCAACGGATCATCGTATTGGTTGCGCAGGTAGTCACCCAATGTGGCGAGTAATTGTAAGCGTTCGTTGCGAGTCACAGTTTTGTTGTATTTTTCCGCAAATGTACTCAAGTTGAATCAGGTCCGGAAAATAATATACTTTTACAAAAAATAGTGAAGCTATCAAACTTAATAGCGCGCGCCTTGTTTAAGAGTTGAATTTACCATTATGGCTGCAGAAAACATCTCTCCCATCACCCCATTTCGCCGTTTGATTCGGTTGCTGGGGCAATACCGTCGCGAAATACGTTACGTCATGCTGTATGCCGTGGTCGTTGGTTTGATCAATCTATCCCTGCCTCTTGGCGTACAGGCCATTGTCGGCATGATCCAGGGCGGGGCCATGTCTGCATCGTGGGTCGTATTGGTGCTTTTCGTGTGTGTCGGGGCATTTTTCGCAGGTATTCTGCGCATCATGCAACTGTCGCTGATGGAAAACCTGCAACGCAGGGTATTTGTGGATGTTTCCATGGAATTTGCGGTTCGGATCCCCCGACTCAATCTTGAGCTGCTCAAGAAAGAACATCTTCCGGACCTTGTCAACCGTTTTTTCGACACGCTGACCCTTCAAAAAGGTTTGCCCAAGTTGCTCATCGAAGGAAGCACCGCTGCCCTTCAAATTCTCCTGAGCTTGTTGTTGTTGTCGTTTTACCACAGCACTTTTGTGCTCAGCTCTTTGCTGCTCTTGCTGGTGTTGTCCGCTTTGTTCTATTTTACAACTTCGCTTGGCATCAAAAGCAGCATTAAGGAATCCAAACAAAAATACAAACTGGCCTTTTGGCTGGAGGAACTCGGACGCATCTCCGCTACGTTTAAACTCGCTGGAAATACTACTTTTCCCATTGAACGCGCCGACGAACTGACAGTAGCCTACCTTGAAGCCCGTGAAATACACTGGCGCATTCTTCTTACCCAGTTTATAAGCAGTGTGGTTTTTCGTGTCCTCGTTTTGGGAGGTTTTCTGATCCTCGGCAGCGTGCTGGTGATGGACAACCAACTTAACATCGGTCAGTTTGTCGCCGCTGAAATCCTCGTTTTATTCATCATTGACTCGATCGACAAACTCATTATACTGCACGAAACAGGCTATGATGTGCTCGCTGCCACCGACAAGCTTGGTGAAGTAACCGATCTGCCCATTGAACGTGAAGACGGTATTTCCGTGGAGGATTTTTGTACGAGCGCAGCGCTTTCCGTTGAATTGCGCAATCTTTCCTACCAATACAGTGATGGTCGTGAGCCGGTCATCAACAATGTGAATGCCATAATCAAACCCGGCGAACGCATCGTGGTGGCCGGCTACAACGGATCAGGCAAAAGTACTTTGATGCAGATACTTTCGGTGCTTAAGCGGGACTTTACAGGATCACTTTTGTTCAACGGTATTCCCAAACAAAACATCAACCTGCGAAGCCTCCGTGAACACATCGGTGATATTTCCTCCCAGGAAGACATTTTCAAAGGATCGTTACTCGATAACATCAGTATCGGGAGAAATGTGCATCTTAACGAAGTACTTGACTTTTGTGAATTGGCTGGCCTAAGCGAATTCATCCAGCAATTGCCTAAAGGTTTGAATACCTCCATTCTGCCGGGGGGCAAAAACATTCCCCGAAGCATCATCTCCAAAATACTGGTTGCAAGAGCCTTAGTTGGAAGACCCAAATTGCTGGTGCTGGAAGAACCGCTGGGTAATTTAAACTACCGCGACAGGCTTCGCGTGGCACATCTGCTTACCGACAAAAGCCGTTCATGGACGATGGTTGCCGTTACGGAAGATCCCATCCTTGCCTCCTTGGCCGACCGCGTTTGGGTCATGAGCGAGGGTAAATTGGTGTTCGATGGCACATTTGACGAAGTCCAAAAAACCGAACATTTCAACCGAATTTTCCGAACCGGCGGCGAAGCTACCCCTTGGTTCGAAAATGAATCCTAAGGACAACAAATCCAATCCGAATTCAGCATTCCACATTCGATAGATATGCTCAACATAAGCAACAACGCCGTTAATTACGGCGATGAATTGAAAAATCTGAAGTCTACCAGACATACTACACTTTCTCCAAGGCACCTTTCCCTGCGCAACCTGCTGCTTGTATTGCTGGGACTGTTTTTGATTTTTATGTTTTTACCCTGGACCCAAAACGTCCGGGCCAATGGCGAAGTCACCACCCTGTTACCCGAACAACGTCCGCAAACCATCCACACAACCATCTCCGGACGGGTGGAAACCTGGTATGTTACGGAAGGCCAGTTTGTTAAAAAAGGAGACACCATTGTGCATTTATCCGAGGTTAAAACAGATTATTTCGATCCGCAATTGGTGGAGCGTGTTCAAAACCAGGTGGAGGCCAAAGAAGGCTCTATTGATGCATACGGCAGCAAGGTTGGCGCACTGGAAACCCAAATGGATGCCATGCGCCGCGAACTCGACAGCAAGATCAGCCAGATACTTAACAAAATAGAACAGGCAAGACTCAAAGTGGAAAGCGACAGTTTGAAAGTGCAACAGACCGACATCGACCTTCAAATTGCCCAACGTCAATTTGAAGGAGCCAAAGCCTTGTACGATAAGGGCCTTGAATCGCTCACCAAATTTGAGGAACGGCGGTTGAAACTCCAAGACGCCCAAACCAAGCAGGTTGCTGCGCAAAACGAGCTGGAAAGCAGCCGAAACGACCGCTTGATATACCAAACAGATCTGAAACTGTCGCGCAACGAATACGCTAACAAAATTGCCAAAACACAAAGCGACAAATTCAGCACCCTTTCTGAAAGCTTCGACGCCCGCGCATCCGTCAGCAAACTCATGATTGATCGCGAAAATTACAGCAGACGCTCATCTTTTTACTACATCTTGGCCCCGCAGGACTGTTATGTAGTCAAGGCCGTTACAACCGGCATCGGCGAAATCGTTAAGGAAGGCGACCCGGTAGTGAGCATTCAACCATCCGAATACCAACTGGCCGTTGAAATGTATGTCAAACCCATTGATCTGCCACTCATCGAAAAAGGGCGAAAGGTCAGGTTCCTCTTTGATGGCTGGCCGGCTTTTTTCTTCAGCGGCTGGCCGGGCATATCGCTCGGCACCTTCGGTGGTAAAGTGTACGCGGTGGACAAGAACATCAGTACAAACGGCAAGTTCCGGGTCCTTGTCGAACAAGATACCTCCGAACTCGAACCCTGGCCGGCCCCGTTGCAGGTAGGTGGCGGAGCAAAAGGCATTGCCCTCATCAACGATGTGCCACTGTGGTACGAATTTTGGCGTGTGCTCAATGGTTTCCCCGCCGACTTGTATGTTGATGATGACGGCTTTAAAGACAAAAAAGACGACGCTATTACACCCAAAGCCCCGATTAAAAACGCAAAATGATGTTTATCACCAGCTTGTTGAGGATCCTTTTGTCCTTATCTTTTCTGTTGTTCTGCAACTTTGCATCGGCGCAGAACCTCATGTCCAACACGGGCCTGACGGACTGGCCTGCATTCCGGACGATGGTAATGGAGAACCATCCTTTAGCCAGACAAGCAGGCTTGTTTGAAAACCAGGCTTCGGCAGCATTGCTGCGTGCACGCGGCGAATTTGATCCCAAGTTGTACACCAATTTTGAAAACAAGGAATTTGATGGTAAAACCTATTTTTCGCATACTGAAGCGGGCGTAAAATTGCCCACGGGTTTTGGCTTGCAGCTTAGAGGAAGCTACAACTGGGCATCGGGTACGTTTCTCAATCCGGAAATGAACCTGCCAGAGATTGGGCAGGCAGCACTCGGAGTGGAATGGTCGGTGTTTAGCGGCTTTTTTTTGGACGAACGTAGGTCCGGTTTACGCATGGCCGAAATCGGTGTAGACCAAGGTGTGGCTGAACGGGACATGCTGATCAATACCCTACTGCTTGAAGGCGCAAAAGTTTATTGGAATTGGGTGCTTACCCTAAATCAACTCATAATTTTTGAAGAAGCCTTAAGACAAGCCAACATTCGCAATGTGGGCATACGAGAGCAATACCTGAACGGCGCCAATCCGGCCATCGACACCCTGGAGTCGTACATACAGGTTCAAAACCGGGAGATGGACATCAACTTCGCCAGGGTTGATCTCCAAAACGCCCGACTGATGATGACCAACTTTATTTGGCTGGAAGATCAAACGAACGTTAACTCAGAAATGCTGGGTGTTCCGCCCGACCTTATCCAGGGAGCATACGGAAAACTGTCGGATCAGGAGCTGGAAACCCTGCGCAGCATCGGTCGTACCAACCACCCTGAGTTGCAGTTTTACGATGCCATGCTCAGGATCCTGGAAGTGGAAAGGCGCTTTAAAAATGCGAAACGCATGCCTGTACTTGATGTGAATTACAACCTTTTGGGTAATGGATGGGAGTTTTTACCGTACACTTCCCCAGAAGATGGCCTGGCAGTAATGGCGACCGACATCAAATGGGGCATAAACTTCAGTTATCCCCTGCTCAACCGTAAAGCAAGAGGTGATTTGCAAATCACCGATGTGAAAATTGCTCAAACTGGTCAGACGGTACTTCAAAAACGCCAAGAGATTGACAACAAAATTATGCAATACGCCAACGAGCTGAACACTTTGTCCAACCAGATCGTTCTTTACAGGGACATCACCACCAACTACAGGATACTGCTCGACGGAGAAATGGAGAAATTTCGAATGGGTGAAAGCACCGTTTTTTTAATCAACATCCGGGAACAGCGCTGGATCGATGCACAAATCAAGTTTTTGAAATTGTTAAGTGAATACAGGAAAACAAAAGCTGCATTGTATGCTTCTGCAGGTGTTATGACAACGATGGAATAACTACCTTGTCGTGGCAAAAAACTGACCCTGCAATCAGGAAATCTTAGGCCAATGTTATGTAGTTTTCGAACAATTTTTCATTGTTTTGCCTCTTGAAATTCTGCATGCCCTTATCCTTGAACCTTCACCCGACCCGACATGACACAAATTACCGTTTCCCATCCCCCTTCCAATGGCAAATTCCTGTTTGCCAGCCATTCAACCGAAGTTGAAGTAGTAGCGTTCGCAGGCGGCGACGACGATGACGATGATTTTACTGAAGAAAAAGAGGAAGACCTCGAAGACGACTTTGAGGATGATTTCGACGACGAGGATTTTGACGAAGAGGAAGTTGAAGAAAAAGACGAATTTGAAGACGATGATCTCGGGGGCTTCGGTGAAGACGACGAAGAGCCCTTTGATGATGAATTGTGAAAAATAGGCCTTTAGGTTTGTCGTGAAAGGCCCATTTTTTTATTCCGCAACAGGCACAACGGGCAATACCGGCCTGATAACCATTACGCTCCGCCTGTTTTTTACCCTACCTTCTGCCGTTTCGTTGGAGGTCACGGGGTAAAATTCTCCCCGCCCAATGGGTGTAAGTTGGTTGGCATTTGTGTTGTAATCACGAATAAGCATCCGAACAAGGTTGGTCGCCCGCATCAAACTCCAATCCCAGGTGTCCTTGATGGTTTTGTCTTTGGGCAACACATTGTCTGTGTATGTGATTACATCAACATCCAGCTCTGGCCTCGTGGCCAACAAATCTGCCAAAGGTTTTAAAAGTCCCTTACCCTGCGCACTAACGGCCACGCCGGTTGCATCAAACATTCCTTTGTCGGGCAGCACGAGGGCTACAGCATCACCCTCAATGGAAGTTGTTGCCAAAGTGGCGGCAGGATAGGCTTTGTTCAAGGTTTCCTGCAGCTCAAGAAGTATTTTTTGACGTTCTTGCTGTGCAGAAAGTACTTTTTGCTGGATGGCCGCTTTTTTTGCAACCAAGGCCCGTTCCTGAGTAAGTTCTGTTTCAAGTTTGCCGATTTCAGCCGCCAGCTTGTTGGAGGATTCTCCAAGCAACTGTGTGCGGGAATTGAGTTCTTTGTTGAGATCGCTGATGGTTTTGTCCTGGGTACCGAGCTGGCGGTTCACGTCGGCAATGTTTTTGGTAAGCGAGGCCGTTTCCGTTTTTCGGTCGTGCAGTTCCGTAGTTAAAAGCTTTTCGCGGGCTTCACTTTGGCTTCTGGCCACCAGTTCGGCCTGGTATTTTTTATTTTGTACACAGGAAAACAACGATAAGCTCAGCGCACTGAGCAGCAACATGGATATTTTCATCTTCAAACAGAGTTGGATCAATATTCGGACAAGGTGCCAACGCGGATGGTTTGTATCCTTCCCGCATCGTCCAGAGCTACCCGCGCGCAATCGGCAACGGGATCGTGCTCAAAAAAGAGGATTTGGTCTTTTTCACAAGCCTCGCGCATCATAATTTCTTTTTCCCGGATGGATTCTAGCGGCCTGATGTCGTACGCCATAACGTAAGGCAATCCTACATGCCATTGGGATGGAATTACGTCGGCACAATACCGAACCTGACCGAACTGGGTATCAACAAGTGGCGACATCATGGCTTCTGTATGTCCGTTGGTGTACCGTATGGATATTCCGGGCAGGAAAACAAAATCCTGTTCATCCGGCATGAATTCCAACTGCTTGTTTTCAAAAAGGGGTAAGAAATTTTCCTTGAGAAACGATGCTTTTTCTCTTGCATTGGGGTGCATCGCCCACTGAAAATGCCTTTCGTTGCTCCAGTAGGTAGCTTGTGGGAAAGCTGGAGCCGACTGTCCGTTTTCATCCTTCCAAATGGCTCCTCCACAATGGTCGAAATGCAGGTGTGTGAGCAAAACATCGGTCACATCTTTGCTGCCAACGCCCAAAGCATTCAAGGAATCGAACAACGACTGTGGACCGTGGGGGTCGAAATGCGAGCGAAATTTTTCGTCCTGTTTGTTGCCCATACCGGTATCGATGAGAATGCACCTGTCGGCCGACCGCAGCAATAAGCAACGCATGGCCCAGGTGCACATGTTGTTATCGTCTGGTGGATTTAACTTGGACCACATACGCTTGGGCACTACGCCAAACATGGCGCCGCCGTCGAGTTTTAAATGTCCTGCGTGAACTACGTCTGCCTGAAACATCTTAGAAGCCTATCGATTTTTTTCCTTCGGGTTTGGTGCTTCGCAATTCGGCCATACGTATGGCTGTAACAGCCGCTTCAATGCCTTTGTTGCCATGGATGCCACCGGCCCTTTCAAGGGCTTGTTGTTCATTGTTCGGGGTAAGGACACCAAAAACAAACGGTTTGCCAGAAGCTATGCTGAGGTTAACCAGTCCATTGGCAACGGCATGGTTGATGTATTCATTGTGGCTGGTTTCTCCTTTGATGACACATCCCAAACAAACAACAGCGTCGAGCTTGTATTGTCCGTTAAGGATACGTGCTCCGGCCGGGAGTTCAAAGGAGCCTGGTACCTGCATGGTGTGGATGTTGACAGGTAAAGCGCCATGTTTCACCAGTGTTTCGTAACATCCTACGTACAGGGCGTGGGTAATTGCGGCGTTCCACGCTGCTACAACAATGCCAAAATGGAAGGAAGCTGCATTCGGGATGCTTTCCTCGTTGTAGTCGGATAAATTATGAACTGCGCTGGCCAAAATCTGAAGTTTTTTATTGCGAACGTTTGCGAAGCAGGGTGTATGCCGGTTTGCCAATGGCAAAGGCGCCTTTTTCTTCAGGATTTGTGTTTACAAGGTTGTAAAGCGTCAACGTATCATTTTGTGCGCTGTATTTGAAACCCATATAAGTTTTTTTTACTTCGCCGTTCACGGCGGAAGCAAGCGTTAAAACATCGATGGGTTCAAGCGTCATGAAACAATCGCCGCCGGAGCAAATTTCGTATCGTTTGTAAGGTTCGAGGTTCATGACTACCCCACCAGGAGTAAGCTGGATTTTTTCATCCGTTTTGCCACCCACTTTGCGGAATTCGCCGTTGAAAAGGTTGTGGTTGAGGGCTACATTGAAAGACAAAGGACCCGTTTGTGCGCCTGCCTTGGATTTGATGAACTTATCCATGTACGTATTGCCGGAAGTGCCGTCAAACATGGTGATGCTTTTATCATCGTTGCTGTTGTAAATAAGAAAGACCGATTTGTTGTTTTGCCCGGCATTTTTCATTTCTACGGTATCGCCATCAATGGCAATGGGAAGCGACCAAGTTTCAAATCCGTTGTAACAAACTACGCTGTCTGGCTTGTCAGGATTAAACGATAACGAAAACGAAAAGGGTTTGTGTGCATTGTTCATGGCGCCCAACACCGATCCATACTGGTCCGCACGGCTGCAAAAATCTATGGCAATCCAATGTCCGGCAAGGTTGGTGCTGTTGGCTTGTTCCGAAATGTTTTGAGCGGCTTTGTCGGCGCCTTCTGATTTACAGGCATGAAACGCCAAAATGATCAGGAGTAAAGCAAAGGTCTGTTTGTACATGTTGTTTAACGTTGAAACCTGGAAACAAGATGGGCATTGAGGGCGCAAAGGTAAACGATGGGAGTTTGATTCCTGCACCTTCTTGGGATTGAATTCAACAAGCTAGTGTCGCGTCCAGTGAACTACATTCCCTGGACGCGGCACTAGAAGCCTCTTAAATCACGATTTCAAAAACTTGAGTTTGACAAAAAATTTAGGATCCCGTGCGCCAACTTGGCGGGCAGCTTCGGGCGAAAGGATGATCTCAACATTGCGTTCGTACCCTTCCGGGATTCGGCCTATAACTTTGGCATGTACGGTCCGCCGTGTCATGGGGTTGTAAACCTTTATGACCGTTCCAAGAAGGGCTTCGCGATGCAAAGCATACATGTCGCCTTTTTCCTGACTGTCGCGTTGCCAGAAACAAACCCCTTGTGATTCCGCTTCACGGTAATTGGTTTTTTCCGATTCATACCGCTGAATCAGGGTGTTGTCGTTGGGTGGTTCCCGTTCGCCTCGCCAATCAGGCCGAATACCATCGGTATTTATCCATCCAAGGTGTAAAATTTGCCCTGTTTTTAGACTTTGGCTTTTAAGTTTGTTGCGTTTCACAATGGTGTCTACCGGCATGGCAAAGTTTTTTTTGCAAATGCTGTATAGGTTATCGCCTGGCTGAACCGAATAATACAAAGCTGCGTTGTGTCCCGGAACCCATTTGTCGTTTTTATACCGTATAATCGCCTTGTTGGGAATAGGTATGGTAACTTTTGCTCCTATGCGCAGCACAGGGTCGGTGCGAAAAGCGGGGTTGTTCTCGTACAATTCCTCCAGGCCTATGGCATAGTATTTACAAAGGGAAAACAACGTCTGTTTGGGTTTCACAGGATGCAAGATGTACTTTTGTCCTTCGTAAAGAATGATATAGACTGAATCTTTGGGTGTGAGGTAAGCCAGGCTTTTTTCCTTGGCTTCAGTTTGAGCGCTGGCTGCATGAGCCAGCATAACAAACGCAATCAAACAGTGATTAAAACGCATGGTATGGAGTTTGTTTGCCACAAAAATAAGCCTTTTTGTTGCAAAAGTATTTTTTTTAAAACAGTAAGTTCTGAATATGGTCCTTGGCATCATTCCGGCGCGGTATGCGTCTACCCGTTTCCCTGGCAAACCTCTTGTGGATATTGCCGGAAAAAGCATGATTCAACGCGTTTACGAACAAGTTAAGGCTTGCAACATCATCGATAAAGTGGTGGTTGCTACCGACGATGAGCGCATACGCGACCACGTGGAAGCTTTCGGCGGAACGGTTGAGATGACGGCGGAGGATCACACCAGCGGTACTGACCGTTGTGCAGAAGTAGCCTGGCGTTACGCCGAGGCATCCTTGGTGGTCAACATCCAGGGGGACGAGCCTTTTATCCATCCCGATCAAATTGGCTCATTGGTGCAGCTCATGCTTGATGCGCCGCAATTCGAGATAGCTACTTTGGCAAAAAAGATCAGTGATCCGGAGCTTTTGTTCAATCACAACATTGTCAAGGTGGTATTTACGACGCGTCAGGGCGCCATGTATTTCAGTAGGCAGGCCATTCCTTTCGTACGTGGTTGCGGACAAGACCAATGGCTCGATAACCAGAGCTTTTACAAACACATCGGCTTGTACGGATTTCGCCGAAAAGCATTGCTCGAAGTGGCCGCTTTGCCCGTGGGGCAATACGAAAAGTCCGAATCGCTCGAACAATTGCGATGGCTTGAAAACGGTTACCGGATCGCCGTTGGTCTGACGCTCTGGGAAAGCAGCGGCATCGATGTCCCGGAGGATATTGCGAGGGTTTTGTCCCAGCGCTAAACCTGTTCCACCAATTCGTACATGCATCCATTCATTGGGTAAATGATATACCAGGATAAATTCAATAGATTTTTTCAAACAAAAGCCCTGTATAAAAGTTTTATCCATAGTTGAAAGTCAGGTTGCCTGAAAACTTTGGACACAACAAACGTATGAAAAGACGCGCAATAATTTGGTTTCGCCAGGATCTGAGGTTACACGACAACGAAGCAGTTTGCACAGCGCTTCGAATGGCGGAGGAGGTTATTCCGGTTTACATTTTTGATCCACGTGTGTTTCACGGAAAAACCCGCTTTGGATATCCTAAAACAGGGAAATTTCGAGCAAAATTCATCCTTGAATGTGTAGAAAACCTGCGCAATAACCTTCGGGGATTGGGATCTGATCTGGTGGTGATGCAAGGACATCCCGAAGTTTTACTCACCGAACTGGCTAGCAGTTTGAAAGCATCCTGGGTGTTGTGCAACCGCGAACGCACCGACGAAGAAGTTCAGGTACAGGATGCATTGGAAAACAGGTTGTGGAACCATGGTCTCGAGCTGTTGTACACGCGTGGAAAAATGCTCTACCATACGCAGGATTTGCCCATGCCGGTTCACCACACACCCGATGTGTTTACGCAGTTCAGAAAGGAAAATGAACACATTACACCCGTACGCGAGCCCTTACCCTCCCCCAATGCCCTTCCTCCCCTTCCAGCGGATATCCAAACTGGTGAAATACCGGCGCTCTCTGATTTTGGATATGAAAGTTTTGAAAATGATCCGCGGGCCGTTTTGGATTTCAAGGGTGGCGAAACAGCCGCTTTACAGCGTTTGCGCTATTATTTGTGGGAAAAAGACCTCATTGCTACCTATAAAATTACCCGCAACGGGCTTTTGGGTAGCGATTTTTCTTCGAAATTATCCCCCTGGCTCGCAATGGGTTGTTTGTCGCCCAAATTGGTTTACCACGAAATCAAACGTTACGAACGCGAAAGGGTTAGCAACGAAAGTACGTATTGGTTGTTTTTTGAATTGTTGTGGCGCGATTACCTCCGCCTGATGGGCAAAAAATACGGCAACCTCATTTTCAAAAAAAACGGACCACAACAAAAATCCATGTCCCATCTTAAAAATGACTTGGACAAAATGGCTTGGTGGATGGAAGGGAAAACCGGTGTGCCCTTCATTGACGCCAACATGCGTGAACTCAATGCAACGGGTTACATGAGTAACAGAGGACGACAAAATGTAGCCTCATTTTTGGTTAAGGATTTGAAAGTAAACTGGCAAATGGGCGCAGAATATTTCGAGTCGCTGCTGATTGATTACGATCCGTGCAGCAATTGGGGCAACTGGAACTATGTAGCCGGCGTAGGCAGTGATCCGAGGGAAGATCGTTATTTCAACATCCTCACACAAGCAAAAAACTACGATCCAAAGGGCGATTACGTACGTTGCTGGTGTCCGGAACTGGAAGCTGTTCCCGTAGAAAAAGTGCACCGACCCGATCTGCTCAACGAGAAGGAACGCAAAGCAATGGGTGTTAATGGCTATCCTTTACCAGTGGTGAATATGGAGAAATGGGCGCAATAAAAGCTCTTATCAGCGGTTTTTATCCTGTTTTTTCCGATACGGACAATGCCTGCAGGCACTGCCACAGCAAGTACCGCGTTTCAGGTGGTAATGTTCTGTAAACACCCAATACCCGTTTTCAAGGTAATAATCTACACCTTGTTTGAGTGGTTCTTCCGCTTTGGGTTTGTCTTCTTTGCCCATGTAAAAATAAAAAAATGCGTTGCCCGAAACCGAACGACGCATTTTGAACAAAACAGTTTAAAAAAAGTTGGTGCCATCAGCCCATATCTTTATCGCTGTGTATGACAAGTACAGGAGTGTTGGTGTGCAACAACATGTCTTTGGATAAGCTGTGGTGCAACAAACTTTCCCAAAAAGTACGTTGGTGGGTGACAAAAACAAAAAGGTCGCAACGGTTTTCAAAGGCGTAATCGTGTAACTTTTCAACCACTTCGTCGTCAACCACTTTGCTGAAAATGAATGGCTTTTCCGGATCGGAATACACATAATTGATCTCGAACAGTTTCTTTTCCAGGTCGATGCCTGCTTCAGCAGGTTTTCCAACATGTACAAAGTGGAGTTGTGCTTTGAATTTACGCGCAAAAGACACTGTTTGTTTGACCGTTAGGGAGTCAAGCGATTCAAAGTTGCTGGCATACAGGATACGGTGGAAGCCCTTGTACTGTGCGCCCGAAGGCACAAGCAATACAGGGCATTCTGCATTTTTTGAAACCGTAATGCTCACCGAGCCGAACAGTTTGCGGGTAATCGCACCGCTACCCGTTGTACCGATAACCAGCAAGTCTGCGCGTTTAGACATTTCAGAAATGACATCTTCTGGAAATCCGAAAGCAATGCGTGTGCGCAAACCACCAGCTTTGGTTGGTTCATGGTGCGGGAAATCCGAGACGATGGTGCCCGGACAAACGTTGCCTCCTTTCGCTGTAGCGTTTTTGACAAAAGCGTCCAACTCCTCTTGCATGGTTTTTTTATAGCCCGACAAAAAACCGGACAAAGACGGTGAATTACCTTCGAAAATGCTGTCCATAACATACACAACTTCCAAACTGGCATCAAACAACTGCGCCATTTTGCAGGCCATAAACAAAGCATTTTCGGATGCCGGACTTAAGTCAACGGCCACCAATATCCTTCTCAAACGGACAAGTTTGCTTTTCAGCAAGTGCCTGTTGTTCAACAGTTTTTTTATATCCTCGACGCTTGGTACCTTTCCCTCTGAAACCATTTCACCATCAAAAATCATGGCAGGCGTTTCGGTAACACCACTGGCATAAATTTGGTTGTACTCAGAAACCTCTTCAAGTCTGTATTCCACAGGACATTCAGCAATGGCCTGCATAAGATTTTTCTTGAGGCTAAGCATCTTGGTGTCACCAGTTCCGAGTATTTGAATGGAGGTCATATCACCTACTTTAATGATTTTTTGCAATACGTGCACCATGAGCAGCAATGTTGTTGAATTGACTTATGCATTTGTTACATGCAAAATTCTACCAAAAAGCAGGTTTGTTTCATGATGATTCTCAACCCGGATGGTGATATTGGTCAACTTCTCATCTAAAATGGAAAATTGAAGGGGCGGTGACAATTCTGTCTTACCTTTAAGATCTGATAAACTGCCGTTACTTATGAAAAAAATCCTGATTATTGAAGACAACCAAGACGTAAGAGAAAACCTTTCGGAGATTTTATCGCTTAGCGGGTTCCAAACCTTGTTGGCAGAGAACGGCAAAGTGGGCGTAGAAATAGCCCTTGCCGACACACCGGATCTTATCTTGTGTGATGTAATGATGCCCGAACTCGACGGATTCGGAGTGCTGCATATTTTGAGTAAACAGCAAAAGACGGCTGATGTGCCTTTTATCTTCCTGACAGCAAAAGCAGAAAAAGACGACTTCCGCAAAGGCATGTCCCTCGGCGCGGACGACTACATTACCAAACCCTTCGACGACGCGTTGCTTTTGCAAACCATTGAGGCCCGGCTTCAAAAAAGTGAAAGACTGCGTGTCGCTTCCACCAAACAACAATCCAGCGGCGGCCTCGAACAGTTCATCAATGAGGCACGCGCACTTGAAGCCATTCAAACCCTTTCCGAAAATCGGGAATTAAGACACTACCGCAAAAAAGCTCCTATTTTTCTGGAAGACGAAACCCCACGTTGGCTTTACCTGATTGAAAAAGGCAACGTCAAAGTCTTTAAAACCAACGATGATGGTCGCGAACTTATCGTACGGGTAGCTACTGAGGGAGAATTCCTGGGCTACTTGGCGCTTTTGCGCGACAACGGTTATCCCGAAAGTGCTACGGCGTTGGAAGAATGTATCCTTCGGCTTATTCCCAAAGATGATTTTTTTGCCCTTGTGTACGGAAACCGCGACGTAAATGCGCACTTCATTAAGCTGTTGGCAAGCCACGTTGCCGATCAGGAACAACAATTGCTCGACTTGGCCTACAATTCGGTGCGCAAACGCGTAGCCACGGCCATCGTACATCTCTTCGATCAGGGATACCGCGAAATCAATTTGCTGCGGGAAGATCTGGCCGCTTTGGCAGGCACAGCCAAGGAAACAGTCATTCGAACTTTGACGGATTTTAAAACGGAAGGCCTGATCGACGTTCGCGATGGCATCATAGCCGTTCAGAAGCCGGATAAGCTTCGAAGTATGCCAAACTGATTGGCTAAAGCCTTTTTTCCATGTAAAAATGCGGGATGGTTACCTCTTCAAACTGCTCGCCTACTTTGTGGTAGCCCATCTTTTCATAAAACGGTACAGCCGTTTCACGTGCGTTTAATACCATGGTTTTGAACCCGAGTTTCCGGGCAAGAACCTCCGATGCTTCCACCATTTTTTTACCTACCCCTTTACCTTGCTGGCGCGGATCAACCGCTACCTGCCGCATTTTAATTTTACCCTCACCGGAAAGGGTAAGGTTGAGGTAACCGAGCAACAGGCCGTTGTTTGCATACGCCGCCAAATGATGGTTGTCGTATTCAGCAGCCAGTTGCTCGGTTGTGTATTCCAGTCCCAAAGGTTTGCGCAACACCTCGTAGCGCAAACCAACGGCATCGTCGTATTCCGGAGTGGCAAACTGTATTTCAATAATGTACATCAGAGGTTGGGTCCGAAATGGTCAATGATGTCCGATGCTTCTTCTTCCTCGTTCAATCGGGTAACATCTGCAAAAGCGGCATATTGTGCAAGGGCCATGGCCGGAGCTGTAAAAAGGAAACCTACCCCAAGCAGAATCAAACCGGAAGCAGCTATCAAACCACAAACAATTAAAAAAACAAACATCATGAACCAGTTTTTGCCGATCAGGCGGCGACTTGTTTCCAATGCGGGCCATGGTTTCATGTTGTAAAACCAAACCAACGGCA
>Ga0105048_10008559_pt1 | contig 16360 bp, 11 predicted proteins | sample MAT05_FD_78382 | JGI IMG/M metagenome (GOLD analysis project Ga0105048, IMG submission 78382) | Freshwater microbial communities from Lake Fryxell liftoff mats and glacier meltwater in Antarctica - MAT-05 | ecosystem: Environmental > Aquatic > Freshwater > Ice > Liftoff microbial mat | place...
AGGCCATTACCGTGCGTGCCCCGGCATATTGGAATGCCCACCGCAATCCTTGCACGCCTTCCCCACTGACGAGTTCGCCCAAACCCGATTCGAACGCACTCAATACCCCGTTTCGTGTTTTAACGCGTCTGAGAAAATGAGGCCGGCTCCGCCTCTTTCGCAGAAGTCCATAATACGGAGAACGGCATCCGACTCCGCACGAACCCGTAACTGAGTTTTGTCGTTGAATGGGCGCGGATAGCAACAAGTATCGAAATAAATCACATGCTTGTGGTCTTGGATTCGTTTGATTAACGATTGCTACTCTATCAATATGGCAATGTGTTTGGAGCTTGGAAGGCTTCCGCAGACTCCGATTTTTGAACCACCACGATGCCGCCCTCGGTGACGGTGAAGCCGCGACGGCGGTCGAAATCGGAATCGTAGCCGAGTACGGTGTATGGCGGGATGAGCACTTCTTTATCGATGATCGCATTCTTGATTCGGCAGTAACGGCCCACTTCGACGCCATCGAACAGGATCGAATCTTCCACCACCGCATAGCTGTTCACCCGCACCCGCGGTGAGATGACACTCCGCCGCACTTGGCCACCGGAGATAATGCTCCCCACCGAAACCACACTGTCGTGAGCTTCGCCGCAACGGGTGTAACCCGGCGTTCCCATTCCGGCGTGAACGAACTTCGGCGGCGGCTGCTGCGGTTGCAATGTTCGCACCGGCCAAGTGTCGTCGTACAAGTTCAACACCGGTTCCACGGTCACGAGATCCATGTTGGCTTGGTAGTAGGCGTCGAGCGTGCCTACGTCGCGCCAGTACGGATTGTCCTTGCCGTTGCGGTCGCGGAAGCGGTACCCGAACACGCGGCTGCCGTCGGCCAGCATGGCGGGGATTACATCCCGGCCGAAATCGTGGTGGCTCGTCGGGATGGCCGCATCTTCGCAAAGCCGTTCAAATAAAGTTCGGGTGTTGAAGATGTAAATGCCCATGGAAGCCATCGCACGGGTCGGATCGCCGGGCATGGCGGGTGCGGTTGCGGGCTTCTCGAGGAAAGCGACCACGCGATCGTTCTCGTCGGTTTCCATGATGCCGAAGTGTTTGGTTTCGCTCAGCGGTATCGGGATGCAACCGACGGTGAGTTCGGCCTGGCGTTGTATGTGGGATTTGATCATTTCGCCGTAATCCATCTTGTAGATGTGATCCCCGGCGAGGATCAGGATGAGATCGGGGTTATCCTTCTCGATGCTGTAGATGTTCTGGTAGAGCGCATCGGCGGTTCCTTTGTACCAATGCTCGGCGATCCTCTGCTGCGGCGGAAGGATTTCCACGCCTTCGCCGAGTTCGCCGGAGAGGAACTTCCAAGCGCTTTGGATGTGCTGATCGAGGCTGCGCGATTTGAACTGCGTGAGCAGGTAGATCTTTCGCAGCCCGCTGTTGATGCAATTGGAAAGCGTGAAATCGATGATGCGATACACTCCCCCGAATGGCACGGCCGGTTTGGCGCGTTCGTGGGTGAGCGGTTCTAGCCGCGTACCTTTCCCCCCGGCGAGGATCACGGTCAGCACTTTGCGATAACGGGAAGCATTGGCCACGCCGGCATCTCCGACCCGAATGGAATCAATAAGCGGCACCCACCAAAGCATCGTATACCGCCGCGTGCCCTTCTACCATTGCGCCGAGGGGGAATCGGGGAGCGGGTATGGCCGTGCGCGGGCGATCCCAGTGCTTTTTCGTGGCCATCGCCAGTGCGATGCGATCTCCGGCCGGCACCAAAGTCAGCCCATCCGAAGCGTATTCCGCAAGCTCGGGGGTATGCATGGCGATGACCGGGATGCCTTTCGCCAATGCGGAGAGCGCTTGCCAGCCACCGTTCGCGGGTTGGGTAATCCATACCACATCGGTTTTGCGTTCCCAATCGCAACGTTCTTCCTCGGCGGCGAATCGAATGCGGTAATCGTCGAAACCGAGTGCGTAGGAGAATTGTCGAACGCGGGATCGGAGCGGGCCATCGCCGAGGAATACGAGTTGGGCAGTAGGGAATGCGTATTTCAAGCCGTCGAAAGCCCACGCGGCCGGAATCGGGTGCGAAGCCGCATCGAGCGTTCCACCGAAAAGGATCACCTGCGTACTCGATTGGAGCTCGGTATGCTTCACGTTCGATTGATCGATGCCCAATGGCACATGTGTGGCGTGGAACCCCAGTTCGCGCATCGAGTTCGCTTCCCATTGGGAATGGGCGATTGCATGGCTTCCGCGTGCGAGCCGCCGGGTGAAACGATCCAACTCAACCGCGCCGATCCCGGATTGTACGATGTGTTGCGACTTCGTTCGCAATCCGGCTGCGATGCGCAGCGCCGATTTCCCGAAGCAATGAATGATGTCCGGTGCGAAATCGCGGATCGCGTTGCGAACACTCCGCCAAGCACGCAGGTTCCACCACGATTCGAATCGAGCGGAGGGGAATTTGAACGGATTCGAGCCGCCGAGGCTCAGCCCGGCGTACGAATGGCGATTCGATGGAATGTGTTGGAATGCGGAATGTACCGCCAAAATCGCATCGCGGGAAATGGCTTCGGACGAAAGCAAAAACACTTTGGCCATCGGCGGGAACCATACCAAAAGGGAAAGCCGACGGAGGGTCTTCCGTCGGCTCGAATAAACGTTTGGTTTCGCCTTAGCGAATCCGCAGGGTCACGGTTTCGCCTTCCTTGATCGTGCTGGAAACCTTTTCGGTGCCCTCGGCCAACAGTTGGTAGCTGAAGCTCCCGGCGGGGACTTCCAAATCCTTCAACTGCTTGGCTTCGAGTGGGTAGCTAGTACCGTTCACCACGATGCTCACCTTAATCGGGTACTCGTTCACCAATCGCACTTTCGATTTCCCCGCACCCGGCATCGCATTGCTCACTCCCGATAACGGCGAAGCGGCGGAAGTACTGCTGGAAAGCTTGTCGTTGATGTTCTTCAAGCTGTCTTCGATCCTCTTCACACTCACTTCGAGGTTTTCGACACGCTTCATCAATCCGGCATCAATGGGGTTGTTCACTTTGCCATCGGCGCGGCCGGCAATCAGATCGTCATAGGTCGATTGCTTTTCTTTCAACGACTTGATCTCGTTCTTCAACGCGAGGATTTGAGCTTTTAGTTCAGTTTCCAAGGCTTTGACGTCGTCGGTTGGTACGGTCGCAGGAATAGCCGCGGGAACCTTGGGCTCCTCGGCGGCGGCGGGGGCCGTTGCCATGATGGCTCCGGCCACGGCGGATTTGATCGCGTTGGTGGGGTTGAGTTTCACGGTGTCTTCTCCCGGTGCGGATAACTTCGGGGCCGGCGACGGCATCGGTGCCAGTTCCCCCGGCTTCGCGATCTGTAAGGGCGCATTATAAGCGGAATTTACTTCAGGCAACTTCAATTCCGGTTTTGCGTGCATACTCGGCTTGGGCAGAACAATCGCTTTGAGAGGCGGGGTAATTGGGGCAGGATTGGCGAGCGCCGGAGCGGGCAATTCATGAACTGGCGGCACCGGTGCCGTCGACAACGCCGGGGGTGTCAGCGGGGTCATCAAGGGCTTCGGCAGTTCCAACTTCGGCACTTCAGGACTGTCCACGGGTGGCAAAACCAACGTTGGAAGTGCAGGAGCGGGAAGCTCACTCGGCGGGGCGATGGGCGGCGCTTTCAATTCGGGAACCGGAACCGCGCTGGGCAGTATGATCGGTGCGGTGACCCCGGCGGCCAGTTTCAAATCGGGTGCCGCGAGTGGAATGCTCGGCATCGGCAGCGGATCGACCGCGAAAGCGGGAACAGTTCCCAGTAGCCCGGCAGCGAACATCGCCGCGCTCGCAAATTCTAATCGAAGTCCCATCGTAGCCCCCAGTGCGTGAGATGAACCGGGCGCGATCCAACCCCCATCGGGTCGCGTCCGGTATCGTGGTGTGAGTGTGTTAGCGTTGTTCGTATTTGGCCACGCGGTTCACCGGTGCGGTGTGCCCGAGTTCCGGTTCCTCGTCGGTCGCGTGAAGTTCCATCAGGAAGGCGTCTTCGCCGCTATCTTCGTAGTAGTTTCGCATCACCCGGCTGGCGCGGAAATCGAGGTTGCGGAAGAAGAGTTGGGCACCGAGATTCCGTTCGCGCACGGCGAGCGTAATCTTATTGCGGCGGTGGCTGGCCATCTTGGCGATCAACTTCTCCACCATCTGCGTGCCGATGCCTGAGCGGCGGTATTCCTCGGCCACGGCGAAGTTCAGCAAGTGCAGCCGGTTCTTGTGCAATTCGTAGATCATGAAGCCGACGATGCGGTCGTCCTGTTCGGCCACCATGCCGATGCAATTCCGCTGGCGAAGGCATTGGAGGAAGTCTTCTTCCGTCCAAGCGTATTCAAAGCTTTGGCGTTCGGCTTGGATCACGTCGGCCATATCGCGGCGGATCATCCACCGGATGTGTACGCGTACTTGTTCTTTCACGCCCAAAATTCCTGCATTCATCATCCCATGTCCCCCCACCGAACGCCCCGGGATCGGGCACTCGGAGAATGATTCCCCCGCCTCGGCCAAACTCCCCCCATGAAGTTTGGCACCCGGCGGTTCGATAACCCCTCACCCCAACTCGTCGCCAACCGCTGGGAGATTTCCGGATTTACCCCCGTAATACCGGCACCCCCGCAGCGGTGTTTCCAACTCCTTCTCCGTAGGGTGGGCATTGCCCACCTTACTCCTTGTAGAAGCGAGTGTTTTCTTCCTTCACGCCGGGCGTTTTCAATTGGTCGCAACCGACCTTAACGCGGAACTGCATATCGCCGGGCGCCAAGCCTTTCACGCGAACCTTGTACACCGCTTCCCCCTTCACCGTAAGGGTGGAGATGGGATCGAACACGATGCGTTGGCCCGTAGTGCGGCCCGTCGTCGGTCCCGCCGCCCCGGCGGCGATGGAACCCTCGGAGAGTTCCGCTTCGAGTTGAACGTTCGTGCAATTGCCGGTGCCTTGGTTGATCAGTTTGATTTCGTACACGGCTTCCTTGCCCACTTCGACCAAGCCTTCTTGGCCGACCACGTAAAACCGCAACGCGGGCACCCCTTCGGATTTCACGGCAGTATCGCAGCGGGCTTCGAGTATCCGCGCTTTGGCCGTGGCTTGGGCCACGCCCATTGCGGTGTTCGCATCCGCGACCCCGGCTTGTACCACGGTGCGAATCGAAGCTTCGGAGGCGGACACCGACCGCAGTTTGACCGTCACCGATTTCGCAGCCCCGGCGGGAAGCCCGGCCAATCGCCACATCACGGCCTTCGTCGAGGTGGTGAACACCCCGCCATCGGAAGCCGATACGAACTCGAAACCTTCGGGCACGACCGTCCAAGCGGAGATCGCATCGGTGGTGGCCGTGCCGGGGTTGGTGAGGTCGATCTGGTACGTCGGTTCGGCCTTCACCAGACATTTCGACGGCCCGGATTGCTTGGCCACGAGTTGCGGTTCCGTCAGGTTCACCGCCGTTTTGCACGTCTCGGGCGGGTTGCCGTCGGCGAAGCATGTCAGCACGCAATTCTGGGTGCCGGGCTTCGCAGCGACGAGATTGAGGACGAACGTCCGCGATTGGCCGGCAGGCAAGTTGGCCCATTCGGTTTCGATCAGGCCATCAATGGCTTCGCCTTTGTCGTTGCGGTACTTCAAGCCGTCGGTGAATCGGGCTTGCAGCGGGATTTTGATCGCCGGGCCGGTGCCAATGTTGTTGACCGTCACTTTGAAAGGCACGGTATCGCCGACGCGGAGGCTATCCGGGGCGGTCATCGAGATGCTTAGCTTGGGTCGCGTGATCTTGATCTTCGTTTCGATGGCCGTGGTGAACGAAACCGTAGCCCGGCTGCGGATTTCGCCTTCTTCCCCCGGCTTTACCGTCACCTTGATCCGCTTCTCCGCCCCGGCATCCATGCCGCCGAGCGCCCATGTGAGTTTCGATTCGTTGCCACTTTCTGCGGCGGGTTCGGCTCCGATGAACGTCGCTCCGACGGGCGTTTCTTCTTCGACCCGCACATTCCCCACGGTGCCGGTACCGGTGTTGCGAACCACGAGCGTGTACGTGAGCGGTTGCCCGACAGCACTGGAATCGGGCGTTTCAAATTCGACCGTGACCGACGGAGCTTGCCGAGACGACAACGCACTCACACTCGGCAGACTAGGCAAGCCGATGGAAGTGGCGGGAATCACGACTGGCGGGGGTTCCCCCCCCGGCGTCGGCAGTTTGAGCGACTTCGGTTCGGCGTGAGCGGGTTCGCCGATGGGCGGGAAGAATGCGGGGGCTTTGCCCGCATCCGGTTTCAACGCATCCGCTTCGCTCGCAGTCACTTGGCGAACGCCATCGGCCCCGGCGATCACCGGCGACGTCATCCGATTTTTCGGGAGCGCTTCGACCGGCGGGCGAGCGGAGTTTTGCCCGTTTTGTTTGGGCGTTTGACCGCTGGGAGGCAATTGGGCCGTGGCCGAACTCATGAAGCCGAGGCCCACGGCAAAAGCCGCGGCGGTACGGATCATTCGGAATCGATACAGTGTTCGCACAGTCACCCCCCCTTCGGTTCCAATCATTCAAAAGAATGCCCCACCCCCCGATGGGGCATTCCCATCCGCACCGAGCTTCGCAGCTACGGCGGCGGATACTTGATGGCGTTCTTCGCCATTTTCGCAGTGATGGCTTCGGTGAGGTCGATCTGGGTGTGCAAGCTCAACAGCATCACGATGTTTGCCACGTCGGCGAGTTCGTCCGCGATGGCGACCCGCAGTTGTGGATCGTTCGCCGCGGCCCGCGATTCTTCCGCCGTGAGCCAGCGGAAGATGTCGCAGAGTTCGCCGACTTCGCTCGCCAGTGCCATCGCCAAGTTCTTGGGGCTGTGGAAAGGTTCCCAACCCCGAGCCTCGGCGAAAAGGCGAATCGATTCCTTGATCGTGGCCACCGGAGTGGTCGCGTCGGTCATCGTTCAAACTCGTTGAGTGCCTTTGGAGCCGCCCCGTTTCCCCCGTGGCAATGGCTCCAATGGGCGGGGGAGAATAACGTGGCATTCGGAAATGTCAATGGGAAATGCAAGTCGCGGAATTGGATAATTGGGTACAGAAATGGTCGCCGACGTCAGCGACGGGAGTGATCGAACACACGGCAAGGTCGAACCAAAACCCACCACATTGGCGAGCCCCGGTGCCGCGACCGCGAGGGAGCGTTGTCGACTTACGCTCCCTTGCGGCCGCGGCTCCTGTAGACGCTCCGGGCTTGCAAGGAGGATACTCGGATGAATCACACACCGCGCACTGTTCACGGCGAGCTCAATGCTTTCACGGCTTCGGGGTATTCGCCTTCCAACCGTCGGCCAGAATCTTGGCGTGTTGTTCAATGATTGCTCGATTCTTGGAATCGTCCGCGATGTTCACATCTTCGTTCGGATCGGCTTTGTGATCGTACAGTTCGCGGCTCACAACATCCGCCGTGCCTTTCTTCCGCCATTCCACATAGCGGTAGCCCTCGGTGCGAACAGCGTAGCCCATCAGGGGGCCGGTTTCTTTGCTCCCGCGTGGGTATTGGCTGAACGCGGCCAGCTTCCACTCCTTCTTCGGATCGTTCAACAGCGGGGCGAAGCTGAAACCTTCCACGCCCTCCGGCTTCGGCAAGCCGCACACTTCGGCCAACGTCGGGAAGATGTCTACGAACTCGACGAATCGTTCGCTCGGTTTGCCCGTCGCTTTCTGCCCCGGAATCCTCATGACGAGTGCGGCCCGCGTGGCCATTTCGTAGTTCGTATGTTTGCACCACATTCCGTGGTCGCCGAGGTGCCAACCGTGGTCGCCCCAGAGGATCACGATCGTGTTCTCGGCCAAGCCCTTTTCTTTCAACGCAGCCAAGAGCCTGCCGATTTGGGCATCGGCGAAGCTCGTCGCGGCGTAGTAGCCGTGAACGAGCTGCCGGGCTTGCTCCGCGGGGATCGCCCCCGATTTCGGAATGCCGTGGTATTGCCGGAGTTCACCGCCGAATTGCGGGGCGTACGAAGGGGCACCCTTGGGCGGCTCGGATGATGCCGCGACTGGAAGCTTGGCCGGGTCGTACAAATCCCAGTATTTCTTGGGGGCCACGAAGGGCAAATGCGGCTTGGCGAAACCCACTGCAAGGAAGAACGGTTCGTTCTTCCCCTTGCGTTCCCCGAGGATTTCGATGGCCCGGTTGGCAGTCCAACCGTCGTTGAGGTAATCGTCGGCCACCTCGGGGGCTTCGAAGGGAAGCCCCCGAATCTTCGTTGCATCCGCATTCGCGGCCTTGGCTTTCGCTTTCAATTCCCCCATGAGTTTCAGACCGTCCGCACCGAAGTGCTTCCCCTGGGTGGCTTCCCACGGCACACTCCAAGAGGGTTTATCGTCGTAGCCGCCGTGGTAAATCTTCCCGATGCCGTGGGAATAGTAGCCGTTGTTTTTGAAGTGCTGCGGCAGCGTGACGACATCCGGCAGCGCCTTGCGGAAGTGCGTGACGAGGTCGTACACCTTCGTAGAATCGGGCCGGCGGCCAGTTAACAGCGACGACCGCGAAGGGCTGCACACCGCTTGCTGGCAATAGGCCCGCGTGAACGCGGTGCCGGAGGCCGCGAGGGCATCGATGTTCGGTGTCTTGGCGTAGGGATCGCCGGCACAGGCGAGTGCGGGCCGGAGATCGTCGAGAGCAATGAAGAGTACGTTCGGTTTCACCGGTTCCGCAGCGTGCAGAATCGGGGAGGCGATAAGCAGGAGAGATGCCCAACGCATGGAGAAGCTCCGGTTGGAGGGTTAATGTCCTTGATGGTTAGAACAACAATGCCACCCGAGCGGCGGGCAGTGAATTTCAATTGAATCGGTGAGTGGGGGCCGTGAGCCCCCCGCTCACCATGAAATTCCTCGACTGACGATCATTAATTAACGAAACCATGTTACTTCCGCAATTGCTCGCGGGTGCCTTCCATCTTCATGTCGAGATCGACCGTGATTTCCACCATCGGAATCGCGGCGTCCACTTTGCCTTTCATGGTCATGGTCGATTTGCCGGTTTCATCGGTGCCATCGAGGCAACCATCCATGGTGAATTGGATGGCGATGGTCGTACCGGGCTTCACCGGGAAGGCTTGGGCACCGGCGCCGAACTTGGTCACGGCGAGATCAATGTTGACTTCGAATTGGCCGTAGGTGGCGGCACCCTTCTTGTAGGCCTTCACCAGTTTGCCGATCCCCTTCGATTTTTCGACGTCGACGGTCATGTTGTCCCCGAACGATTTCGCCACCTGGGCCATGTCGATTTTCCAAGTGTCGCCCGGTTTGATCGCTTCGGTGGGGAGGATCATCTGGAAACTGTCGTCGTCCTTCTTTCCGGTGAATTCGCTGTTGAGGAACTGCTCGGCATCCATCTCGACGGGCTTACCGTCGATGGTGTAGGTGTTCTTGGCGTCGCCGCGGACGATCAACACCGTCTTGCCTTCGACGGAGATTTTCTTGGTTTCGCCCTTGATCGTCACTTGGGCTTTCTCGTAGCTGCGGGTGAATTTGGTGGGCTTTTTGGCCCCCTCGGCGACTTCCAACACTTCATCGGTGAATACCGCATCGACGACTTTCTTTTGTTCTTCCTTGATCACTTGCCCCATTGCCATGCCGTTGACGTTGACGATTTCCGTGGCGAGCTTGGTTTCCTTGGCTTTTTCGCCCACCATGAGCTTTTTGATCTTGATGGTGATCGCTTCGCCTTGGGCGTGTGCCGCGAGTGGTGCGAAGGCGAATGCCGCCGCGAGGATAAAGTAACGTGCCATAGCTTTTCTTCCCTTAGGGTGTGGAATTGTGGGCGAACCGAAGAATTGTATATCCGAAAGCGGGAAGACGGCGTCCCCCCGACAGGCGAATGCCGTTTCGCTTCAATTTGGCGAATCGCCCTCGAATGAAATCGCGACATCCATAAGTTGAGCGGAGTTTGCATTAATCGAACCCCCGGAACAGTCACCACTCGCCATGCCCAAACGCACCGACCTGAAAAAGATTCTGCTCATCGGTTCCGGCCCCATCGTCATCGGCCAAGCCTGCGAATTCGATTACTCCGGAACGCAAGCGTGCAAAGCCCTGCGCGAAGAGGGGTACGAAGTCGTCCTCGTGAATTCTAATCCCGCCACGATCATGACCGATCCGGACACGGCGGAACGAACGTACGTGGAACCGATCACTTGGCAGGTCGTCGAAAAGATCATCGCCAAGGAAAGGCCCGACGCCCTGTTACCGACGCTCGGCGGCCAAACCGGCCTCAACACCGCGATGGATCTCTTCAAGCACGGCGTCCTCGAAGAGTACGGCGTCGAGATGATCGGCGCCCGCGCGGACGTCATCGATAAAGCCGAAGATCGCCAGAAGTTCAAAGATGCCATGGTGAAGATCGGCATCGACGTGCCCAAGAGCAGGTGCGTGAAATCGCTCGCCGAGGCACTCGCGGTGATCGAAGAGATCGGCCTCCCCGCTGTGCTGCGGCCCAGCTTCACGATGGGCGGCACCGGCGGCGGCATCGCCTACAACCGCGACGAGTACATCAACATCATCACCAACGGCTTGCAACTCTCGCCCACCGGGGAAGTGCTCGTCGAAGAATCGGTGATCGGTTGGAAAGAATTCGAGATGGAAGTGGTGCGCGACAAAGCGGACAACGTCATCATCATCTGCTCCATCGAAAACCTCGATCCGATGGGCGTGCACACCGGAGATAGCATCACGGTCGCCCCGATCCAAACGCTTTCGGACAAAGAATACCAGCGGATGCGGGACGCCTCGAAGGCGATCATCCGCGAAATCGGCGTCGAAACCGGCGGCTCGAACATTCAATTCGCCATCGAACCGAAGAGCGGGCGAATGATCGCCATCGAGATGAATCCGCGGGTCAGTAGGTCGAGCGCCCTCGCCAGCAAGGCCACCGGCTTCCCCATCGCCAAGATCGCGGCGAAGCTCGCCGTGGGCTATACCTTGGACGAACTGAAGAACGACATCACGAAGCACACCCCGGCGAGCTTCGAGCCGACGATCGATTACGTCGTCACCAAGATTCCGCGGTTCGCCTTCGAGAAGTTCCCCGATGCCGACGGCACGCTCACCACGCAGATGAAATCGGTGGGCGAAACCATGGCCATCGGCCGCACGTTCAAAGAGAGCTTGCAGAAAGCCCTGCGCGGCTTGGAAGTCGGTCGCTTCGGTTTGGGCTTGGATCGCGCCGACAAGTGGAACAAACCCGATGCGCCCAAACTCGAAGATGTGCTGTTGAAACTCACCGTGCCCAATGCGGAACGCATCTGGTACATCCGCTACGCGATGAAGTTGGGCATGAGCCTGGAGGATATTCACGCCCGAACCAACATCGATTTGTGGTTCCTCCGCAACATCCGGGAACTGGTCGACTTCGAAGACGAAATCACCGCGGTCGGAAGTTTGCTCGCGTGTTCCGCCGAATTCATGATGCAATCGAAGCAACTCGGCTTCCTCGATCGCCAACTCGCCCACGTTTGGGGCTGCTCCGAAGACGAAGTGCGCGCGGCCCGCTTGGCCATGGGCATCGCACCGGTGTACAAGTCGGTCGATACCTGCGCCGCCGAGTTCGAGGTGTTCACGCCGTACTACTACAGCACCTACGAAGCTCGGGTATGGGGTGTGGGGTATGGGGTATCACAAGACGGGTCGTCCACACCCCACACCCCACACCCCATACCCCAAGACGAAGTGTTACCGTTCACCGGCAAGCCCCGCATCATGGTTCTCGGTGGCGGGCCGAACCGGATCGGGCAGGGGATCGAATTCGATTACTGTTGTTGCCAGGCCGCGTTCGCACTGCGGAAGGCCGGGTACGAAGTAATCATGGTGAACTCGAATCCGGAAACGGTGAGCACCGATTACGATACTTCCGATCACCTCTTCTTCGAGCCGCTCACCTCAGAAGATGTGTTGAACATTTACGATCGTATGCTGCCCGAAGGCGTAATCGTACAGTTCGGCGGGCAGACGCCGTTGAACTTGGCCAAGCCGCTCTCCGTGGCGAACGTGCCGATCATCGGAACGAGCGTCGAAGATATCGATACCGCCGAAGACCGCGAATTGTTTTCGGAACTGATTCAGAAGCTCGGTTTGAAACAACCCGAAAACGACAGTGCGACCGAAGTGTTCAAAGCCGTCACCGCGGCGCGGCGGATCGGCTACCCGGTGCTACTGCGCCCGAGCTTCGTGCTCGGCGGCCGCGGTATGGAGATCGTCCACGACGAAGAAGGGCTTAAGCGGTACATGGCGCGGGCGATGGATGTCTCGCCGGGGAAGCCCGTCTTGATCGACAAGTTCCTCCAACTCGCCACGGAAGTTGACGTCGATTGTTTGAGCGATGGAACGCGAACCGTGATCGGCGGCGTGATGCAACACATCGAGGAAGCCGGCATCCACTCGGGGGATTCGGCGTGCGTGATCCCGCCTCACACCTTGCCGAAGGAAGTGGTGGAAGAGATCAAACGCCAAACGCGGCTGCTCGCCGAGGCGTTGCACGTGAAAGGATTGATGAACATTCAGTTCGCCGTGACCGGGTTGGCCCCCGACGGCACGACGACCGAACGGCCCGAAGTGTACATCCTCGAAGCGAATCCGCGGGCGAGCCGAACGATCCCGTTCGTTTCCAAAGCTTCCGGGGTTCAACTCGCTCGGCTCGCGGCCCTCGTAATGGTGGGGAAGACGCTCGACGAACTCGGCGTGCTCGACGAAGTGGTTCCGACCCACTACTCGGTGAAGGAAAGCGTGTTCCCCTTCAACAAATTCGCCGGGACGGACATCATCCTCGGCCCGGAGATGAAATCGACCGGCGAAGTGATGGGAAGCGATACCACGCTCGCGATGGCCTTCGCGAAGGCTCAACTCGCAGCGGGTGCCCCGCTGCCTTTGAAAGGCACGGTATTCATTTCCGTGGCCGGTCAAGATAAAGCCGTAATCGCCCCGGTGGCGAAACAGTTGGCGGATATGGGGTATTCGCTGTTGGCGTCTCCGGGAACGGCCGCCGTGCTGCGGGGGCAGAACATACCGGTGGTCGTGTTGCCGAAGATACAAGAAGGGGCGCGGCCGAATATCTTGGACAAAATGAAGAACAACGAAATCGCGATGATTATCAACACGCCGACGGGCAAGGGCTTCCACACCGACGAAGGCAAGATTCGCTCGGCGGCCGTCACCCACCGGATCACCTGCATCACCACGCTCTCGGCCGCGTTCGCCGTGGTCGAAGCCTGCAAAGCCCTGCAGACGCAGGAACTGACGGTCACGCCGTTGCAGGAATGGTTCAGTTGAACCGAGCCGGAAGCGTGAGCGACGACCATTTAGGAACTCGTCGCTTACGCTTCCGGCTCGGGACTTATTTCTTCCTCAGATTGGTTTCGGGCGGGTCGGGGTCTGGAACTTTCAACTCGCTGCGGAGCCGGGTGAGTTCGGTTTCCAACTCTTTTTGAGCCGGAGCGTATTCGGGTTTGCCGTACACGCTCGCCAGTTCCTTCGGGTCTTTTTCGCGGTCGAAGAGTTCCCAATAATCGAATTCTTTCTCGTAGAAACGCACGAGCTTGTAGCGATCCGTGACGACGCCGTAGTGCTTGGGCACGCTGTGCGGGCCGGGGTATTCGTAGTAGTGGTAGTAGAAGCTTTTCCGCCAATTCTCGGGAGTTTCCCCCTTCAAAATTGGCGCCATATTCAACCCTTGGATTTCCTTGGGAACCTCGACACCCGCCGCGGCGAGGAATGTCGGGGCGAAATCGAGGGTACTCACGATGTTCGCCGTGGAGTGGCCGGGCTTGGCCACGCCGGGCCAACGGATCATCATCGGCGTGCGCAAGCTTTCTTCAAAAATCCAACGCTTATCGAACCAACCGTGCTCGCCCAAGTAGAATCCTTGATCCGAGCAATAGACGACGATCGTGTTTTCTTTCAACCCTTCCTTATCGAGCGTATCGAGGATTTCGCCCACCGATTCATCGACCGCCTTGATGCAGCCCAAGTAATCGTGCATGTAACGCTGGTAACGCCACTGAGTGAGCGCTTTTCCGGAGAGCTTGGCTTCGCGGAACGCGGAGTTCCGAGGCGCGTAATACTTGTCCCATTCCTTCTTCTGTTCGTCGTTGATTCCCGGCGGATAGACGAGCTTGGCGTCGAGTGGCGCGAAGGTTTTCTCCAAGGTCATGTCTTGGTTCTTTTCTCCTTTGCCCCGGTTCGCGTAGTCGTCGAAGAGCGTATCGGGTTCCGGGTACACACGGCCTTTATCGTGATCGAGGTGGCGTAGCGCGGGCGACCATTCGCGGTGCGGGGCTTTGTGTTGGCACATCATCACGAAGGGTTTTGATTTATCCCGCGTCTTCAACCAATCGAGCGAGAGCTTGGTGATAATGTCGGTCGTGTAGCCCGGCTGGATGCCGCGGACGCCCATCTTGATCATCGGCGGGTTGTAGTAAATGCCTTGGCCCGGCAGGATGTGCCAGTGGTCGAAGCCCACGGGATCGGAGCCGAGGTGCCATTTGCCGAAGATCGCCGTTTGGTACCCGGCGGCTTGCAGCAACTTGGGGAAGGTGGTCTGCGAACCATCGAACTTGCTGCGGGAGTTATCATAGAAGCCGTTGGCGTGGGAATACTTGCCCGTGAGCACGGTCGCCCGACTCGGCCCGCAAATGCTGTTGGGAACTAGGCAGCGGTCGAAGCGAACGCCCTCTTTGGCGATGCGATCGATGTTCGGGGTTTCGTTCAACTTCAATGGATGGCCGTAAGCACTCACCGCTTGGTAGGCGTGATCGTCCGAAAAAATGAACACGATATTCGGCTTCTCTGCGGCGGCCGCGATTGGCGCAATCAGTAATGCGGAGTAAATTAGAAGCGATTTGGTCATGGTATTGTCCGTTGCTGGGGTAATCTATACCCATGTCGCTACCGTACTGTAAGTCGGTGCTGTCCTCAACCGAAATCGAACCATGAGTCTTCAAAAGGTTTCAGCAAAGCTTGGCCAAGCACCATACCGAATGCCTCGCCCCGGACAAATGCGGGGTGCCAACGCGGCCAATGCCAAGGTAGCTGTTGAAATTTCACATTTCTTTGTCACGTCTCATTGGGGCGAAACGTAGATGTTAGCGTTCCATCCATCCGTCCCCGGAGCTTTGCAATGACCCCGACAATTTTGAAAATGGCCACCGTTACCGCCCTGTTCACCGGCGTCCCCGTCTGGGCGGGCGAAAAGCCGCTGGTGATGACCCGGTATACCGTGACGGATGTCGCGCGGAACAACAACCAACCCTTGGGCCATTTGTTGATCCCGCAAGGTTGGAAAGCCGAATCGAAGATCGAATGGACGCTCGCGTCGACGTTATTCCCCTTCAACTATTGGGCGAAGTACTCCTCGCCGGACGGTTCCGCATTTCTGGAAGTCCATCCGGTATTCCAGGGCAGCTACCACTCCAGCCAGTTCGGTGTGCAGGGCAACGCGGGGCCGAAGGATGTCCTCGAAGGATTGGAATCGATCGCCAAGTACGTTCGCCCAAAAGCCAAGTTCGTTGTTGTGTCCAAGAAAGCGAACGAGGTGGCGAAAGACACGCTGCGCCCGGCCCAAGATGTTACGGTTACCACGTATCATCAAACGGGCACGCTGACCATTTCCTACAAGGATGGGGATCAGGAAATCGTCGAGGAATTCGCCGGGTCGTTCTACGCATCGCAAACCGATTCCCGAGACGGGTTCTCGAGCCGAACGTGGGGCATGCACGGTCTGCGTTCGATCCGGGCAACCAAGGCTCAATTCGACCGGGTGCGTGCCATCGGCGTCGCGATGCTGCGGACGGCCCGGCCGACGTACGAATTCCTGAAGGCCGTGGAAATCGCCAGCCAATGCGTGCGAAACATCGCCCAGAACGACCGCAATATGCGGGCGATCGAGCAAGATATGTGGCTCCGCACCCAAAAGGAAATCAACGATACTTGGCGGAAAACCACGGACGAGCGCTTGGCGGTTCAGGATCGTCAAAACGAACAATTGCGGGATATTCTGGGAAACGTCAACCGTTTTGTGAGCGGCAAGGGGAACGATGTGTTGCTGCCGACCACGCACCAGTATGCATGGGAGGGACCGAACGGAACGTACGTTCTCACGAACGATGCCGCGTATCGACCCGGTGCCGACTTCACCGGCCAATGGGAACACTTGAAACCGAAGCGATGATCGGGAAACGAAAAAACCCCCGAGTTCTCGGGGGTTTCATCGAATGCCCAGGACAGGACTTGAACCTGCACCCCCTTGCGAGGACTAGCACCTCAAGCTAGCGCGTCTGCCAATTCCGCCACCCGGGCTTCTTCTAGAAATCTACGGGCGGAT
>Ga0105048_10008561_pt1 | contig 16357 bp, 17 predicted proteins | sample MAT05_FD_78382 | JGI IMG/M metagenome (GOLD analysis project Ga0105048, IMG submission 78382) | Freshwater microbial communities from Lake Fryxell liftoff mats and glacier meltwater in Antarctica - MAT-05 | ecosystem: Environmental > Aquatic > Freshwater > Ice > Liftoff microbial mat | place...
ATTACAATTGTTACTGATGGTTATATTATCGCAACATTTAATTAATGCAAGTTTTGCAGTCGTTTTTATGTATGCAGATTTCATACAGATAATATATTTTTGTGTGGTTTTAACATCATGGAATCATGATGTTTTTTAAAATGATTTGGAGGGTGGTATTGTTTTTGCATACAGCTGGATAAACAAAAAATGACAGTTTAGATTCTAAGGTTGTTTAGTTGGAAATATATGTAATTAATTCAGTGTGTTGTATTGTTTTTTTGTGATTGGGCTGTATTTGGCACCAGTAGTGCATTGTATTACAGCAACGGTAAACAATTTCCCACTACTCAAAATATAAAAGGAGAACAAAATGAAAACACTAGCTATGATAATTGGAATCCTTGCTCCGGCAACAGCATTTGCAGCATCAGGGGCACGTGAAGACAGTAGCGGATTATTTGTTTGGATTTTTCTCGGATTTTGCGCATTGATCGTGGTTGCTCAGTTGATACCTGCAGTTCTTTTGATGTTCGGTATGGTCAAGGGGATTGCTGCTAAACGTGATACGGAAGTAGCGGTACAAAAAAAGTAGTTTTAATTGAAGAAAAAGTTTTTAAACGAATCAGGCTGCTGTAAAGTAGCCTGATTTTTTTATGTTTTATTTTTGTTCAGAATTTTTTTCCGGCGCGTCAGCAGGCGGATCAGGAGAGTTGATATGAAGCTGGCAATGAAGGCATTTGCGAAGAACCAGCAGGGTCATGCCATGCAGGTGAAAGTAATTGCCGCATGCGGGGCAGATGCATAATGCCACAAGAACTGTGACAATAATCAACAGAATAACCCAGATGCCAAAGACGGTCCCCATGGCCATGTTGGTGGGTGAAATCATGTAAGTGAAAATTATTGCCGGAAGATATGCCAGAACAGTTCCGAAGAAGAGTTTGCGCCGCTGCCTGGTTTTATTCATTACAGCAGCGTATTTGGCGTTATCAGTCATGGATTAATTCCGGTTCTGCAGGCTTGGTTTCATTTGCCAACTTTTCTGAAAACAAAATACCAGATGGAAAAAATTGATTCTCCCAGGGCAATAAACAGCAGATAAGGTATCACAGTGCTGATCCGTTCATCCACGAGCAGTCTGTACACATTTGGAAAGAATGACGGAGCAAGGCCGATGATAAAGATGCTTAAACAGCATGCCAGCGTGGCAATGGAACCGATGATATGGGATTTTATAAAGAAGCGTTCACTGGGCTGCCACATGATTTGATTCCTCAATACGTGGTTTCTAATCTGGAACTGATTGGTTTACAAAATAGCATTGATTGTGCCAAAATTTGCTTTATAATTAATTAAATCTATAAATGACGTAATTCAAGATGTTTATGTGCTGTGATGGCGGCTGGTAAAAATTAGTATTCCAGACTGACAATTAAAAGTATAGAAATTATATACGCAACAGGCAAGGAACTTAAAGCATGAAAATGCGTATCTCCCTGATAGCCAAACTTACCTTTACTACCTCGCTGATCCTGTTGATTTTTATGGGCCTGCTGGATGGTATCAATCTGAAAAACTTCAGAAAGGTCATGATTGATTATGCCGCTTCCAATGCGGAAGAGCTGGCGGAAATAATCAATCAGAGCACTTATGATGCCATGCTTAAGAATGATAAAACCAGCCTTTACCATATTATCGGCAGAATGTCCAAAAGCGAAAATATTGAACATATACGTCTGGTTGACCAAAAAGGACTGGTTGTTTTTTCAAATATTTCCGGTGAGGCCAATTCTGTTATCGGAAAGCACGCCGATGAATGTATCATGTGTCATATTCCTTCCAGTACCGGTGTTTCTTCAACTTCCATGAACCGCAGTCGTATAGTTATTTCCAGGTCCGGCAAAGAGGCGCTCGGTTTTACCAAGGCAATTCAGAATCAGCCGGACTGTTATACCGCCTCGTGTCATTTTCACAGCAAAGATGACACTGTGCTGGGGTATCTGGATATCTCCATTTCTCTGGAAACCCTGCGTCAGAAATCCCACGAATACCGGCTGGAGTTTATTCTGCTGGCCTGCCTGCTGTTGTTGATGATTGGCGTTCTGGTTACGGTGCTGACCCACTATTTTGTGGATATTCCTGTGCAGAGGCTTGTGCGACAGAGTTCGCTGGTTGCACAGGGGGATCTGGAAGCGAGGGTTCCGGTCACCAGCAGGGACGAACTCGGTGAACTGTCTGAAGCCGTGAACAGTATGACTGAGAGTCTTGGGAAGGCCGAAAAAGAATTGAAGGGATGGGCGGATAGCCTGGAACACAAGGTGGAGGAACGAAGCAGAGAGATCATGCTGATGGAGGTTCAGTTACGGCGTTCGGAAAAGCTGGCATCGCTTGGTACTCTTGCGGCCGGTGTGGCTCATGAGATCAACAATCCTCTGACCGGTATTCTTTTGTATTCTTCAATTCTTGGCAGTGATAAACGGCTTGATCCGGCACTGTTGCCGGATGTGGAAAAGGTGATAGCTGAAACCCAAAGGTGCGCAGGTATAGTGAAAAACCTGCTGGAATTCAGTAGGGAATCTCTGCCAAAGAAAGAGTTTGTTGATCTTGAGTCAATCCTGGATGAAGTAATTGCTTTTTTCAAAAAGCATCCGGATTTTAAAAAGATTGTGATCAGAAAAAAATATAGTAAAAGATTGCCACAGGTTTCAGTTGATCCAAACCAGATTCGCCAGGTATTGATGAATCTGGTGGTAAATGCGGGCCACGCCATGCCTGACGGTGGAGAGTTGGTAATATCCACCGATTATTTAGAAAATCTGAATTTAGTCAGTGCGGCAATAATGGATAACGGTGTAGGGATTTCAGAGGAGAATCTTGCCAGGATTTTTGACCCGTTTTTTACTACAAAATCACTGGGGACCGGTCTGGGACTGTCTATTTCCTACGGCATTGTTGAAAATAATGGCGGTACGATTGAGGTGAAGAGCAGGCTGGGAGAGGGGACAACATTTACTGTTATGCTTCCGACCCAGAACGCTTAATGTTGTCCTTTGATGGAAATTCCCAGTTTCTTCATCATACCTTGGAAATTGGGTCTGAGTATGCCGGTTTCTTCTGCTGCCCTGGTGACATTCCAGTTATTTCGATCAAGTGCATTGCGTACAAAAACACCTTCCAGTGACTCTATGGCATGATCACGAATGTGTCGCTTCATTTCCTTCAACTCTTCTGCATTCATCGGAATCCGCTCTATCTTTGTCTCCGGCAAGTTGTCGTTGCTGTCCCATAATTCCAGATCTTCGTTGCGGATTATATTCCCCTCGGCAAGTACAACAGCCCTTTCAATCATGTTCTCCAGCTCTCTGACATTTCCCGGATAGGAATAGTTTTTGAGAAATGACATGACGTCCGGAGCCATTCCGCTAATTTCCTTGTCTATTTCCGTTGTGTATTTGGATAGGAAATGGCGGATTAATAGCGGGATGTCCTGCTTGCGGTCGCGAAGCGGCGGCAGGTCAATGGGAATGATGTTGAGCCGAAAAAAAAGATCTTCACGAAAGGTTCCTTCCGTTGCCATTGTTCTGAGATTTTTATTGGTTGCGGCAACTAGGTGGATGTCGATCGGTACAAGCTGGGTGCCGCCAATCGGTGTGATTTTGCGTTCCTGCAGAGTGCGCAGGAGCTTTGCCTGGGTTGACAGGCTGATGTTGGAGACTTCGTCGAGAAAAAGCGTGCCGTTGTCGGCTATTTTGAAGAGTCCGGTTTTATTCTGGATGGCGCCGGTAAATGAACCTTTGACATGTCCGAACAGTTCGCTATCAAGCAGGTTTTCCGACAGAGACGAACAGTCGACAGCAACGAAGGGTTTGTCTTTTCTCGGGCTGTTTTCGTGGATAGCCCGGGCTGCCAGCTCCTTACCGGTACCGCTTTCCCCGGTGATCAGTACAGTGCTGTTGGTTGCTGAAACATGCATGATCCTGCGATAGACTTTCTGCATCTCTTTGCTGTCGCCGATGAACTGATGAAAACCGTGGTGCAGGTTGACCTCTTTTTTCAGGCAGATTTCGTCCAGTGGAATGCTGCGCTGGCTAAGGGCGTTTTTAACCTTTTCCTGCAGCAGGTCCGGTGTGAATGGTTTAGCTATGTAATCGGAGGCGCCGTTTTTCATCGCCTCAACAGCTGTGTCAATTGATGCGTATCCGGTAATCAGTATCACCGGGATATGAGGCTGAAGTATCCGGACGCCTTTCAAAACTTCAATACCGCTCATGCCGGGCATTTTCAGGTCAGATATAATGAGGTCGTATTTACGCTGCTGCAATAATTCCAGTGCGCTGTAACCGCTGGAGCATGTCTCGACAGTATAAACATCGCCATCGAGTATGCGTTTTAAACCCTCCCTGATTACTTCCTCGTCATCAATAACAAGAAGTCTTGTGCGTTCCATGCCGTGTCCTTTTGCAAAAGAATTCAGGCTTATAGTTGCGGGTACATTTTATAACATGCAGTTCAGACATACGATAGAAAAAATATGTCATGAGTGCCGATCTAATGAATAAAAATATGTTAAAATTAATAAGGTTATGGTAAAGCTACGTCTATAGCAACTTTGAAATCCGGGATTTAAAATGGAGAGTAAAATATGCATTCGTTCCGCAGGTTGACGTTCTTCATCGTTGTCTTTTTTATCCTTTCGACTGTAGCTGTTTTTGCTGCTCCTCCCGACAATCAGAAGTGCATGAAGTGTCACGGTCAAAAAGAAATTACAAGCTCATCCGGAACGAATATTCATATTGATCCAGCCAGATTCGGGGCAACGACTCATTCTGTCGTTGGCTGTACCTCTTGCCATGACAAGGTTTCTTCTGGCCATCCCCGCGATGGTATTGTCCCTTCCAGGGCAACCTGTAGCGAGTGCCATGGCCCGGTCTATGAAGAGTATGCAAAAAGTCCACATAGCGCAAAAGCCAAGTGTAATGATTGCCATAATCCACATGAAGTACGGTTGCCGGCCTTTGTTTCCGGAGATGACATCAATAGAAAGTGTGCCAAGTGTCATGATACGCGCAAGATCATTCAAAGCCACTCCAAATGGCTCCCCCAGGCCGACCTGCATATAGATTCCCTGCCCTGTATTACCTGTCACACCGGCTCCAGGGATTATGTCATAACAATGTCCATTGAAAGCCGTTTGCCAGGTTCCAAAGGCGATTTCAAGATCGCCGGCTATGAAGAGCTTGCCAAGCTGATTGACGGGGAAAATATCAGCAGGCTGATAGACAAAAATGCTGACAATTTTGTTTCTCTGCAGGAGTTGCGTGAGTTTAACCACAAGTTGCGCAGCAAGAATATGCGCCTGTGGGGGATGATGACACCGGAGGCGGTCACCCACAGTTACCAGATTCTGGAAAATCGTTGGGACTGTACTTTCTGTCACACTTCCGGTTCAAATGCCAATCAGAAAAGCTTCATCGCCTTCCCTGATAAAGCCGGCGGGTATTCCCGTGTTCCTGTTGAAAAGGGAGCCATCCTGGATATTCTCTACGGTACACCGGATTTTTATATGCTTGGCACAACCAGAAGCACTATCCTGAATGTCATTGGTGGTTTGATTGTATTGGCCGGGCTGTCATTCCCGGTCTGCCACGGTTTCTTCCGTATTTTGACCAGAAAAAACAGAAAGGGGAACGGTCATGAAGGTTAAAGAGTATGTATACTTGACTCCGATGCCTGTCCGGATCTGGCACTGGCTGAATGCTTTTGGAATCGTCACCTTATGTGTTACCGGTCTGCAGATCAGGTTCCCGGATTATATAAACATATTTGGAGCATACAAAGCCGCTATCAGGCTGCATAATACAGCCGGTGTGGTTGTTTCCGTTTCATACATGCTCTGGCTGGTCTATTACCTGTTTGTGGCAAAAAGCCTGATCAAGCTGTATGTGCCCTCTTTGGACGACCTGAAGTCCGGTATTTTCCGCCAGGCCTATTTTTACTTCCTGACCTACTTTCTCGGCAAGCCTAATCCTCATCACAGCACGCCGGACAGCAAGTTCAATCCAATGCAGAAAGCCGCCTATCTGGTGATCATGTTCCTGCTGCTGCCGCTGGTTATTTTCAGCGGTGTACTGCTAATGTATGTGGCTCCTTTGCGGGAACTGCTGATATTGGTTGGCGGTATTAAGATGCTGGTAAGTGTTCATTTTCTGCTTTCCTGCTGTTTTACGGCCTTCTTGTTTGTGCATATTTATCTGGCCACACTCGGGCACACTCCTTTGGCTTATTTCAAACCCATGTGGAGTGGCTGGGAAGAAAAATCAGTTGATGATTCGGAACAGGATAAAAAGAACAGTCATTAAAAGTCCTGATTAGTTCGAATCTGCTGCTAAAAGATCCCCCCTCCCAACCTCCCCCGCTGGGTGGAGGAGCTACATACAGCGGCGGATTATAACGATTCAGAAAAGTTGCTGCTGGCTGCCAGCAAAATTTCGCAGAGGAGAGTTTATGAAATGCCTGATTACTTTCTACATTTTTGCAATGATATTGCTGTTTCAGGATGCGGCCTTTGCCGTGAATGTCAGGGATGCTGTTTATACTACCAAAACAGCGGGCAAGGTGGTTTTTACCCATGCCACCCATATGGATGAGAAAGACATGTTGCACAATTGCAGGGCTTGTCATGACTCCATTTATGATTTGAGAAATAAAAAACAGTACACAATGGCTGATATGGAGCAGGGGCACTCCTGCGGCACCTGCCATAATGGCAAGAAAGCCTTTTCCCTGAATGAGTGCGCCAGCTGTCATAAAACAAAAGACAAGGTTTACGCGGTCAAGGCAACCGGCACCACCAGGTTCAGTCATAAAAACCATCTTGATAAATCACCAGATTGTAATATCTGTCACCCATCAATCTATAATGCTGGCCTTAACAAACGATTTACCATGAAGCAGATGGAAAAGGGCAAGTCCTGCGGTGCCTGCCATGATAATAAAAAAGCCTTTGGTCTTGATAAGTGTGTCTCCTGCCATCCGGTCAAGGATATTACCTATGAAGTCAAGGAGACCGGGCCGACCCTTTTCAGTCATAACCAGCATATGAAAGTTGCAAATTGCAGCAAGTGTCATCCTGCCTTGTATCAGCCAAACCATAAAAACAAGCGGGTCAGCATGGCTGCCATGGAAAAGGGTAAATCCTGCGGCGCCTGCCACAACTCTAAAAAAGCATTCCCGGTAAAGAACTGCACCAAATGCCACCCGGTAAAAGAGCTGATCTTCGAGGACAAAGATGCCGGGAATATTCCATTTAGTCACAAGTTTCATGCGGATGTATATACCTGTGCTGATTGTCATAAAAATATCTATGAAGCCAAACGGAGCAAGGTCAAGGTTTCCATGAAGAAGATGGAAGAGGGCAAGTCGTGCGGTGCCTGTCATGACGGTAAAACAGCATTCAGCGTAAAAGGGAAGTGCGAAGCGTGTCATAAAATGTAGTTTTGCTGGTTGCATGATTTGAACTGGGAGGGATTATATGTTTGCCTCACTTGCAGGAAAAGCGCTTGTGCCGGTTGGACTTGCAGTAACCGGCTTCATGGTTGTCTGCTGTCTGATCCTGTACTCTGTTATCCGTGAAGATCTACATCGCGGTGAGATAATTCATGCAACCAACCTTGCCGATACAATTTTGAAATCGACCCGCTATGCCATGCACAAATCTGATCGCGAAACCCTGGCGACTGTGATCAGCAGTGTTGGCGAGCAGAAAGGTGTCGACCATGTCAGGATATTTAACAAAAAAGGTGTAGTCACTTTTTCGGCCAAGCCCGATGAGCTGAACCGACAGGTGGACAAAAATGCCGAAGGGTGCATCGTCTGTCATACCTATTCCACGCCCGTCAGCAACCTTGGAACCATGCAGCAGGCCCGCACCTTCAAAACGTCGGCCGGGTTGAATGTTATCGCAATTACCGCACCGATCTACAATGCACCGGATTGTTCTTCGGCTGCCTGCCATTTTCATGCGCCTGAGCAGAAGGTGCTGGGTACGCTAGATATTGGTCTTTCCAGGGCTGAGCATGATAAGTCGCTGGCAATGCTTAGAATTCAGATGATCGTTTTTACGTTGATGAGTCTGATCCTGACCGTTGGCGGTGTGACCGCCCTGTTGCGGAGAAATGTTTTTCTGCCGGTGGAGAGGTTAAGAAAATATGTGGAATCATCAGCCGACAAAGACGAAATCCCGGAACCTCCCATACATCTGCCGCATGACCTTGGGGTAATTGCAGCAGCATTCCACAAGATAAAAAAGGGCGCATCTACCAATAATAGCAATGGAAATCAGACCGGCGACACCCCGGACAGATAAAGCCAATGTAGTGTTTTCGGGGCAGGTATGATTGATGCGCAAAAACATAACCAGACCACTGGTAGCGGTGAAACGGGAGATAGTATCGATTTGCTGCGTCAGGAACTTACTCAGGAGATAAAACGGTTAAACCGCTTGTCAAGTCGCGGAATTTTGGCGCTTTCGTTGTTTCTGGTCATCAGCATATTGGCCTGGTGGGGCTTTCCACTGTTTCCTGCCCCGGATGCAGTAATCGCGGTTCTTGGCAAACCTCCAACAGCACGGATGGTCAGTATTGTTCTTCTGTTGTATACGTTTTCGGCGACCATCCTCAGTTTAACCCGCATGATTGCGGGAATCGAGCATCGCAGCAGTTTTGTACATGTGGGGTTTTTGACCGGTTTTTTTCTGTTTTATTACTTCGGGAAAGCTCTAAATGATAATTACTGGGCCGTATTGGGTTCCGGCATCACAATTCTGGGGGTGGAGAGCTACCGTATCTGGAGTTTTTGCAGTGAAGGAATTGCCAAAAGCCGTGAGGATATGGAGTATGTGAACAGGACCGGCAGGCGGCCGCCCCAGGAGTAATTCCAACTCCAAATTAAAGCACTATCTTTAAGATTTTAGTCCTTTCCCCTCGCTTAGAAGCGCCTACTTTTGGCAAGGGGAAGGTTAGGATTAGGAGGGGTTGCTTTTGGTGACTTACTGAAATCCACCATCTACCCATCTCCACCCCGACCCTCCCCTTGAAAGGGAGGGAGAAAAACAGAGTAGTTTCTGCTTTAGTTAGCGCTAACCCTCTGGGAAAGGGTGGCCAAAGGCCGGGTGAGGGGCTTCGTCGCCTCTATCCTCGCCGCCTTGGATTATTTTTGATTTGGAATTGGATTATGAGACTGTACGGTTCTACCCCCTCTGCTTATAAAATATAGTCTGTTGACAGGAAGTGTGACTTTCTCTCCCTGACAATGTCGGTGATGATCTCGCGGTTCAGCTCGTTTTCTCTTGCAGCTACAACAATCCGGATTGAAAATATGCGCAAGGCATCTGTGACCGACTGCGTTCCGTCAGCGGAGTTCTTACGGCCATTGAACGGGAAACTGTCCGGGCTGCGCTGGCACTGGCTGTTGATGTTGATTCGGCAGACCTGATTGACCAGTGCGTCCAGCAATTGGGCCAGTAAATCTGTGTCTTTGCCGAAGATGCTGGCCTGCTGGCCGTAATTGGAGGCGACAATGTATTCAATCGGCTCACTGATATCGTCAAAAGGGACTACCGGTACTACTGGTCCAAACTGTTCTTCGTTGTAAATTCTCATCTCCGGTGAGACAGGGTAGAGCAGAGCAGGGTAGAAAAAAGACTGGTTACTGACTCCGCCACCCTTGTTGAATACCTTTGCCCCGTAAGACTCGGCATCCTGAACCAGCCCCTTCAAGTAGTCCGGTTTTTCCGGCTCCGGCAATGGGGTGATAGTGACCCCTTTTTCCCATGGCATTCCACATTTCAGTTTTTCAATTCCTTCTGACATCAGCTTGAGAAATGAATCAACAATGGAACGTTGTACAAAAAAGATCTTCAGTGCCGTACAGCGCTGTCCGTTAAAGGTCAGGCTGCCCTGGATGCATTCGGCTACGGTTTGCTCCAGATCTGCATCAGGTAGCACGATTGCCGGATTTTTGGCATCCAGGCCAAGCACGCAACGAAGCCGGTGCGGGCGAGGGTGAGCCGCCCGCAGCGCATCGGCCACCTTGTGGGTACCGATAAAACCGAGTACATCTATTTTCCCCGAAGCCATCAAAGGTGGCAGGATCTCTTCGCCATTGCCATAGATCGTATTTACAACTCCGGCCGGAAAACAGTCCCGAAATGCCTCCATAATCGGCTGGAAGATCAGGATGCCGAAACGGGGCGGCTTTAAAAGTATGGTGTTACCCATTACCAGTGCAGGAATCAGGGTTGTGAAAGTTTCGTAGAGCGGGAAATTGTACGGTCCCATGCAGAGTACTACACCGAGAGGTGCGCGTCGGATCTGTCCGATAATCCCCTTTTCAATGATAAAGCGGGACGAGGCACGGTCCAGCTCTTTAAAAGCCGTCAGTGTGTCGAGAATATAATCGGCAGCTCTTTCAAATTCATTTTCCGCTTCGCCCAGAGACTTTCCGGTTTCCCACATCAAGAGTTTTACAATTTCATTCCGTTTTGCCAACAGGCATTCCGTAAAGTTTTTTACCGACTGGATCCTCTTTTCAACCGGCATGGTTGGCCAGATTCCACGGCCATTGGCATAAGCCTTTACAGAGTCGTCAAGGACTTCAAGGGCAACGGAGGGTGACAGGTCCGGCACCGAGCCGAGTATCTGTCTGGAAAGCCCAGCAGGTGTATGAACAAAAACAGGAGATTGAACTTCCTGCATTAGACCATCCCAGCTTCGGAGCTCTCCATTGCTTAGATAGTAATTCTGCAGTATTGGTGCTTTATGGCTGAATTGTGACGGGATATGGTTGATGTCCGGAAAGGAGCAGTGTGCTTGTTTCATGTGTTCGGTAATCCTTGGCAGTTATTCTAACTTGAAAATCACATAAAAAAAGCCGCATCGGTTATGATGCGGCTTCTAAAGAAACAATGTGATCCTGAATTACTTGGCTGCAGGTGCAGTAGGAGCCGGTGTGGTGGTTACTTCTTTTTTCTCTTCAGATTTCTTAACTTTTTTGCCTTTTTTGTTTTTCTTGACAACTTTCTTTACTTCTTTCTTCTCAGTTTTTACATCGCCGGCAGGGCTAGTTGTGGTTGTTTCTTTTTTCGTTTCGGTTTTTGAAGCATCAGCGGCGAATGCAATAGCAGAGAAAGAAAGGGCAACAAGAGCAGCAACGATGGTAGAAAGAACTTTTTTCATTTTAATTACCTCCAGGGATTAGTCAATCTGTTTTTATTAATAGCATTAAACATGCCAAAAAATATTATTTAAATTAATCAAACATACCGGCTAGTTGGGCTGGAATACATTTTGTATGTTATTTTATGTATGCTTATATGGGGTTTTTAATGCTTCATATGAGGTATTTCAGGATATCATGTACTTCAGGTCTGAGACGTTGGTGGGGTAAGCCCAGAGCACCTTTTTCAGGTCATGGTTTGAGAGTCCGAACTTGATAGCCAATGCAAAGATGTTGATCGCCTCGCCGGCATTATGACCGAAGAGGTGCGCCCCCAGAATCATTCCACTATTCTCTTCTATCAGTATCTTGTAAAGAGCGTGCTGCTGACCGATCCGGCGCGAGGAAGGCCAGGCGTCCATGGCTCCACGGTTGATCCTGAACCGGGTACCGGACTGCCGGGCCTGTTCCTCTGTCATGCCAACCCCGGCCAGTGGCGGCTGCGAGAATACCACACTGGGAACTCCTTGGTAATCGGGGCGCTGGATGTTGCCTTTGATAATGTTTTCTGCTGCAACTATTGCTTCCATGTCGGCGACTGTCGACAGTTGTAACGGCGATTCGCAGGCGTCTCCGATCGCCCACACGCGAGGGTTGCTAACGCTTTGGAGAAATCCGTTGACAGTCACCCCGCGTGAGCTGCTGGCGACCTCGCCGGACGTCAAATCCAGGCCTTCCAGATCCGCAACCCGCCCGCTTGCATTAACGATCAGGTCCGAAGGGAAATTTTCGTCGAAGTCGGCTTTGCCATATGTGACGAAAGTGCCGTTGTGCGCTTCAGCCTTACCGGCGGTGACGCCGGTGAAAATGTTAATACCCATAGAGCGCGCCGACTTGGTAACCTGATTGGCGAGCTCCGCATCGAAGTTTTTCAGGATGCGCTCGCCCCGGTGCAGGATGGTCACCTCAGCCCCGGCCGCGCGCGCCACATGGGCAAACTCGAGTGAAATGTAGCCGCCGCCGATGAACAGGATGCGATGCGGCAATTCCGGCAGTGTCAGAAAGTCGTCGCTGCTGATCGCCAGTTCCGCACCGGGAAAGTCAAGCTGCGCCGGTTTTGCACCCGTTGCAATAACAATGTCCCTGGCGCGGATCGTGGATTCCTCACCAATCGCAACCACTTCGGGGGAAACGAAACGGGCGGTACCGTATAAAAGCTCTATTCCAGCCTTACGGAACTCCTTCTCAGTGCGCTCAGGAACCGCACTCGTGAAAGCCTCTGTGGAGCGCATCAATGCCGGCCAGTCGATGCACGCGGCAGGACGGATTCCTATCTCCGACATCTGCAGGGAGATTTGAGCTACCTGGGCGGCATCCACCAGGTATTTCTTGGGCTGGCAGCCACGCATGGCACAGGTCCCGCCGTATGGTCTGTTGTCGACCACTGCCACCTGTCGTCCCGCCCTGCGGCACGCCAGCGCCAGAGTCTGACCTGCCGTACCTGTCCCTATAACAAGCACATCGACCGTATGTTGCATGGCTTCCTCCAAGAGTGGCATTTTCCAACTTCAGATAATACTCTTCGGTCCAGATATAATCCTGTAAATGGCGGCTAACTGTTTTTTTTAGATTAATTCATTTGTCATCCGACCACGAGTGATGGCTTTTCTCAGCTTCCCCGGTCATTTTTCTGGATTGGGTTACTATGTCCCGAATTTTCTTCGGGTTCATCCCGGTTATTCTCTCTAGCCCTTTATGTCCTGCCCCAGCAACCTTGGCAATTGTGTCATAACTTGCTTCGACTAAGCGTCGCGACAGGATTTCCCCTATTCCTTTAAGTTTTTGCAGCTCTTTCAGTTGGTTTTTCATTGTATCCCCCTTAATTTAACTTTGTGTTCTGCTTACTAACAATTTGCCCGGTCCCTCGCTTACTTGCGCCTTGCATAACTGTCTCCACGTAACATTTTGCAAAAGGCTCAATGGTTTCTGGATAAAATTCAGCGTTGTCCAGTTTGGTAATTGCATTGGTCTAAAATCCCCTCCCTTTCAAGGGGAGGGCTAGAGTGGGGATGGGTTTTGACTGCTGCTAACCCGAAAATCTACCCCATCCCCCTCCTAACCTCCCCCTTGGAAGGGGGAGGGACAAAGGCTGCAAAAAGCTAACTGAACACTGCTGGATAAAATTGACATTACGTACGAAATCCACCAGACAAACTGATCATCATCTTCAAGTGCATCGCACACAACGTGCCAGAGGATACCTGCGGAGATGAAAAGTGTAATTTGCTGTTAACATTGATTAAAATGGAATAGGAGATTGTGTGAGGCGGGGTAATTGTCAATACAACCCGTCAATTTTAACAAAAATGCTAAATATGGCGGGTTATTATACCGATGGGGCTCTGACGGCTCATAGACCAGCAGATGTCCGACTTGTAAAACCGGTGGATGCAAAATCGTCTGAAGCGGCAGAAGGTTTCGCCTTTCTAAATAATTAAAATCATATATTGAAGTGTGTACGATTAATATGATAATTACTTATTTGAGTATTAATCTTCCATTGCAATAACATTCCATTCAAGGAGTTATTTATATGGTCAAACCTGCCAAATTATCTACCAAAAGTGCAACCCCCGAAACAGATCTATTGCAGAAAGCTCCCACCGGCATCAAAGGATTGGATGAGATCACCGGTGGTGGTTTACCCCAAGGCCGACCAACACTGGTTTGCGGCGGTACCGGCTGCGGCAAGACCCTGCTGTCCATGGAATTTCTGGTGCGTGGTGCAACTGACTATAACGAACCTGGCGTCTTCATGTCCTTCGAAGAAAAGTCCGATGAACTGACCAAAAACTTCGCCTCACTCGGCTTCGACTTGAATGATTTGGCCACCAGCAAAAAACTGCTGCTTGATTATGTCCATATCGAGAAAAGCGAAATCGAGGAAACCGGTGAATACGACCTGGAAGGTCTCTTCATCCGCCTGGGCTATGCCATCGACTCCATCGGTGCTAAACGGGTGGTGCTGGACACCATCGAAGCGCTCTTTTCCGGCTTATCCAATGAAACCATTCTGCGGGCCGAACTGCGGCGCCTGTTCCGCTTTCTGAAAGATAAAGGGGTCACCTCCATCGTCACCGGCGAGCAGGGAGAGCGTACTCTGACCCGTTACGGTTTAGAGGAATATGTCGCCGATTGCGTCATCTTCCTTAACCACAACGTCAGCCAGCAGATCGCCACCCGACGCATGCGGATCATCAAATACCGTGGCTCAGCCCACGGCACCAACGAATACCCGTTCCTGATCGACGAGCAAGGCTTCTCGGTCATGCCGATCTCCTCCCTTGGCCTCGACCATCCAGCCGCCACTGAACGAGTCCCTACCGGCATCCCGCGCCTGGACACCATGCTAGCGGGAAAAGGCTACTACAAGGGCAGCAGCATCCTTGTTTCCGGCACTGCCGGTACCGGCAAATCCAGCATGGCCGCCCACTTTGTCGATGCCGCCTGTAAACGGGGAGAGAAATGCATCTACTTTGCCTTTGAGGAATCCCAGAACCAGATCATCCGCAACATGCGCTCCATCGGCATCGACCTGGAGCCGTGGGTCAAAAAGGGCCTCCTCAAGTTCCAGAACAGCCGTTCCACCCTGTATGGCCTGGAAATGCACCTGGTCACAATGCACAAGGTGATTGATCAGTTCGAGCCATCCATAGTCGTCATCGATCCGATCTCCAACCTGGTGGCCGCAGCCACCGAAATGGAAGTCAAGTCCATGCTCTCCCGCCTGATTGATTACCTAAAGATGAAACAGATCACCGCTTTCTGTACTGACCTGACCGCAACCACCGGTAGTGCGGTGCAGACCGAGGTAGGTATTTCCTCACTTATGGACACCTGGTTTCTGTTGCAGAACATCGAAGCAGGCGGCGAAAGAAACCGTGGTCTGTACATACTCAAATCCCGTGGTATGCAGCATTCTAATCAGATTCGGGAATTCATGCTGACCGACACTGGTGTCCATCTTAGGGATGCCTATATTGGCACTGGCGGCGTATTAACCGGTTCAGCTCGAATAACCCAGGAAGTGCGGGATAAATTTGAATCTCTAACCCACAAACAGGAGATCGAACGGAAGCAGCGTGAGATCGAACGCAAAAAAACGGTGATTGAAGCCCAGATTGCCGCCCTGCATGCCCAGTTCGAGGCGGAGAAGGATGAACTGGATCTGGTCCTCACGAGGGAAAATATGCGCGAAGCCACTTTGAAGCAGGAAACTTTGACCATGGCCAAGAGCCGCCAGTCGGACGATTTTATTCCCAAAATGACCAGTGCCGGTATAGCCGTCAAAGGAGTGCGCAAATGACCAACTCCCTAAAGAAGGCCCCGGCCAAGGCCAGGAAACAGGAAACAGACGATGAACGGTATTTGCTGCGTCTGTATGTAGCCGGGCAGACACCCAAGTCCCTCACCGCCTTTGCCAATCTCAAAAAAATCTGTGAGGAACACCTGAAAGATAGTTACAGCATCGAAGTGATTGACCTGTTGGTGAACCCCACCTTGGCCAAGGATGATCAGATTCTGGCTCTGCCGACCCTGGTGCGGCGGCTCCCGGAACCGGTGAAGAAGATCATCGGCGACCTCTCCAACACCGAGCGGGTGCTGGTTGGGTTGGATATACGGAGTTTTTAGAGTTCTTGTTTTTAACTCTATGAACTCCAAAACTCTATGGAACTCCATAAACTCATCGGAGATAAAATGACCAAGCAAAAAAACGAACAAGCGCCATTGTTTAAGGATGCATCGAAGGATTTTGAACTGGCTCTGAGTCAAACGGATAAAGGGAACTACATTCTCCGTCTCTATGTTTCCGGCATGACCCCCAATTCCAGAAAAGCCATCGAGAATACCAAAAAAATCTGCGAAGAACACCTGAATGGGTGCTATGAACTGGAGATCATCGACATTTATCAACAGCCCATCTTTGCCAAGGAGGGGCAGATCGTAGCTGCTCCCACACTGGTCAAGGAACTCCCTCCGCCGCTACGCAAATTTATCGGTGATATGTCCCAAACCGAGCGCATATTGTTAGGTCTTGATCTACGGAAAAAGGACTAGGAGTCACATGGCAACTGACAACAGAACCAGAGAAGAGTTGCTG
>Ga0105048_10008562_pt1 | contig 16357 bp, 11 predicted proteins | sample MAT05_FD_78382 | JGI IMG/M metagenome (GOLD analysis project Ga0105048, IMG submission 78382) | Freshwater microbial communities from Lake Fryxell liftoff mats and glacier meltwater in Antarctica - MAT-05 | ecosystem: Environmental > Aquatic > Freshwater > Ice > Liftoff microbial mat | place...
TCCGCGAAGTGGGGTTAGTTCCCGAACAATCTTGGCCCTTCATCCGCGAGCTTTCCTCCATGAAAATCTCAATCCCTTACAACATGATCTGCAAAAACTTGTTCAAATGAAAATGCCTTGTCGACGACCGAGACATCTGTAAGCTCTTCATGGGGGCTCTCCTCGTAAGATTGGATATTGCCGATCCGGATAAGCAGCATGCTGCCCTCAGTCGTCATGGTGACGTGTTGGCCGAAGTCGGGGAGCAGGGTGTAAATTTTCCCGTAGTCGGTGCTGCGCCAGGGACCGGCGCCGTTGAGCGAGAACCAGATTTCGCCTTCACTGCGTTCTTACGACATAACTGCGGCAGACGCCAGGTGGCCATGTTTCCTCGATGTCGTCAAGTCGGATGCCTCCATACCCGGCCAGACGATCCCACCAGATCGTGATTTCGCGTTCACGATAACAAACAGGCCCGAATGAAAACGAGGGTGTATCATGAGTGAGCGCGATAGGATCGAGATCGAAACCCTCCCAGGTTGGGCGGAAGCCTGCGACGTTCTTAAAATAAATATCCGCCATACCTGCCAGGCCTTCGGTGAACATAGTAGTGCATTTTTTTTCGCCCGTAATCGGGTTGAAATTCTCGCGCAGATCGGATCCGTTTTTTAAGACCAACGCAAGCCAGCGCCGAGTAAGTTCTGCGGCTTCGGATTTTAGCCCGGCGGCTTGTAATGCTTCGACGGCAAACCAGTTCGTACGACTCCAAATACTCCCCCGCCAGTAGGAGGTGGGGTCAAACTTCGGATGTGAGCGGGCCACCGTCGGCAGCCCATAGGGCGTCTGAAAGATGGCCTCATCGTGGAGCGTCTGGACAGCGCGTTCAGCGACATCACTCGGTCCCAGAAGAAGCGGTGCAAAGCCCATCGGGGTGAGCACATCGGAAGGGCAGCTTTCACCGACAATTCGGTCCACGAAAAAACCAACCGATTCCGACCAGAGATGCTCTCGGATCCGAGCCTGACGATCCATTGCACTTTGGCGAAACGTGGCCGCGCGTGGATCGCTTTTCTCGGCGAGCAATTCGGCGAGAAATGCCGCGCGATGGGCGGCCGTGGCATTTAAGTCAGGTGCCAGGACAGGGCGCGCGAACGACTGAAACCATTCCGCTTTCTCGCCAGGACTCACCCGATCCCAGCGCGGGGAATCGTCCATGCCCAGGCAGTTGTAGGTGCAGAGAAGTCCAGTAGCTGGGTCGACCGGTGTGTGAGCGCTATTGGCAGCATCCTCGGCCAGCAGGGCTTCGAGAATGGCACTGCGCAGTGCTGGATCGCGGGTAAACAAGTAACGCTCGCGCAACGGAATGGAGTATTGCTGAAGTTCCCCCACCAGACCTCCACTGCGTTCAGTCGGGACAGGGCCAAATGCGGCATTGGCGTTGAGCACAACCCCCAATTGGAAGGGGCGCAAAAGTTGATGTGAAATAGGCGAAGGGTCGCGTAACCACTTTGCAATCGTCGCCGCTTGCACATCATCCTGTTCCCATTGGGGATCGAAATGCATTTTGCTCGGGCAACTGTGCGGGGCACTCCACGGCTCATAGGGAATGTCATAAAGGTTGAGCAAATAACCGAGGAAGGCTCCATAAATGAGACGCTCCACACCGGGATCGTCTGAGCGAAACGCAGGAACCTGTTCCATGAAGAGCGTGTCCCATTTTTCAAAAGCAACCGCAAAGTACGAGGTCGGTTCATGGCGAAAAACGTTCAGGCGATGCTCCACATCTGGCAGTTCCAGAGCGACGGTAAATGCAAGATGGATCACGTTATTGAAAGTGGTTTCCGTCTCGTAACGCAAAGGTGCTTCGCGGGTGGTCCAATGTGCAGGCGCAGAAATCGCAACTCCAAAAAACGCTCCGGATTCGATCTGACCTAGCAGCGAACCATTTTCGTCCGTTCGCAGAAAGCCGTGGTGGCGATTCCAGCCCCGCAGCCGGGCAGAGTCGAACGATCCGCGCAAAACGCGAAGCTCCACGCAGACCAGATCGTCGGCGATGCATTGGCGCTTCTCGATCAGCAGCCTGCCGTCGCAATTCACAAAACGTTGAGTGACCACATGTGGCTGCCAACGGTAAGCCCCAGTTTCTGGGCGCAGCTCCACGATCTTGCCATCCACTAGAAAATCGACCGACAGTGCTGCATCAAAATGATGAGCCGGTGGATAAAATTTCACGTGTCCAATGCCTGGTTCGTCAAGGGCCTCGCGATACCATCCGTCGCTATAAACTTCGGGTTCGCGGCAAATGGGATTGGCGGAAACATTCACTGCGACCTGATTATCCGCCAGCATCGTCCAATCCGTGCGGGTCAAAATTTGTGGCCAATCGGGATTCCCCACGCGCGGGCCGCGAGCAAAGGAAAAACGCGAGCGCGGAATGAGTGTGGCTCGCGGTTTAAAAGGAATAAACCCTACCGGAGCGCGTTCGACGCGCAAAATACGGTTGTGAAAATGTTCCAGCAAGGAGACCCAGAATGTCTCACGATCCGGCCAGTCAATCCAATTGGCCCCCCCATCGTCATGCAGATCGGCCAGAAGGAAACCCGTGCGGCCCGCGCCAAAGGCCATGAATGAGAGCGCGACCTGTCCGTCCTCAGTTTGCAGGGCCACATCTGTGTGAGGTTTGGGTGCCCAATATTCAAAGTCGTAGGCATTGAAGGAACCCGGGCGACTCCCTTGATGGAAAGCGGGCCAGTCGCGGATTCCCTCAAACGCCGGATGGTTCGTGGGCACCACTCGGAACGATTTTTGCAACTCCTTCTCCCTCACCCAATGGGAACGGTCCGAAAAATTATCCGCCGAGGAGAACCGCTTCAGCGGGGTCGCTGGCACCATTACCGGGTAGGCACTCCAGACGTAAGCCCAAGCATCGAACGATGGCCCGCAAAAAAGCACCCGACCTCCACCGCGCACATACCGACTGAGTGCACGTTCATGACTCCAGATGCGCGCATGTTGCGTCATCCGCGTCTCGCAGGCGAGGATGATGATCTGAAACGCCGAAAAGGAATCCACCAATTCCGGCGCAGAATCCGGCAGTTGCGTCACTTCATATCCGTGCTGGGCCAGAAATGAAAAATCAGGCACCGCAGCAACATCGCCTGTGACAATCAATAACTTCACCATAGCGTTAATAATTTAGCCATATGCCGTACCGCCCTCTCAACCTTCAAGACCATCTATAGCGGCGACACGAGCCAGGACGGCGGGATATTCGGCGTGGATCGCTGAGAGCCGCGCCCCAAAGTCTTCTTTGTTTAGAGGATTCCTATGCGGCAGTCGCTTTTTCGCTGGGAGCAAGGGGGTGCGGAAGGATGAAAACGCTACCTTTTCAGTTCGGCTGCCGCGAATGAGGTAAGTGTCCAGTCGGAGTTCCAACCGCTGGAAATCTCGACCGAGACATCTGTGAGATTTTCTGGGAGGGTCCCCTCGTAAAATTGGATATTGCCGACCCAGATACGCAGCGTGCTGCCGTCGGTCGCCATGGTGACGATGCAGGGCTCGGAAGGTTGGATTGCGGCCTGAAACTGCTTCCAGTTTTGCTCCACAATCGGCTCGGAGGGCTCGCCTGGAGCCTCCTTGGAAAGGATGACCTTCGAGAACTCTTTGCTAAATTCGAGCCGATAGGTCGTTGAGAGGGTGATGCGGAAGGAGTGATTTTCAAAGAGGTTCAGAATTCCGAACTGAATGGCCAATGGCGCGCCAAAGTTTTCCTTACAGGCAAGACTGGGGTTGGTTTCGCCGCCGGTGACTTGAAGGCCCTCGGAGGTCTTTATCAGCTTGCCGGAGCCGTCTCCGAATCCGGAATCGAATTTCCAGTGTGCCGACTCCGGCGTTTCCTCCATGATGGCCTCGCCGACTTTGATCTCTGAAGGCCACTTCGTGGCCGGATCGGCAGCACTCAATGTGAGGGCGGTTGCGAGGAATGAGATGGTGGTGAGATGACGGATGTTCATGGCGTATTTTTGTTTGGGTTTTTGTTTTTGCACTGAATTTCTATAGTTTACCAGCGAACTCCCGAAACACCGAGCAGGATCGGGGTCGTTTTGGTGCAGGAAGAGATGAAATCGAACGAAACAATGGGGACATCCGGGCGCGGATTCTGCCATTCATAAACGCGCAGGTAGCGCCAGGAGGGTTCGCCCTCGATCGTATTGCTGACACGGACAGCCACGGGCTTGCATTCTTCCGACTCCGCGAAGCCGAGCCACCAGTCGTTGATGTTCTTGCCGGGAATCAATTCCAATTCTGCGGTCTGGCCGTCCGAGTAATGCATGACGTATTTCCCGGGCAGTTCCAATGTCCATGCCGTGGCGTGGAGGAAGTAGAGCGCACGCACCTTCGTTCCGGGAAGCTTGATGCCCTCCACGCGTTGCGGGTGGCTTGGAGTGACTGCGCTGCCGCGCAAGGTGATGATCGATTTTCCTTCGTTCTGCGCGGGCGGAATGATCTTGAACGGCACGCCGTAAGCGACAAGCGGTTTGTCGGTGGGCAGGTCGCGAAGATCATTGAATGGGCCTTCGTCGGCCCATCCGCCCTGACCGTCACCAGCCTTCTCGTCGGCGAGCCCCGCGTTGGCATACGAGCTCAGGTCAACCGTGAAGAGGGATCTAGGGTTCTCCAGAGCGGCGGGGTAATCGGGCAGACTCGGCAATACGGCTCCCTCATTGACTGCTGGAACTGGCACCGGCTTTGCTGCCGTGCGCATCATCAGGGCGTCCGACTCAAAGAGCTTCGCAAGCTCTGCCGGGGGCAAGGGACTCTCCACGTAGATCGGGCTCTCGGAAAAATTCCATTCTCCAGAAATCTCGTTTCCCATAAGAGATTTTGGTTTGTCCATTCCGGGAGGAGGCTTGACCGAGCCGCCTTCGCCCGTCCAAACCACCGCTAGGCTCCCGCTGCCGTTGGCCTTGCCCCGAAAGATAAAGGCTTGAAGGCGGCTCATGGACTCATTGCGTGTGACCAGTTGGTGCAACGTTCTGCGGTCCACGGCATGGGCTAAAACTGCCCGTGCAATAAGTTTTGGCTTGAGGCTCCCGCCAAGGTCGCTCTCGTTTAGGCCGGAGTAGTCGCTCTCGGTATTAAACAGGTAACTGAAGCTGCGCTCAAAACCCAGTTGGATCAAAGTGAGATCGGTCTGCACCATCCGCTCGGCCGCGGTTTTCCAATTGTAAGGCGGGCGGTTTTTTGCGGCCGGCCAAGTTGGCATCTCGAGTCCCTCAAGAAACGTCGTGGATTCCGAACCTCCCTCGGATTGGATAATGGGGAGATCCGGCCGCGAGGCATTTTCGGCAATGAGTTTGCGATATACTGCCGTAATTTCGCGAATCTGCGCCTGGTCTGCCTCGATGGGGTTGGTCGGGCTATGATAGATGTGGAAGGAAATGCCATCCGCCCCCTGAAATGCTCCGGCTTTGGCGGTCCTTTCTGCCCAGCGCCAACCGGTGGTGAACCCGGCCAGGCTGACTTGCGCCTTCGGGTTCGCTGCCTTGGCTACGCGGATAGAGACTTGGCACATCTCGGCAAACTCTTCAGGTGATCCACCCCAAAACATCGACACCTGTGGCTCGTTTCCAATTTCCCAGTTTGTGATCTCGGGGAAGTGGCGAACAATATAATCCACGTATTTTGCATAAGCCTCCAGATTGGGCCGTGCCCCGTAGGGGTATGCTGTATCTGAGGGCGGCTTGTCCAGTTTCCCAAGGGCTGCGGCCCAGTAAGGAGTCCCCATAAACTGGCCGTATAATTGGATGTCGTTTTCGAAGTTATACTTCGCTTGATGGTCCGACGTGGTGACAAATGGACCAGGCTCCGGTTGGGCGCGGACCCACCATGTGCTTTGGGTCATGTTATGAGCGCGGTTCCAGCGGAACCCGAGGCGGGCAGCGTCCTTGACACGGGCGGGCGTAAAGCTGGCGGCATGCATGCCAAAGAAGCTCTCGTCGGATAATTTTGGGAGATTTTCCGGCCAGACCGCGAAGGACCCGACATCGACGAGGTCGTCTGCCCCCCGTTCCACCGTCACCTTGTAAATACCCGTTTCCGCCGGTGCCGTGAAAGCCACGGGCAGCTTGACTTCCGCACCCGGCTCCAGGGTGACAGAGACTTCTTTCGACTGGGAAGATTTGCCGAAATAATCTCGCAGGAAGACTTTGACTTTGCGGTCCGTCTTGGTCGCCCCTTTGTTAGCGACCGGAACTTGGAACGAGACCTGCGCACCCGGCGCAAGAATCGAACTGCCGTCACGGGAGGCCAGTTGAAGCTCCAAGCCGTGGCGAACCTGCTGGACTGGCGGCGGCAGCTTTTGCGCGCTGGCAGCAAACTCCCCGGGCGCATCGAAAAGAGCAGTCACTTCACCGGAAGCGAGAACGCGGCCCCAAACCGTGAGCTCATCAAAAATCGCGGGGCGCTTCTCATCGCCCCATTTGAGAGTCCAATCCAGATTTCCTGTTCCTCTCCGAAAGCACTCGCTCGTGCTTGTGCCCACTTTCTTCCCGTCCAGATACAAGGCTTTGGTCGGCGTCGAAGCATCCCATGTGAGCGCCACATGGTGCCATGCATCCAAATCGAACCCCTCGGGAAGGCGCTTCACGCAATCGTAATCCCAGACAAACTGAGACCCGTCAGATGGCGTATGGCCGGTCATAAAGAGGAGATTTCTCTCCTTGGTCTTTATTACAAGCTGGAAATTCACCGCATCGAACAAGTTGATCCATTCGGGTTCTTCCGCGCCTGCTGCAAGCGTGGGAAGACGAAACCAAAATGAAACCGTTCCCTGATCGCGGAGAAAATTTCCCGGCTGCTGCCAAGCAAGCCCCATCTTCCCGGCACGCATCGCCCCGGCGATCTTCCCGGCAGCCCGCGAGTTTCCCTCGCTCACAATTTCAGTGTTTCCCTCCGAAAGGCGTGCGCTGGTGATGCCAGCATCAAGCGGCGCATAAAACAATACTCCCTCCGTGATGTCCCCGGCCCGAACCATGCTGACGATCGAGAGGATGGCAATGGTGCAAATCATCAGCTTGCTGTGAGAGAGCGGACGATGCATGGCGGGTATGAACATGAATGACACATCTAAATGGGGATGAAAGTTTTTCAAGGCCATATTATGCTAACAAGTTAATACCCTCCACAATGAATGCCACGGGCTCCACCCTCGCCCTCTCTGGGTTCCGCAAGCGCCCCGTCAGCTCTTGGGGGCTGGCGGGTCATTTGCCCGAAGGGGCCTCACGGCGCATCCACGGCCATTCTTTAGTTGAAATCAGTAAATGGACGGATTGACACTCCCCAAATGGACGGCATATGTTGCCTCAGATGGACGCAATGAAATCTCCGGCCTTTTTTCCTCGCCATCTTACCGCAGCACTTCTCCGGGCACTGAGTGAAACCCCGGTTGTTTGTCTGCTCGGTCCCCGCCAAAGCGGGAAGACGACATTGGTCAGAAGTCTTTCGCGAGCGTATGTGAGCCTGGACGATGAAAATTTGCTGCGAACGGCGAACTAGGATCCTGCCGGGTTTGTAGGTGCCCTCCCGGATCCGGTGACAATAGATGAAGTGCAGCTTGCGCCAGCGCTGCTGCGTGCCATCAAAGTCTCCGTGGATAATGATCGCCGCGCGGGTTGCTTTGTTCTCACCGGGTCCGCCAACCTCCTGCTACTTCCCAAGCCGAGCGAATCGCTCGCGGGCCGCATGGAGGTTCTCCATCTTCAGCCGTTTTGCGAAGCGGAGAAGGAACGCCAGCCCGGCGGGTTTCTAGGAGCTTTTTTGCGCGGGGAAATCGCCCCGGCCATTGCTGGCGGGAACGAGCTTCCGATTGCCGGCATCGCAGCGCGTATGGTGGCGGGAGGATATCCGGGGCCTTTCGGGCGGACGCCCGCAGGTGCCGCCCACTGGCATCGAAACTACCTCACCTCGACCATCGCCCGCGACATCTCGCAAATCGCGCGGGTCCGTGACGCAAGGGAGATCTCCCGTCTGCTCGAACTGCTCTCGCATCGCACGGCAGCACTCCTCAATGTCTCGAACCTCGGAGGCGATCTCGGCCATGACCGGAAAACCGTCGAGCATTATCTTGCCATCCTTGAACGGCTTTTCCTGCTCCGAACGTTGCCGGCCTGGCATCGCTCTGGGGCCAACCGCCTTATCAAGGCATCCAAGACCCACCTTATTGACACGGGCCTCGCCGCAACTCAGGCCGGATTGCACGAACAGGACTGGAATCTCCGGCGCGACCGTTTCGGATGCCTGCTCGAGTCTTTTGTGTTGCAGCAACTCGTCGCCCAGGCGGGGTGGACCGACCCGGATCTTCGCTTCTGGCACTACCGCGACAAGGATCAGGTCGAGGTGGATGTTGTGATCACTCGCGGTGAAGAAACGTGGGGCGTCGAGGTCAAGGCCTCGGCCACGACGGTTTCTTCCGATGCGCGCGAGCTGCGGCGCATCGCCGAACTCGCGGGTCAGCACTTTCGCGGGGGAGCACTCTTCTACAGCGGGTCCAGCACGCTACCGACAAGCGATCCTCGCATCCTCGCGATCCCGCTCTCCCGCCTCTGGGACATGTAGCCCGAATCGGCGGCGCTTCGTCATCTGCCGGGTGAAACATTGGAAGCAAAATTTAACTTAACTTGTTAGTTATTTTCAATTTGATTGTTCGCTGGCTATTCGCCATTATCGAATCCTCATGAAAAAGTCATTCCTCTCATTAATTGTCTCGGCAGGGTTCATTGCCGCGCTCACCTCCCATGTCGTTGCGGCTCCTCTTTACTGGGGCGGCGGCACAACCGATATCGCAAACGCCACTCCGGTCGCCGGCGGAAATGGCGACTGGACCCCAACGACCGCCAACTGGTCCACCGATGCTTCCGGCACCACTTATCAAGCCTGGGCGGCTGATTCCATCGCGAATTTCACCGTCAACGCAGGCACCATCAGTCTCAGCTCCGGTATCCCGTCAGTTGGCGGGATGAATTTCACGATCAGTTCGGCGACATGGAACTTCGGGGGGAATAATCGGTTCACTTTCACTAACGGGGCCGTGATTGATACTGGTAATAACACCGTCAACTTCAACGGGGCAAGCCTGTCCGGGAGCAGCAACATCACTAAAGATGGCTCGGGGACATTTATTCTCTGGTCCGACGACGATGCTGGTGATCCTTACACGGGAACCATATCCCATAACGGTGGTGTTCTCCAACTGCGTGGTAGTAACGTTGCGGGTCGCGCCAGCGCGATCAACATAACCGGAGGAACTCTCGTTCAATTGATTAATTCAGCGGATACCACTTACGGCTCCACCACTCCGCTCGCCGTCACCATTGCCAGCAGCGGATCATCCGTTGAGTTCAATAACTATAATACCGGAGGTTCTCTCGGGGTCACCAGCACCTTCGGCGCTCTTTCCCTCGGTGCCCGCACGGTCAATTTCCGGCAAACCTTCTACTCCACCAGCGGCTATGCGTTTGGCTCCACCACGCTCACGGGTGCCGCCACTTTGGATGTTGACAGCGGAATGGGCGTGACCCTCGGTGCCACGAGCGGGGCGTTCGGTATCACCAAAACCGGCGCAGGCACGCTCACGCTCACGGGCAACAGCACCTACACCGGCGACACCACCGTCAGCGCCGGGACGTTCAACCTGGCGAGTGGCGCACAGATGGAATTTACAATCGGATTGGACGACATTAACAACCAGATCAACGGAGCCGGCGCATCCATCCTCGACGGCAGCTTTGCCTTCGACCTCAGTGGTGCGGGAACTACACTCGGCGATTCCTGGTCGATTGTGAGCACAACGACCAAGACATTCAATTCCTCGTTCGCGGTGGTCGACGGCTTCACGGATAACTTGGACAGCACATGGTCGAAAGTGAATGGGGGAATCACCTACACCTTCTCGGAAGGAACCGGCAATCTCGTCGTCACAGCAGTGCCAGAACCAGGCACAGCTGTTCTCGCAGGGCTGGCGTTAGCAGCGACTTTGGTGTTCCGCCGCCGCCGGGTGACCGTCTAACTGATCTTTTCATTGGGGGAATCAAGGCCGGCTGCAGGCTCTTCACCTGCCGCCTGTTTTGTCCCATCCTCCAGTTCACCGGAATCGCAGCGGCTATCCTCAAAAATTGTTTCCCTCATGAGTGCACTCCCCATCGAACTTCGAGTCTGGTGTTGGCGGAAATTCGTATCGTGCAATGACCTCCTGCCGTGCTTGGAGAGAAACATGCTCACCCGTGGCAAACAAAATTCCAACGGATTCACGCTCATTGAACTACTGGTGGGCATTGTGATCATCGCCATTCTTGCGGCACTCCTCTTGCCTGCACTTACCACGGTTCAACGCTCCGCAGCCCTCGCCAAGGATACCGGAAACCTCAAGTCTTATGGTGCCGCCATCCAGCTCATGATGAACGAGATGACGCAAGTAAGTGCTGTTGACATTCTGCGCATCGGGAACAGCACCGTCATTGATCAATATACCGGGGGAGGGGAGACTTCCCAGAAGCTCCTCAACTCCGCACTCTGGAATCGAACAACCAAGGAATTCGCTGCCTCGCAGGGCACAACCCTGACTCCAACGACCCGCGCCTATACGCTGAACGAGAATGTTTTTCCCACGGCCCAACCGACTTCCGAGAATCCGTCCCCAAACGGATGGGAGATTGATCCTCTGGCACCGATTGTGGTGCGCACAACCAAAAACAAACCCCTTCTGTTTACGGGAGTCTATCTCGCCTCGCATTATGGGGCCTATAACTGGGGATCCCGGCGCCATACCTCCCCGATCTATACCGGCATACAGAAGAATCTCGTAGACGATTCCATCTTTGGAAAAACCTTGGTTTTGTTTACCGGAGGCGATGTTCGTGCGGTGGACTTTTCCTCTGAGAATCTACCTGCCACTGGTAGCGGCGCTGATCCCGAACAATGGTGGGTGAGGCCGAATTAGAAACCTCCTTCTGGGTTTGTGGCTTAACTTGTTTGAATAATCTCCGTTGTCGGAAGGAACTCGACGTCTGAAACTCGCAACGTGGCAAACAGACGACTTTCGGAGACTCAAGGAGAAGAGGGGTGTGCACAGTTTGGGAGCGTCCTACAGATGGAGGAAAAACCTTTTTCAGGCCCACTCGATTGGGAGAGCCCTTCAAACGAGGCGCGTTTTCTTCTGGGTGATACGGTCGCGATTTATTCACTGGATCGCGAGTGTGGAGCAGTGGAGTTGGCCCTGTGCCCCCGTTCCCTGATGGATCGCCGAGTTGTAAAGAGGAAGTATCACACGGGGCCCGAGATCGAGCACTTGCCTGCCCGCTGGCTGCCCATTGCCGCGCAGCAGAGAGACTCATTGGTGCAGGTCAAGCTCCGGGGATTTCCCGAGGCGGGCGGGCTCTCGCAGGGTCAGACGATGCGCAATAGCCCCGCCACCCGAGCACTAAGATTTGTCGGGCAATGCGTCGCCGCGAACGAGGAATCGGTTACCATTACCACAACGCTGCGCACAGAGGGCAGCCATGCCGTGGAACATCGCTTGTCCTGGTGCAAGGGGCAGAAGGCACTGCTGACATCGAGCACGTTGCGGAATGAATCGGAGGAGCCTCTGACCGTGGAAATGTTCGCCAGCTTCTCGCTCAGCGGCATCACACCCTTCGCAGACGACCTGGCAGCAGACCGATTGAAAGTGCATCGATATCGTTCCTCCTGGGCCGCCGAGGGGAGGCATGTGGTGGACACGATCGAGCAATTGCAGCTCGAACCTTCGTGGTCGGGCCATGCGGTTTCCTCGGAACGCTTCGGGCAGATCGGATCACATCCCGTGAGGCGTTGGTTTCCCTTCGTAGCAGTGGAGGATGGCGGGGTCTTCTGGGGTGCAAGATTGGCGGCACCGGGTTCATGGCAGATGGAAATCTATCGCAGGTCGGACGAGGTCTGCCTCTCGGGAGGGCTGGCGGACCGGGAGTTTGGGCATTGGTGGAAAACCTTGTCGCCGGGAGCGGAGTTTCAATCCTCCGAGGCGTGGCTCGCCTGCGCGCAGGGAGAGCTTGCCTACCTGACCGACCGGCTACTGGCACCCATTGAAGCGCCTCTGGCGAACGGGCCCGAGATCGAACGCGATCTCCCGATTCTCTTCAACGAATGGTGCTCTTCCTGGGGCAGCCCGTCTCTGGAGGCGCTGGAAAAAACTTTGCAGAGGCTTCGTGGATCCGAGGTGAAGATCTTTGTGATCGATGATGGATGGGCGAAACGATCGGGGAACAACTGCCAGCAAAATGGGGACTGGATTCCAGATCGAAAAAAGTTCCCCGGGGGCCTGGGGGCGGCAACCTCCATGATTCGCGAGGCCGGCCTCATCCCCGGGCTCTGGTTCGAGCCGGAGGTCTGCAATGCCGGAAGCAAAGCGTGGGACGAAACTCAGCACCTGCTTCATCGTGATGGCGGGGTCCTGACCATTGGTGATCGACGGTTCTGGGATTTCCGTCAGAAGTGGGTCCACGATTACCTCCGGAAAAAAGTCATCAACCGCCTCAAACAGGATGGTTTCGGCTACCTCAAGATCGACTATAACGAAAGCCTCGGGATCGGTTGCGACGGAGCCGAATCGCCGGGCGAAGGCCTTCGCCAGCACCTCGAGGGCGTGCTTCGCTTCCAGCAATCGATTCTGGACGACGTTCCCGGTTTGATTCTGGAATGCTGCGCTTCCGGCGGACACCGCCTGGAGCCGTCCATGCTCCAGACGGCCAGCATGGCTTCGTTCTCGGATGCCCACGAGTCCGTGGAGATCCCCATCATCGCCGCGCAGCTCCACGCTCTGCTTCCCGCACGGATGTCACAAATCTGGGCCGTCCTGCATCCGGAGGACACCGACCGGAGGCTGATCTACAGCCTCGCAGCCACATTTCTTGGCCGGATGTGCCTTTCAGGAAATCTGCCCGGTCTCTCCGATTCCCAATGGGAAATCGCGTTGAAGGCCCAGCGCTTTTACCGCGCTGCCGCGCCTGTGATTCGCGATGGCACGACGCGTGTCCACGGCGAGCGAGGCGGGAGCCAGCGCAGGCCGGTCGGCTGGCAAGCGGTCCTTCGTCAGCATCGAGACAGGCTGCTCGTGGTCGTCCATTCTTTTGCAAACCAACCGTCGCCCAAACGATTCGCCATTCCGCTCCCTCTCGGCCCATGGACGACTAGTGCTGCGTTCGGCGAATGCGCATACCATGTGGAAAACGGCGAACTCATCGGACGGTTCGACAACGATTATGAGGGATCGGCTGTCCTCCTGGTGCGAGGGACCTGATCAGCCCCCCTGCGTTCGAGTGGTGTCTCCCGCAACCCAAGCCCCCTCAACAAGATGGGCGTGTGGGCGTTGGGGAAGACCGAGGTCGTTCCTGACAACCAGTCCCGTGAGCAGTTCCACGGCGGCTACTCCCACATCATGGTTATTCTGCTGGATGCCGCTGACTTTTGTTCCCCACCGGACATCGAGGTCGAGGTGTGCAAAGCCGAGATCTCTTGGCAAAGAGAAACCAAGCTCTGAAAACCGGTTGAGCAGCGTGTGGTCATCGGTAATCACCGCATCCGGCTTGTTCTTGTCCATCCAGAGCTTCAGAGTTGCGGAATCCCACCCTTCTCCCTTGGCAATCCATGGCGCAAGCGGGCGGCGGGGCGAGTGCCAGCCAAGATAGGCCGCAAGGTAACGCTTGTCCTGTAGTCCCGCTAAGCGCTCAAGCGTCAAGAATGCGATGCGGCGATAGCCCAACTCCTGTAATCCGTCCAACGCAGAGGTCATGTTCGAAAAATGGTCGGAACTGACAAAATCCACATCCAAGATTTTGTTTCGACGGCCCATGGAGACCATCGCAAATTTTTCCCAGTTGATTGTGACGTATTCCGGAACCTCGCCAAGCACATGAAGCAGAAGGGCATTCATCCTGCGGGTTGCGAACGCCTTGCTCAAAGCCCGGGGGTTCCTCTCAATCTGTGGCAGCGAAAATTGCTCGATCACAAATCCCAGCTTGCTCGCGGCTGCCTCGGCACCCTTCAGCATTTCGCTCGGAGTGCTGTGCGTGAAATGCTGCAAGTCCATCGGCTGTTGCGTGATGATTCCCATGATCGCCTGAATCTTCGCCGGCCTGAGCGCCCTCCTTTGCGTCATCCATGCCGCGACATAGGGATTCGTTTGGTAGCCCAACCGATCAGCGACCTGAAGAATGTGCTCGCGGATCGGTTTCGAAACACCGGGGCGATTGCGAAGCGCAAAGGAAACTGTCGCGATGCTCACTCCCGCCGCCTTGGCGATATCTCGATATGTCGATGGGCGATTGATGGTCATGGATTACAAAAACTAACGTGTTAACAATCTTTGAGGTTGCGCCTCGTTTTGTCAACCCCTTTACTGGCGATTGTTCTCCTGCCGGGATGACCCAGACCCTCCCAAATCATTACCGCGACACCCTTATGCCACACCCTGACACCCACGCCGAAGGGCCAAAAATCTACCAGGCAGGAACGCTTACCTATACCAAAGGCGGCCTGATGGCGCTCTCGACTTGGCTGCTATTCGGAGATTTTGCACTGACGTTTTTTGAGCAGGTCTTTGGACGCTACATCCCGATTTACCTCAAAGACCTTCAAGCCTCGAATACATTGATCGGATTGATGACGGGGTCATTCGCCGGGTTGGTTAATGTGTTTTTTTTGCCCGGCATCAGCCGTTGGAGCGATGAATTTCGTAGCTCGATCGGTCGGCGCATCCCCTTTCTGTACGTCGTGGCTCCTCTGACGGTCCTGTCAGTCGTCGGGGTCGGGTTTGCGCCGGAGCTGGGCAGGTGGCTTCACGCACATCTTCCCGCACAACTGTCTGAGTCCGTGTCTGAAAGCGTTTTTGTTTTGGCTCTGCTTTGCGTGCTCACGGTGAGTTTCCATTTTTTCAATATGGTTTTGATCAATGCCTACAATTGGCTGCTGCGCGACGTCGTCCCGCTTGTGGTCATGTCCCGATTTCTGGCATGGTTTAGCATTGTCGGAACAGCGAGCACCACGCTCTTTCTGTGGTTTGTCTTCCCGCACTTCGCGACCCATCGGTGGCAGATCTTCCTCGGGGTTGGGGTCTTCTATCTTGTCGCATTTATGATGATGTGTCTGAAGGTCAAAGAGGGCGAGTATCCCGCGCCCACCCCACGAGATGATCGACCGGGATTCTTTAAAACCTTCGCTGTTTACTTTCGGGAATGTTTGCAGGTGCCAATCTACCGTCATTTTTTCCTCCTCTACCTCCTCATCACGGTGGCACTCACCTGCGCTAATAGTTTCATCACCCTCTTTGCCAGCAGCACTCTGGGCATTGACCTCGGAGATATCGGACACGTTTTTGCATGGTCGTCGGGCATTTCACTGCTGTTCTTTTATCCGCTGGGATGGCTCTGCGACCGATATTCGCCGCTGCACGTCACGCTGGGAGCGATCATCGGAATGCTTGCCGGGTCCATTCTCGCGCTTGTCCTTATTCAGACCAAGGCGGCCTTTCTGACCTACTCGATCGCGATTTCGCTGCCGACGGTGGCGTGGTATTTGGGGCAAAAAGCGATGTCCATGAAGCTGTTTCCCTCCGAAAAGTTTGGGCAATTCTCGGGTGGTTTAAACGTCTTTGGCTGCGGAGCGCTGATCGTTGGAAATATTCTTATCGGAGTGCTCATGGATGTCTCTGAAAGCAATTACCGGCTGGCCTTTCTTTGGACAGCAATTCTCTGCGCCGCAGCCATCTTCCCCATGGTGATCGTGATCCGCGAGTGGAGACGCCTCGGAGGCCACGACAACTATGACGCTCCCTTGCCCAAGTAATCCGCTCCATGTTGTAGTGCAGTGGGAGGGAACAGCACGGTAGAAGAGTAACAGAACTGACTCACCCACTTTCAATCACACCCATCTAAAGCTCATCCTCTTTGATATTCTGACTTCCGCCATCCTTGCTATCGATCACTACAAGATTCTCGGCAACGACGGCCTCAAGAAGGCCGTTGCTTACACGATCGGAATGTTAACTCTACACAAAAACGAATTTCTCGGAGCGAAAAGCGAGGGGATCGTCAAAAAAACTTTTACAGTTATCAAGCACCTATGCGACGCCATCACCGTTGCCTACCGTATGAAACAGCTCGGAAGTGGATTCCCAGACATCCTACACCTCCAATAGGCCTAACGATAAAGCGTGCATCGGTGACGAGTCTAGACTAGTCCACCGTTGCACGCGTGGTTGAACAAGCCCGGGGTGACGAGAGGCGGGCGTGGGGTTAATCCGTTGCTAATGGCGCTTATATTTGGGCTGCGCTGGTGACGGGAACGCAAA